>Ga0160472_100208_pt1 | contig 73116 bp, 67 predicted proteins | sample HID1973M_E11MG_FD_108267 | JGI IMG/M metagenome (GOLD analysis project Ga0160472, IMG submission 108267) | Enriched mosquito-associated microbial communities from UW Madison campus, WI, USA - HID1973M_E11 MG | ecosystem: Host-associated > Arthropoda: Insects > Digestive system > Unclassified ... | reverse complement strand
TTCTCTCTTCCCGCTCTTCCCGCCTTTCGCTCTTGCTTGCTGCTTCTGGCTCGTGTTTTCGATTCGGCGGCCGTTGTGCGTGGAGCGTTGCGGCGCGAGGCCTGCTGACGGGAAGTAAAGGAGGAGGCCTGGGCCGCAGGCCCGGGCCGGGGGACATGAGCGGCAGCAGGCCTCGCGCCGCAACGCCCGCGACCCACCCACCCAACCCTGAACCCGACGACGGACAGCCAACCCAAGGCCACCGGCAAACCAAAGCCCCAGCGGCCGCCAGGCCGCCGTACCCCTCCCCTCCCCTCCCCACAACACCCGCGCCGATGAGCGTCACACTTTCAACGCCGAACCTTAACGAAGCAATGTTCCGGCGCACGGGAACCGTATGGAAACTAAAGACCCCGGGGGGGCGGCCGATACAGCAATCGTGATTCTGTCGAGAACGCCCATGTCTTCACGCCCCCTCTTCCATCTCGCCGCGCCGCTGGCGCTGACCCTGCTGTTCCCGCTCGCCGTGGCAATGGACTGGGCCGCGCCCGTGCGCTGGGCCATCCTGGTCACGCAGGTCCTGAGCTGGCTCGGCTTCGCCTTCTGGAACAACTGGAACCAGGCCCGCCGCCATCCCGACCAGGCCCGCGTGCTGCGCGAGCAGGAACAGCTGCTGACCGAGCTGCGCAATTTCGTCAGCAATGAAGTCGAGGGCTCGCGCTCGGAAGTCGAACGCGCTCGCGAACTGATCCGCCAGGCCGTCGCCGGCCTGGGCGGCAGCTTCGATGCGATGAACCGCAAGTCGCGCCAGCAGAGCCAGGCCCTGGCCCGCATCGTCGACCGCGCTGGTGACGACGGCAGCGCCGGCGTGGACGTGGCGCGCTTCGCCCAGCACGCCAGCTCGCGCATGGAACAGCTGGTGGAGGCGCTGGAACAGGTCAGCGGCCAGAGCAGCACCACGGTGCACAACATCGACGAGATGGCCCAGCACCTGGACGGGATCTTCGCCCTGCTGGAAGACGTCAAGTCGATCGCCGACCAGACCAACCTGCTGGCGCTGAACGCCGCCATCGAAGCCGCACGCGCCGGCGAAGCCGGTCGCGGCTTCGCGGTGGTGGCCGACGAGGTGCGCAACCTGTCCGAGCGCTCGACCACCTTCAACGAGCAGATCCGCAAACTGGCCCACAGCTCCAAGGACGCCATCGCCAAGGTCCGCGAGACGGTCTCGCACATGGCCTCGCGCCACCAGGACCGTTCGCGCGAGGCGCGCCACGAGGCCGCCGCGATGCTCGACAACGTCGCCGCGATCAATGCCTCGCTGGGCGAAGGCATGCGCGAGATCTCCGAATGCGCGCGCTCGATCGATGGCAGCGTCGCCGAGGCGGTGCGCGCCCTGCAGTTCGAGGACATCGCCACCCAGACCCTGAGCGGCGTGCATACGCACCTGGATCGCCTGACCACGATCAACCGCGAGGCGGTCGCGTTGCAGGAACTCCTGCATCGCAACGGCGGCGTGTTCGACGGTGACCTGGTGCAGGCGCTGCAGCGCGTCGGCAGCCGCCTGCGCGACATGCGCAGCGAATGGGAGCGTCCGCCGCACAAGCCGGTGTCGCAGCAGAGCATGGGTGCCGGCACGGTCGAACTGTTCTGATCCAGCCCGTTGCCCCGCGAACCCCGGCCCCGGCCGGGGTTCGCGTTCGTGCCCCCGCCCTCCCGACGAACACGCCGATGACGCTGCCCGCCGCCCCCGAGCCGACTCCTCCCCGCCTGGCATTGGCGCAGCTGGAAGCTGCCGCTACGGGCGAACTGGTCGCGCTGGCCGCCCAGCTGCCGCCCCCCCGACCAGCGCACGATCCACTGCTGGCGCACCTGGCCTGGGACCTGGGCCTGACCGGCTCGGCCGTGGCGGACGAGCATTGAATCGCGCTCAGCGCGCCCGTTCCACCCGCTTCACCCGCGAAGGCGGATACCCGTAGGCACGCGAGAAGGCCCGTGAGAACGCCTCCTGGCTGCCGAAGCCGGCATCGCGGGCCACCGCCTTGACGCTGCCCCCCGCGTACAGCCGGCTGTGTCCATGGGCCAGCCGCCACGAGGTCACGTAAGCCGCCGGCGTCATGCCGACCACGGCTGCGAACCTCGCGCTGAAATGCGTGCGCGACAGGCCGGCGCGCCTGGCCAGCTCCGCCACCGGCCAGGTCCGTGCCGGCGCATCGTGGATGGCCACCAGGCAGGGCGCCAGCACCTCGTCCGCGAGCCCGGCCAGCAGGCCGGCGGTCACCGTCCCGGCGGCGATCGCACGCCGGATCGCCAGCACGACGATGACCTCGCACAAGCGGTCGCGGACCGTGGCGCCGCCGCAGCGCGAGACGTCTTCCTCGCCGACCAGCAGCTCGGCCAGCGCCCGCATCCCCGGCTGTGTCTGCAGCGGGAAAGCCAGCTCGTCGGGCAGCGCACCGACCAACGGGTTCATCGCACCGCCGAAATCGATGCCAGCGCTGGCCAGGATCCGTGCGGCGTCCTGGCCGACGATCCCGCCCCGGCAGCGGAACACCACCTCGGTGGGCGCGCCTTCCCGATCGCCGAGCACGAACAGGTGGCGCGGTCCCGGGTCCGAACTTGCACGCAGGCCGAACGCCTGCAGGAACGCCGCCAGCCGATCATGCTTTCGCGTGGTTTCCGGCGTCTGGATCATGCATTGACCGCCACGGATGATTCGATGACCGGCAGAATCTAACGCATCATCCACGACACGGCGCACCGCCCCCATGCAACCAGCAAGCGCGGCAAAGTTCGATCCCGCCAGGGCCGCCGAATACGGGACGCAGAGCCGGATCGCGCTGGCCGGCTATGACGCCTGCCATGAACTGGCCGCCTGCATGCTCTCGGCCGCGCTCGGTCACGCGACGACGGCACGCGTGCTGGTTGCCGGGGCCGGCGGAAGCGGCAACGAGATCCTGGCACTGGCCAGGCTGGAACCGGCGTGGACCTTCCTGGCGGTCGATCCCTCCCCGCCCATGCTCGCGCAGGCGATGGACCGGATCACCGTGGCAGGCCTTGGCCCCCGGACCGGGGCCGTCGCCGCTGAAGTCGCTGACCTGCCGCCGGGGCGCGGCTTCGATGCCGCCACCCTCATCGGCGTGCTGCACCACCTGCCGGGCGAAGCGGCCAAGCGGGCGATCCTGGGCGACATCGCAGACCGGCTCAAACCCGGCGCGCCGCTGGTGCTCGCCGGCAACTGCCTGGCTTATGCGACGGAGCCACTGTTGATGGCGGCCTGGGGCGAACGCTGGCGGATGCATGGCGCCGGCGATGAAGAGATCCAGGCCAGGCTCGGCAGGATCCTGCACGGCGCCGATCCGCCGGCCTCCGAGCAGGCCGTGGCCGAGCTGCTGGACGCCGCCGGTTTCCAGCCGCCGAAGCGCTTCTTCTCCAGCCTGTTCTGGGGTGCCTGGCTCACCCGCCTGCGCTAGCGGGACGCCGCGGCGGCGCTCAGCCCGTCACCAGGCTCAAGCGCTGCTCGATGCGGCCACTGATCTCCGCCTCGCGCAGCCATTGCGCCAGGTCGCGCGGCGCCAGCGGGCGCGAGTAGAAGTAGCCCTGGATCTCATCGCAGCCCTGCTGCCGCAGCAGGGCGTCTTCCTGCACCGTCTCCACGCCCTCGGCCACCACCTGCATGCCCAGCGCGTGGCCGAGGTGCACGATCGCCTGGGTCACCTCGGCGGTGTTGGCGTCGGCCAGCATGCCCTGCACGAAGCTGCGGTCGATCTTCAGCCGCTGCACCGGGAAGCGGTTGAGGTAATGCAGGTTCGAGAAGCCGGTGCCGAAGTCATCGACCGCCAGCAGCACGCCGTTGTCCTCGAACAGCTCGAAACAACGACGCAACGCCTCGGTATCGCGGATCAGCGCCGATTCGGTCAGCTCCAGTTCCAGGCGCTGCGGCGGCCAGCCGTTGCGGCGGCAGATCTCCAGCACGCGCTCGGCAAAACCGCGATCACGCAGCTGCACCGCCGACACGTTCACCGCGATGCGGCTGAACACCAGGCCCTGCTGGTCCCAGACCACCGCCTGGCGGCACGCCTCGCCCAGCACCCAGTCGCCCAGCCGCACGATCTCGCCGCACTCCTCGGCGATCGGGATGAATTCGGCCGGGCTGCAGAAACCGTGGCCGGGCCGCTGCCAGCGCAACAGCGCCTCGATCGCCGGCGCGCTCTCGCCCATCGTGGCGACCAGCGGCTGGTACACCAGCGAGAACTCCTCGCGGTCCAGCGCGCCGTGCAGCGCGTGCTCCAGCTCCAGGCGACGCTGGGCGCGGGCGAGCACGTCCTGGCTGTAGTAATGGAAGGTATTGCGGCCCGATTCCTTGGCCGCGTACATCGCCGCGTCGGCGGCACGCAGCAGGTTGTCGAAATCCTCCAGCTCCGGCGCCTGCATGGCGATGCCGATGCTGGCACTGACCTTCAGCGTGATGTGGTCCTTGCGCAACGGCTCGGACAGCGCCGCCAGCAGCTTGCGGGCGACATGGCCGGCATCCTCCGGCTCGGACAGGTCGCGCAGCACCACCACGAACTCGTCATCGCTGAAGCGCGCGAACAGGTCGCTGTTGCGCAGCTGCTGGTGCAGGCGTGTCGAGGCCAGCTTCAGCAGGGTGTCGCCGGTGGCATGGCCGAAGGAATCGTTGATGCTCTTGAAGCCGTCCAGGTCGATCAGCAGCATCGCCAGGGTCTGGCCGCGCTCGCGCGATTCGCGCATCGCTTCCTCGGCACGCTCGCGCAGCAGGAAGCGGTTCGGCAGGCCGGTCAAGCGGTCGTAATGGGCCAGCAGCTCGATGCGTTCGTTGGCCTCGCGCTCGCGGCTGATGTCGCGGAACAGCACCACGAAGCGCGGCGGCAGGCCCTCGCGGCGATCCAGCTCGATCAGCACCTGCACCCACACGAGCTGGCCGGAAGGCCGATAGAAGCACAACTCCAGTTGCTCGGGCAGCGCGCCATCGGCGATGCGCTGCAGCGCCGACTCGAAGGTGTCGCGCGAATCCTGGGTGTACAGCGAGAACGCCTGCTCCAGGGTGATCTGCTCCTTGCGCAGGCCATGGATGCGATAGCACTCCTCGGTCCATTGCATGCGGCGGGTATCGACCTCGATTTCGCAACCGCCGATGCGGCCCAACGCCGAGACCCGGTTGAGCAGTTCGGTGCGCCAACGGATCAATGCGTCGGTCTGCCGCTGCTCGGTTACGTTCTGTGCCTGGCCGGCCACGCGCAGCAGCACGCCGTCGCCATCGAACACCGGCTGTGCCCACAGCCGCACGTGCTGCGGCGGCTGGCCCTCCACGCCAAGCTCCAGTTCGAAATGCACCGGCTCGCCGCGCATGCGCAGGCGTCGCCAGGCACCGCGCAGCGCGGCCCGGCTTTCGGCGCCGAGCAGCCGCAGCAGGCTGCGGATCCGCTGCGGCGGCTGCGCCGGCAACGCCAGCTGGCGGGCGAAATCCTCCGACAGCCAGAACATGTCGCGGCGGCAGTCCCAGCCCCAGCTGCCCATGCTGGCGATGCGCTGGGCCTCCTCGAGCTGGGCCTGCTGCTCGCGCAGCTGCTGTTCCAGCAGCTTGTGGTGGTGGATGTCGGTATGCGTGCCGACCATGCGCAGGGCACGCCCGTCGGCGGCCCGCGACACCACCCGGCCGCGATCGCGGATCCAGCGCCACTGGCCGTCGCGCTGGCGCAGGCGGAACTCGGCGCTGTAGCTTTCGGTCTCGTCCTCCAGGTGCGCGCGCACCGCCTCGCCGACCCGGGCCGAGTCCTCCGGGTGCATCAGTTCCGACAACGCCGACAGGTTGGCCGGCAGCGAATGCTCGTCGTAGCCGAGCATCTGCTTCCAGCGCTCGGAGCGGTAGACCATGTCGGCGGCGATGTCCCAGTCCCACAGGCCATGCTCGGCACTGTCCAGGCCGATCTCCCAGCGACTGGCGACCGCGCCGGCCGGCTCGGGAATGCTCAGGGTATAGGCCAGCAGGCCGCCCTGTGCGTCGCGCACCGCGCGCAGCCAGGCATCCCACTGGCCGTTGCCGCTGGGCAGCACGCAGGCGGTCATGCCGCCCTCCCGGCACAGGCGCCCGCGACTGTCGGCCAACTGGTCCACGTACAGCGCCACGGTGGCGGGCAGGCCGAGCGACTGCGCCGCGGCATTCGCCGCCAGCGGCCGCCCATGCGCATCAAGCACCACCACCGCCGAGGTCAGTGGGTGCTGCAGCAGACTTGCGATGACGCCTGGATCCACGCTGGGAAGCTCCGCTTCTCTCCCCCGGGATAGGGGGAACGTCTTGGATAGCGGCCGCCGCCGGGAATAGTTGAGCCGCCGCGGCCGGGGGCCGGGGCGGCAGGCTGGCAAACCCATGGCGACGCTCTAAGATGAGCCATGACCGACGCCCCCCGCCGTGCCGAGCCGCCCCCGTCGCCGCTATCCGGACAGCGACTTGCCCGGCGCCTGCGCGGCGGCACCTGGACGCTGACCGCGGTCTACTTGGCCATGGGCCTGACCTGGGTGCTGGCCGGCGACTGCCTGGTGCGGCTGGCAGGCCCGGAAGACGCGGCCACCTTCCATCGCCTGTTCGGCCTGCAGGGCGCCGCATTCGTGCTGCTGTCGGCGCTGCTGCTGCACTTCGTCCTGCGCCGCTTCGGCGCGCGCCTGGAGGCACAGCACGACGCCCTGGCACTGGCCGAGGCGCAGCTGCGCGAGAAGTTCCAGGCCCTGCCCTGCCCGGCCTGGGCCTATGACCTGCAGAGCCTGCGCATCCTCGACGCCAATCCTGCGGCACTGTCGTTCTTCGGCTTCACCCGCGACGAGTTCCTGCGCCAGACCCTGGACGTGGTCTGGCCGGCCAGCGAGAGCAGCCGCTTCGGCGAGATCATCGAGCACCTGCGCGACCTGCCCGGCGAGAATTGCGTGCTCACCGAGCCCCTGCTGACCCGCGATGGACTGCGCGACGTGGAGGTGCGCAGCAGCCCGCTATCGCTGCCCGGTGGCCAGGCGCGGCTGGTGGTGGCGATCGACCGCAGTGCCGAGCGCAGCGCCGAGCGCCAGCGCGCCGAGCTGCTTGCGCTGCTGGAGGAAGCCCAGAGCATCGCCCGGCTCGGCTCCTGGGAGCTGGACCCCACCACCGGGCTGGGGCGCTTCTCGCCGGAGGTCTACCGCATCGTCGGTCGCCCGGTACCCGATGCCCAGCGCTGGCACCGCTTCGAGGAACTGCTGGCCGGCGTGGACCTGGTGACCCAGGTCCGCATCGACCGCCTGATCGACGACATGTGCGGCCCCGGCACCGTGCAGGTCGATGTCCTGCTGCCGCTGATCGCAGGTGACAGCCAGCGCCGCATGGTCCACCTGCGCGCCGAGAGCGGCATCGGCCCGGACGGCCGCCGCCGCGTCCATGGCACCCTGCAGGACGTCACCGAGCGCGAACAGTCGCGACGCCTGCTGCGCGAACGCGAGGAACAGTTCCGCGAGCTGGTACGGGTGCTGCCGGACGGGGTGATGATCCTGTCCGAAGAGCGCGTGATGTACGCCAACCCCGCCTGCGCCGGCCAGTTCGGCTACAGCGGCGAATCACTGCTCGGCGAACCGCTGGCGGCACTGGTGGCCGAATTCGACCTGCCGCTGGTGCGCGAACTGTTCGAGCGCGAGGCCCCGCGGGCCGAATTCTCCGCCGCCCGGCGCATGCGCCGTCGCGACCAGAGCCTGTTCCAGGCCGGGCTGTCGGCGGGGACGGTGCGCTACGGCGGCCGCGACTGCCGGTTGCTGGTCGTGCGCGACCTCAGCGAACCCGAACGCATGCGCGATGCCCTGGCCGCCAGCAATGGCGAGCTGCAGGCCATGGCCAAGCGGCTGTTCTCGCTGCAGGAGGACGAGCGCCGGGCGATCTCGCGCGACCTGCACGACGACATCGGCCAGGCGATCACCGCGATGAAACTGTCCGCACACGCGGCGATGGGCGAGGACGACGAGGAGTTCCGCCGCGAGAACCTGCAGGAGATCGTCGGCCTGGCCGACACCACGGTGACCAAGCTGCGCAACCTCTCGATGCTGCTGCGCCCGCCACAACTGGACGCGCTCGGCCTGGAGGCCGCGCTGCGCTGGCAGGCGGCGGCGCTGTTCCGCGGCAAGCCGCAGCGGCTGGCGCTGGACATCCACGAGCTTGGCCAACGGCCCAGCAACGAGATCGAACAGGCCTGTTTCCGCATCGCGCAGGAGAGCCTGACCAACGTGCTGCGCCACGCCTGCGCCGGCGAGGTCAACCTGATGCTGCGCGAAGACCCCGGCCAGGGCCTGTACCTGGAGGTCAGCGACGACGGCGACGGCTTCGAGCCCGATGCCCCGCGCGGACTGGGCCTGATCGTGATGCGTGAGCGCGCGCAGACTGCCGGCGGCACGCTGGCGATAGAATCCGCACCAGGCGCAGGCACCCGCGTGCGCCTGCGCCTGCCCTACCAGGCGGCCGGCGAAACCGCCGCCAGCGACAACGGACGTTGAACCCGATGTGGAACCCCGCTCTACCGCCCGGACTGGACCCCAACAAGCCGCAGCGGCTGGGGGCGGGCAATCCGGACCTGCTGCGCCTGGTCGACGCCGCCGCCTCCGGTGGCGCGCCGCTGATGCTGCTGCACGTGGACATCGACCACTTCGCCTCGATCAACGAGAACATGAGCGCCGAGGTCGGCGACCAGGCCCTGGCCCTACTCGCGCAGCGGCTGCAGGCGCACCTGGGCGGCCGCGGCCGGCTGTGGCGCCACGGCAGCGACGAGATGGTGATCGTGATCCCGCGCACGGAGGGCATCCCGCTGCCGGAGGACTTCGCCGAGGAGATCCGCCAGCAGATCGAATTGCCCCTGTCGGTGCTGCCGTACACGCTGTTCATGACCGGCACCGTCGGCATCAGCCTGTGCCCGGAACACGGCACGCAGCTGTCGGCCCTGCTCGACAGTGCCGAGGAAGCCAACTACCAGGCCGGCCGCGAAGGCGGCAACACCGTGCGCGTGTACGCGCGCAACTCCCAGGCCAGCGCGCACAGCGAGAGCATCATCGCCCGGCAGATCGTCGATGCGATCCCGCATGGCGAACTGCGCCTGCGCTACCAGCCGCTGGTCAGCGCCCGCGACGGCCGCATCGTCGGCATGGAAGCGCTGCTGCGCTGGCAGTCGCCGACCCTGGGCATGCTGGTGCCGGAGCGCTTCATGCGCACCGCCGAGCGCCTGGGCGTCATCGTGCAGATCGGCGAATGGGTGCTGCAGAACGCGGTCAGGCAGGCCCGGCAGTGGCGCGACCAGGGCTTCGACGACTTCAGCATCGCGGTCAACGTCTCCACCCTGCAGCTGCTGCGGCCGAGCTTCTTCAACGAAGTGATGTCGATGCTGCAGTCCGCCGGCGTGCCGGCGCAGCTGGTGACGCTGGAGATCAACGAAAGCGCGCTGACCAACAACGTCAACTTCGTCCACGAGACGATGGCCAGCCTGCGCAACGAAGGCATCAGCCTGAGCCTGGACAACTTCGGCACCGGCGACTCCAGCCTCAGCGCGCTGGTGCGCTATCCGGTGGACCGATTGAAGATCGACCGCAGCTTCATCAAGAGCGCCCCGGCCGGCAGCCGCGAGGCGGCGATCGCCCGCGCGATCATCGCCATGGGCCACCAGCTGGGCATGACGGTGATCGCCAACGGCGTCGAATCGCAGGCGCAGCTGGGCTTCCTGCGCCGCAACGACTGCGACATCTTCCAGGGCTACCTGTTCGGCGAGCCGATGTCGGCCGAGTCGGCCGGCATGGCGCTGCGCCGCCGCTACCTGCGCCCGGAATCGTTCACCGAGACCCGCCCGGACCGCACCCTGCTGCTGCTCGACGACGAGGAGAACGTGCTGCGCTCGCTGGTGCGCCTGTTCCGCCGCGACGGCTACCGCATCCTCGCCGCCGGCAACGTGCGCGACGCCTTCGACCTGCTGGCCACCAACGACGTGCAGGTGATCCTTTCCGACCAGCGCATGAGCGACATGAGCGGCACCGAGTTCCTCGGCCGGGTGAAGATGCTCTACCCGGACACCGTGCGCCTGGTGCTGTCCGGCTATACCGACCTGGCCACGGTGACCGAGGCGATCAACCGCGGCGCGATCTATCGCTTCCTGACCAAGCCGTGGAACGACGACGAGCTGCGCGAGCACATCCGCCAGGCGTTCCGCACCCACGACGAACTGCGCAAGGGCCGCGACGGCGCGATCCGCGACGAAGGCTGAAGCACGAGGTTGCGCAATGTGCCGCATCAGCGTCCGGGCGCGTGATCTCATCGCAACTCGACGGCAGCCTGCAGCGTTCACGACCGGAAGGCGTGCCGCTGGTGCTCGTTGCCGGCCCCGCGCATGCGATGGCAAGGCTGCCGACCGGCTCCAGCGAGGTTCCCCGTCGGCGCAGTCCAGGCCTACGCCGGGCACACCCAACCGCTACTTCGGCTGCCGCACCGGCAAGGTGATCTTGAAGGCCGCGCCCTGCCCCGGCGCGCTTTCCACGTCGATGCGGCCGTGGTGCTTGTTGATGATGCCGTAGGAGATCGACAGGCCCAGGCCGGTGCCGCTGCCGACCGGCTTGGTGGTGAAGAACGGATCGAAGATGCGCTGCTGCAGGTCCGGCGGGATGCCCGGACCGGTGTCGCGGAACTCGATCCAGACATGGTCGCCCTCCAGGCCGGTGCTGACGATGATCGAGCCGCGCTCGGTGATCGCCTGGCCGGCGTTGAGCAGCAGGTTCATGTAGACCTGGTTGAGCTCGGACGGCAGGCTTTCCACCAGCGGCAGTTCGCCGTAGCGACGCTCCAGCGTGACCTTGTACTTGAGCTCGTTCCAGATGATGTTGATCGTCGATTCCAGGCCGGCGTGCAGGTCCACCAGCTTCCAGGACTCGGCGCGGTCCGAATACGAGAAGTCCTTCAGGTCGCGCACGATCCGGGTCACCCGCTCGATGCCCTCGCGCGATTCGGCCATCAGCTGCGGCAGGTCGCGGGCGATGAAGTCGATATCGGCGCGGTTGCGGATGTCGTCGATCTCCGGGATCAGCGCCTTCGGGTCGGGCGCGCGCAGGGCGCGCTCGTAGGCCTCGATCAGGGTGAACAGGCTGCGCAGGTATTCCTGCAGGCTGCCCAGGTTGGAATGCACGTAGCCGATCGGGTTGTTGATCTCGTGCGCCACGCCGGCGGCAAGCTGGCCGATCGAGGCCATCTTCTCGGTCTGCAGCAGCTTGTCCTGCGCGCCGTTCAGGCGCATGTAGGCCTGGCGCAGCTCGGCGTGCCGCTGTTCCAGCTCGCGCTCGTAGTCCTGCTGGCCTTCGATCTTGTGGAACAGCGCCAGGTAGAAGTGCTGGCCCTCGTCCTCGTAGTGGTACAGGTGGGCGATCACCACCCGCTCGCCGATCGGCAGGCTGCCGGACCAGCTGCCGCGTCCGCGCGCCTGGCCCAGCGCATCGCCCGGCAGGATCTGCGCGATGCGCTCGCCGAAGCTGCCGCTCTCGGGCCGCTCGCGGCACAGGCTGGCGCGTGCGATCGCGTTGGCGAAGATCAGCTCGCCATCACCACGGAAGAACAGCAGGCCTTCCTGCATGCGCTCGCTGAAGGCCCGCAGGACATCCTGCGAGGGCAGCAGCGCGGGGTCGAAATACAGTTTGTCGGGCACGGGGACGCACGGCGCGGGATGAGGCCGCACTATACGACGAAGGCCGGCGCATCGGCGCCGGCCCTGCATGCGGTGCTACCGGGCGACCCGCCTCAGGCGACGGCGATCGCGCGGCTGGCGTGGACGGTGTCACTCTGGCCGCGGGCGTCATAGGCCGGCGCGCTCTCGGTGCGGCCGAGGTGGCGCAGCGCCCAGTTGACCTCGCGGCGGCGGCGGGCCAGCAACGCGCCGTTGGCGCGGTTGGCCTCGGCCAGTTCGCGCAGGCGCACCTCGGCTCCGGCCGGGACGTCCTGCTCGATCTCGCGCAGCGCCTGCAGCTTGTCCTGGGTGGCGCGGATCAGGCCTTCGACGTCGTGGTCGATCAGGGCCTGGCGCTCACCGGCCAGGGCATCGCCCAGGCGTTGCAGGGCATCGCTCATCAGGCTCACCCGGCCAGCTGCTGGTCCAGGTCGATCATCCGGCTGGCGATCGCCTCCGGATTGATCTTGTAGCTGCCGTTCTGCAGCGCTTCGCGCACCGCCTGCACGCGGCCCTGGTCGATCGCCGGGGCACTCGACAGCTCCTTCTGCAGGCTCTGCAGGCCGGTCGCCTCGCCGGTCAGGCGCAGGCTGTCGGCAGCTTCTGGGGCGGCCACGGGCGAGGAACGGTCCGCGCCGGCCGAGGAAACCTTGCCGGCCACGCTGCCGCTTCTCAGGGTCGCACCGGCGGGCAGGCTACCTTCGATTTTCTGGGTCATGGTGGTGCTTCCTATTCGGTTCGCAGAGGGTAACGGCCGCCTGCGGGAATACTTTAGGACTGATTTAGGGTTTTTCCTGACAGCGCGATCAGCGGGACACGAGGACCGCGCCCCCGGCCTCGACCACGCCCTGGACGATCTTGCGCGAGGAGCTGTTCTCGACCGAGACCCGCTCGTTCTCGCCGGCATCGCCCAGCGCCCGCCCGCTCATGCGAACCTCCAGGCCGTCGCGGCGCGATACCAGCGCCACCGTGTCGCCGCGCCGGACCAGCCGCTGGGCGACCAGGTCGGACGCAGACAGCACGGTCCCCGCGCCGAGCACGCGCCGCGCGGTACGTCCAACCGCGTCGGCCGGACTGGCCAGCACCGCGCCGACGATCCGTGCCGCGTCGCGGCGCTCGACGCTGATATCGGCCGCCGAGACGGTTTCTCCAGCGGAGATCCCACGATTGAGGACCAGCACGTCCTGGCTGCGGCGCACCTTGACCGGCACGAACAGCCGCCAGCCCGCCGGCTGCGGGCAACCGACCTCGACGGTGCTGCCGTTGCCCGGCTGCGCCTGCAGCGGCACCGGGCAGGCCGGCATGCGCAGGCCCGCGTCCAGGGTGGTGTCGGCGTCGGCCGGGTCCACGCCGAGCGCGGCGATGGCGGCAGCGCGGATGCTCTCCACCGGCTGGTAGCCGTCGGCCAGCGCCACGCCCGGCGCCAGGGCCAGCAGGATGAGGATGAGGCGAAGGTGGCGGCGCATGGCACGCTCCCGGCGGAAGGATGCCCAACGCGGTGCAAGCCGCATGCCAAAGCCGGCGCTCAAGTTCCCCGCCCCGGCGACCGATAAAGCGGCCATGTCACATGACCTGCTCAACCGGATCGACCAGCGCACCCGCCTGGCCGGCCACAACCGACTGGCGCTGCTGCTGTTCCGCCTGGGCGGCCGTCAGCTTTTTGGCGTCAACGTCTTCAAGGTGCAGGAGGTGCTGCGCCGCCCGGACCTGTTCCAGGTGCCCGGGCTGCCGGAGCAGTTCGCCGGCGTCGCCGACGTGCGTGGCCGCTCGGTGCCGGTGCTGGACCTGGGCGTGGCGATCGGACACCCCGAGCGCGAGCCCGGCGCCAGCGGCGACCCGGGCTACCTGGTGGTGGCCGAGTTCAACCGCTCGGTGCAGGGCTTCCTGGTCAGCGGGGTCGAACGCATCGTCAACATCGCCGTGGAGGACATCCACCCGCCGCCGGAACTTGGCGCGGAGGCGACCTACCTGACCGCGGTCACCCGCTTCCAGGGCGAGCTGATCCAGGTGATCGACGTGGAAAGCGTGCTGGCCGACATCGCCCAGGTCGAGACCGACATCCACCTGGATCCGGCGCTGGCGCTGGTCAGCGAGCGGCCGCTGCAGGTGCTGGTGGTCGACGACTCGCGCGTGGCCCGGCAGCAGATCCGCAGCGTGCTCGACCAGCTCGGGGTCAGCGCGACCCTGCTCTCCGATGGTCGCCAGGCGCTGGACCACCTCTTGCAGGTGCTGGCCGCCGGCGAGGATCCGGCCGAGCGCTACGCCATGGTCATCTCCGACATCGAGATGCCGGCGATGGACGGCTACACGCTGACGACGGAAATCCGGCGCAACCCGGGCCTGGCGGGCCTGTACGTGCTGCTGCACACCTCGCTGTCGGGCGTGTTCAACAACGCCATGGTCGAGCAGGTCGGCGCCAACGCCTTCGTGGCCAAGTACAGCGCCCACGAGCTGGCCGAGTACGTGCTCGAGCGCCTGCGCGAAGTAGCCCAAGCCCACGCCTGAGCCCGGCAGCTCCCCCTGCAGGAGCGGCTTCAGCCGCGACCCAGGGAGCCGGCGGTCGCGACTGAAGCCGCTCCTACAACGGCATACATCGGCGCCGTCCGACTGCTTTGGCACGGCTCTTGCCTGTTCTGCGGCAACGAACCGCCGGAGCCGGCCGTGCCCAATCCCATCGCCAACTACCTGGGTGTCCATGCCGACGCGCTGCCGCTGCGCGAGCAGCGCATGCAGCTGATCGCCAGCAACCTCAGCAATGTCGACACGCCCGGCTACAAGGCACAGGACATCGACTTCGACGCCGCGCTGAGCGCGGCCGGGGCCGCCCGCGAAGGGCTGGCCGGGGGCGGCCTGAAGACCACCGCCGAAGGTCATATCGGCAGCGGCCAGATCGCCGGGCTCAACCCGTTCCAGATCACCCGCCAGGCCGACCAGCCCAGCCTCGATGGCAACACCGTCGATCCGGATGCCGAACGCGCCGCCTACGGCCGCGCCGCGCTGGAATACCGCGCCTCGCTGAGCTTCCTCGAATCCAAGGTCAAGAACATGCTGACCGCGATCACGGGCTCCTGAACATGAGCAACCTGCCCATCTTCGACGTCGCCGGGTCCGCGCTGCAGGCGCAGTCCGTGCGCATGAGCACGATCGCCTCCAACCTCGCCAACGCCGACTCCGTCGCCGGCTCGGCCGAGGCTGCCTACAAGCCGATCGAGCCGATCTTCCAGGCCACCCCCAATGCCCAGGACCCGAGCCTGACCGGGGTGAAGGTGAAGGAGGTCACCACCACCGACGCGCCGCCGATCAAGCGCTACGAGCCCAACCATCCGCTGGCCGACGCCGACGGCTATGTCTATTCGCCCGACGTGGACCCGGTCGCGCAGATGGTCAACCTGATCTCGGCCTCGCGGAACTACCAGGCCGGCGTCGAAGTGCTCAACACCGCCAAGGAACTGGCACTGGCCACCCTCACGATGGGTCGCTGACCCCGCCCCCACCCCGCCCGGAACCCACCATGAGCACCATCGCCAGCGACATCTATTCCAGCCTCGGGCTGACCTCCAGCAGTACCACCAAGAGCAAGGAAGAGTCGCTCGGCCAGGCCGACTTCCTGCGCCTGATGACCGAGCAGCTGCAGCACCAGGACCCGCTCAAGCCGATGGAGAACAGCGAGTTCCTCGGCCAGCTGGCGCAGTTCTCGACCGTGCAGGGCATCACCGACCTCAATACCACGGTCAACAGCTTCTCCAGTTCGCTAAGCAGCGACCAGGTCCTGCGCGGCGCGCAGCTGGTCGGCCACGAGGTGCTGGTGCCGTCGTCGAAGATGGCGCTGGACGAGTCCGGCTCGGTCAGCGGCGTGGTCGCCGCGCCCAGCGCCGGCACGGTCAACTTCGACATCACCGATGCCAACGGGCAGAAGGTCAAGACGATCAGCGTGAAGGCCGATGCCGCCGGCGAGGTCAACTTCAGCTGGGACGGCACCGACGACTACGGGAACCGCCTGGCCGCCGGCACCTACTCGGTGAGTGCCACCCACACCGATACCAGCGGCACCGACAGCACCGTGTCGACCTACATCCAGGCCCCGGTGGAAAGCGTCACCGTCGGTTCCGATGGCCTGTACCTCAACCTCAAGGGTCTGGGCACCGCCCCGATCGATTACGTGCTCCGCGTCAGCTGAGCCGGCACCCGCGCAACCAGGAGTTCCCATGGGCTTCAATACTTCGCTGTCCGGCATCAACGCCGCCAACGCCGACCTCAACGTCACTTCCAACAATATCGCCAACGTCAACACGACCGGCTTCAAGGAATCGCGCGCCGAGTTCGCCGACATGTTCCAGAGCACCGCCTACGGCCTGTCGCGCAACGCGGTGGGTTCGGGCGTGCGCACGAGCAACGTGGCCCAGCAGTTCTCCCAGGGCAGCATCGATCCGACCGGGCGCAGCCTGGACCTGGCGATCTCCGGCGAGGGCTTCTTCACCATGTCGATGAACGGCGAGCGCCTGTACACGCGCGCCGGCAACTTCCAGACCGACGCCAACGGCTACGTGGTCAACCCCGAGGGCGCGCGCCTGCAGGTCTACGCGCCCAACGCCAACGGCAACGGCTTCGACGTCGGCCGCCTGGGCGACCTGCAGCTGCTCACCACCGACTCGGCGCCCAAGCAGACCACCACGGTCAACCTGGGCTTCACCCTGCCCGGCAACGCGGACGAGCCGACCGCGACGACCTTCGACCCGGCCGACTCCAACAGCTACAACTACTCCACCGGCGGCATCAGCGTGTACGACTCGCTGGGCGTGAGCCACACCCAGACCTCGTACTTCGTGAAGACCGCCAACGCCAACGAGTGGCAGGTCTACAACTACGTGGACGGCGCGGCGGTCGGCAACCCGACCACGCTGCAGTTCTCCGACGCCGGCGCGCTGACCAGCCCGACCGACGGCAAGATCACCCTGGACCCGTACACCCCGAGCACCGGTGCCGGCGTGCTGAACATGTCACTGGACGTGAGCGGCTCGACCCAGTACGGCGAGGCATTCGCCCTGCGCGACACCCGCCAGGACGGCTATGCCAGCGGCAAGCTCAACGAGATCAGCATCGACGCCAGCGGCGTGGTCTACGCGCGCTACTCCAACGGCGCCGACAAGGCGCTGGGCCAGGTCGCGCTGACCACCTTCACCAACCCGCAGGGCCTGTCCCAGCAGGGCGGCACGATGTGGGCCGAAAGCTATTCCTCCGGCTCGCCGCGCACCGGTGCGCCGGGCAGTTCGGACTTCGGCTCGATCGAGTCCGGCTCGCTGGAATCGTCCACCGTCGACCTGACCGAGCAGCTGGTGAACATGATCGTCGCCCAGCGCAACTTCCAGGCCAACGCGCAGATGATCTCCACCCAGGACCAGGTCACCCAGACCGTCATCAACATCCGCTGATCGTGACGCCGGCGCGGTGATCCGCCACGGATCGCCGCAGCACCTGCCGCGTCACCGGCCCGGAGGCCGCCATGGACAAAGCCCTTTACGTCGCGATGACCGGCGCCCGCGCCTCGCTGCAGGCCCAGGGCACGGTGTCGCAGAACCTCGCCAACGTCGACACCAACGGCTTCAAGGCCGCGCTGGCCAACACCCAGTCGATGCCGATCCGCGGCGACGGCTTTCCCTCGCGCGTGAACGCGATGCACATCGACCAGGGCTTCGACAGCGGCGTCGGCTCGCAGAAGGTCACCGGCAATCCGCTGGACGTGTCGCTGCAGCAGGACACCTGGCTGGCCGTGCAGGCCGGCGACGGCAGCGAGGCCTACACCCGCGGCGGCGAGCTCTCGCTCACCCCGAACGGCCAGCTGGTCACCGCCAGCGGCCGCTCGGTGCTGGACGAGAACGGCAACCCGATGGTGATCCCGCCGCACCAGTCGATGGAGATCGGCACCGACGGCACGGTCTCGATCGTGCCGCTGGGCGAGAGCGCGGCCACCCAGGCCATCGTCGGCCGCATGAAGGTCGTCCAGGCCCCGTCCTCGCAGCTGACCCGCGGACTGGACGGGCTGATGCGCAACACCAACCCGCAGCAGCCGTTCGCCCAAGCCACCGGCAAGTCGGTCAACAGCGGCTCGCTGGAAGGCAGCAACGTCGATGCGGCCGGCGCGCTGGTGCAGATGATCCAGCTGCAGCGGCAGTTCGAGATGCAGGTGAAGGTGATCCGCCACGGCGACGAGAACGCCCAGTCGGCCAACACGCTGCTCAAGCTCAGCGGCTGAGCGCGCACGCCGCCGGGATCCCGGCGCGTTTCTGGCACGCGGCATGCATGAACCCCGGCGTGGACGGCCAGCGGGCCGGCGCCTAACGAGGAATCGGCAATGAATCAGGCTTTGTGGGTCGCCAAGACCGGACTGGATGCGCAGCAGACGCGCATGTCGGTCATCTCCAACAACCTGGCCAACACCAACACCACCGGCTTCAAGCGCGACCGCGCCAGCTTCGAGGACCTGCTGTACCAGCAGGTGCGCGCGCCCGGCGGTGCGACCTCGGCGCAGACCAACCTGCCCTCCGGCCTGCAGCTGGGTACCGGCGTGCGCGTGGTCTCCACCTCCAAGGCGTTCGAACAGGGCAGCCAGCAGCAGACCGACCGCGCGCTCGACGTGATGGTCAATGGCCGCGGCTTCTTCGAGGTGCAGATGCCCGATGGCACCTCGGCCTATACCCGCGACGGTGCCTTCCAGATCAACGACCAGGGCCAGCTGGTGACCAACTCCGGCTATCCGGTCCAGCCCGGCATCCAGGTGCCGGAAGGCACCGAGTCGATCACCATCGGCAACGACGGCACAGTCAGCGCCCAGGTCGCCGGCCAGACCGGCGCGCTGGAGATCGGCTCGCTCACCCTGACCGACTTCATCAATCCCGCCGGCCTGCAGTCCAAGGGCGAGAACCTGTACGTCGAAACCACCGCCTCCGGCCCCGCGCAGAACGGTACCCCCGGCCTCAACGGACTGGGCACCACCGTGCAGGGCGCGCTGGAGGGCAGCAACGTCAACGTGGTCGAGGAGCTGGTCAGCATGATCGAGACCCAGCGCGCCTACGAGATGAACGCCAAGGCGATCTCGACCACCGACTCGATGCTCGGCTACCTCAACACCAACGTCTGATCCCACGCCCGACCCTCGCGGTGACCGCCATGACCTTCCTGCCTCCCCTCGCCCGCCTCGCACTCGCCGGCACCGCCTGCGCGCTGCTCGGCGGCTGCGTGATCGCCGGCGACGTGCGTCCATTCCCGGCGATGGCGCCGGTGCAGCCGGTGATGCCCGAGCAGGCCCAGGCCACGGCGGGCGCGATCTACGCCGCCGGTCCGGGCCTGCAGCTGTACGGCGACCGGCGCGCGCGTGATGTCGGCGACCTGCTGACGATCACCCTGGTCGAAGCCACCACCGCCACCACCAGCGCCACCACCGGCATCAGCAAGGCCAGCAGCATCGACATGCCCACGCCGACCCTGCTCGGCGTGCCGGTCACCTACCACGGCCAGGAAATCCTCAAGAACAGCGCCAGCGGCGACCGCAGTTTCGATGGCAAGGGCCAGAGCGCGCAGAGCAACAAGCTGCAGGGCAGCGTCACGGTCACCGTGATCCAGCGCCTGGCCAACGGCAACCTGGTGGTGCAGGGACAGAAACAGCTGCGCCTGAACCAGGGCGACGAGCTGGTGCAGATACAGGGCATCGTCCGCGCCGCCGACATCAGCACCGACAACACCATTCCCTCGAGCAAGGTGGCCGACGCGCGCATCGCCTACGGCGGTCGCGGCGCGGTCGCGCAGTCCAATGCCATGGGCTGGCTCGGCCGCTTCTTCAACTCCGGCCTGTCGCCGTACTGAGTCTCCGCCAGGGCATCGCCATGAACTTCCCCGCCTCCTTCGCCGCGCGCCTGTCCGCCATCGCCCTGCTCGCCCTGTCGGCGTGCGCGCCGGCCCGTGCCGAGCGCATCAAGGACCTGGCCCAGGTCGGCGGCGTGCGCGGCAACGCGCTGGTCGGCTATGGCCTGGTGGTCGGCCTGGACAACAGTGGCGACCGCACCAGCCAGGCGCCGTTCACCGTGCAGAGCCTGAAGAACATGCTCGGCGAGCTCGGCGTCAACATCCCGGCCAACGTCAACCCGCAGCTGAAGAACGTCGCCGCGGTGGCGATCCACGCCGAGCTGCCGCCGTTCGCCAAGCCCGGCCAGCCGATCGACGTGACCGTGTCCTCGATCGGCAATGCGATCTCGCTGCGTGGTGGCTCGCTGCTGATGGCGCCGCTGAAGGGCGCCGACGGCCAGGTCTACGCGATCGCCCAGGGCAACCTGGTGGTCGGCGGCTTCGGCGCGCAGGGCAAGGACGGCTCGCGGGTGTCGGTGAACGTGCCCAGCGTCGGCCGCATCCCCAACGGCGCCACCGTCGAGCGCGCCCTGCCGGATGTGTTCAATGGCAGCGGCGAGATCACCCTGAACCTGCACCAGAACGATTTCACCACCGTCTCGCGGATGGTCTCGGCAATCGACAACAGCTTTGGCCCCGGCACCGCCCGCGCAGTCGATGGCGTGACCGTGGCGGTGCGCGCGCCGACCGACGCGGGCGCACGGATCGGCATGCTGGCGCGGATCGAGAACGTCGAGCTCTCGCCCGGCGAAGCAGCCGCCAAGGTCATCGTCAACGCACGCACCGGCACCGTGGTGATCGGCTCGCAGGTGCGGGTGATGCCGGCGGCGATCGCCCATGGCTCGCTCACCGTGACCATCAGCGAGAACAGCAACGTCAGCCAGCCCAACGCGTTCGGCAATGGCCAGACCACGGTCACCCAGCAGTCCACGATCAACACCAGCGCCGAGGGCAGCCGCATGTTCAAGTTCGCCGGCGGCACCACGCTGGACCAGATCGTGCGCGCGGTGAACGAAGTCGGCGCCGCCCCGGGCGACCTGGTCGCCATCCTCGAAGCACTCAAGCAGGCCGGCGCGCTGACCGCGGAGCTGGAGGTGATCTGATGCAGATCACCCGGCAACCGCTGGAGCTGGCGCCCAAGACCCAGAGCGATCCGCAGAAGGTCGACAAGGTCGCGCGCCAGCTCGAAGGCCAGTTCGCGCAGATGCTGGTCAAGAGCATGCGCGATGCCAGCTTCGGCGACTCGCTGTTTCCTGGCGAGAACCAGACCTTCCGCGACATGTACGACCAGCAGATGGCCAAGTCGCTGACCGAAGGCAGGGGCCTGGGCCTGGCGCCGATGATCGCCCGCCAGCTCGGCGGCGGCAGCGCCGATGTGGCCACGAAGGGCGCCACCGGGCAGGTCGACACCTCGCTGGCCGGCGCCACCCAGGGCAAGGCTTACCCGCTGCACAACGCCCAGGCCGCGCGTGCCTACTCGCTGGTGGCCCGCGGTCGCGACGCCAGCGTGCCCGCCGCATCGGCCGCTCCGCCGGCCGACGTGCTGGCCAGCGTGCGCGAAGCGGCTACCGCCCAGACCCTGGACCTGATCGCCGGGCGCGATGCCAGCACCGCGATCGGCACCGGCAGTCGCGGCGATGCCGGCAGCGCGCCGGCAGACTGGAGCACGCTCGATGATCGATGGACCGATGCCACCGGCATCTCCATCAATGATGACGGCCTGGACGCCTCGCTCGCCGCCAGTGCTGGCAACGCGGCCGCGGCCGACCTCGGCGAACGCACCCCGGAGGGCTTCGTCGCCAAGATCTGGCACCACGCGCAGAAGGCCGCGCAGGAGCTCGGCGTGGATCCGCGTGCCCTGGTCGCACAGGCGGCGCTGGAAACCGGTTGGGGCCGACGCGGCATCTCGCGCGGCAACGGCAGCGATTCCAACAACCTGTTCGGCATCAAGGCCAGCGGCTGGAGCGGCGACAGCGTCAGCGCCGGCACCCACGAGTACGTCAACGGGATCAAGACCTCCGAGACGGCCAGCTTCCGCGCCTACGGCTCGGCCGCCGACAGCTTCGCCGACTACGTGAACCTGCTGAAGAACAGCGATCGCTACCAGCAGGCGCTGCAAGCCGGCACCGACATCAAGGGTTTCGCCCGCGGGCTGCAGAAGGCCGGCTACGCGACCGACCCGGGCTACGCCGCCAAGATCGCCGCGATCGCCAACGGCCCCACCATCGACCGCGCCGTGGCAGCCATCGGCAATGCCGCCGTCGGCCTGTCACGCACCGTCGCCAGCGCCGCCAGCGGCCAATTGAGGTAACGACGCATGTCCAATGTCCTGTCCACCGGCACCGGCGCCCTCATCGCCTTCCAGCGCGCCCTGGCGACGGTCAGCCACAACGTCGCCAACATCAATACCGACGGCTACAGCCGGCAGAAGGTCACCTTCGCCACCCGCAACGCCACCGACTACGGCTATGGCTACGTGGGCAACGGCACCAAGATCACCGACATCAGCCGCGTCGCCGACCAGCTGGCGATCTCGCGCCTGCTCGACAGCGGTGGCGAACTGGCGCGCCTGAACCAGCTGTCCTCGCTGTCGGACCGAGTCGATGCCCTGTTCTCCGATACCGCCACGAATGTGTCCGGCCTGTGGTCGAACTTCTTCGACGCGACCAGCGCGCTGTCCTCCAACGCCTCCTCCACCGCCGAGCGGCAGAACCTGCTGGACAACGGCAATACCCTGGCCACGCGGTTCAAGCAGCTCAGCGGCCAGCTCGACAGCCTCAACACCGAAGTCAACAACGGCCTGCTCTCGTCCACCGACGAGGTCAACCGGCTGACCACCCAGATCGCCAAGATCAACGGCCAGATCGGCAGCAACGCGTCCGCCGCCTCGCCCGACCTGCTCGACCAGCGCGACCAGCTGATCCAGCAGCTGGTCGGCTACACCGGTGGCACCGCGGTGCAGCAGGACGGGGGCTTCGTCAACGTCTATACCGCCGGTGGCCAGGCGCTGGTCGTGGGCACGACCGCCTCCAGGCTCACCACCACCGCCGACCCCTACCAGCCCGGCAAGCTGCAGCTCGCCCTGGAAGCCCAGGGCATGAACGTCGTGCTGGATGCCAAGGCGCTGGGCGGCCAGATGGGTGGCCTGCTGGAATTCCGCAGCACCGTGCTGGAGCCGACCAAGGCCGAACTCGGCCGCATCGCCGTCGGCCTGGCCAGCAGCTTCAATGATGCCCATGCCCAGGGCATGGACCTGTACGGCAACATGGGCGGCGACTTCTTCAGCTACGCCTCGCCCAGCGTCTCGGCCAACCCGGCCAACACCGGCTCCGCGTCGCTGACCGCCTCGTTCGGCGATATCAGCGCGCTTGACGGCCAGAACCTGCTGCTGAAGTTCGACGGCACCCAGTGGACCGCCACGCGCTCGGATACCGGCGCCTCGGTGGCGATGACCGGCACCGGCACCACCACCGACCCGCTGGTGGTGAACGGCGTGCAGATCGTGGTCGGCGGCGCGGCCGCCAGTGGCGATCGCTTCCTGCTGCAGCCAACCGCCAACGTGGCCGGCTCACTGTCGGTGGCCATCACCGATCCTTCGAAGATCGCCGCCGCCACGCCGGTCAAGGCCAGCGCCACCCTGGACAACCTCGGCACCGGCAAGGTCAGCAACGTGGCGGTCACCGACGCCACCAACGCCAACCTGCTTACGCCCTCGACGATCGAGTTCATCGACGCCGGCAGCTATACCATCGACGGCGCCGGCCCTTACAGCTATACCGCCGGGCAGACCATCAGCGCCAATGGCTGGAGCCTGACCCTGGATGGCGCGCCTTCGGCTGGCGACAGCTTCGGCGTAGGCCCCACCGGTGCCGGTTCCAGCGACAACGGCAACGCCAAGCTGCTGGCCGGCGTGGAGGACCTCAAGGCGTTCAACGGCGGCACGGTCACCCTCAACGGCGCGGTGTCCGGCCTGACCACCACGGTCGGCTCGGCAGCCCGCTCGGCCGACTACGCCTCGCAGGCGCAGCAGGTGATCAACGACCAGGCGCAGTCGGCGCGCGATTCGATTTCCGGGGTGAACCTGGACGAAGAGGCCTCGGACATGCTCCGCCTGCAGCAGGCCTACCAGGCCGCCTCGCAGATCATCTCCACCGCCGACACGATGTTCCAGAGCATCCTGAGCGCGATCCGCTGATGAACAACCGCATCTCCACCGGCATGATGTTCAGCCAGTCCGTCGTGGCCATGCTGACCAAGCAGTCCAAGCTCTCCCACCTGCAGGAGCAGCTGTCCAGCGGCCAGCGCCTGGTCACCGCCAAGGACGACCCGGTCGCCGCCGGCACCGCCGTCGGGCTGGACCGCGCGGTCGCCCAGCTGGCGCAGTTCGGCAACAACGCCAATGGCGTGCAGAACCGCCTGGGACTGCAGGAAAACGCCCTGTCGCAGGCCGGTGACCTCATGACCCGGGTCACCGAACTCACCATTGAGGCCAACAACGCCTCGTTGACGACCGACGACCGCAAGGCGATCGCCTCGGAACTGCAGGCGATCCACGACCAGATGCTGAGCCTGGCCAACAGCACCGACGGCAGCGGCCGCTACCTGTTCGGCGGCACCGCCGACGATTCCGCCCCGTTCGCCAAGTCCGGCGGCAGCGTGGTCTACAACGGTGACCAGACCCAGCGCCAGGTCGAGGTCGCCGCCGACACCTACGTTTCGGATGCGCTGCCCGGCAGCGAGATCTTCATGCGCATCCGCACCGGCGACGGCACCCTGGATGCGCATGCCGCCAGCACCAACACCGGCAGCGTGCTGCTGCTGGATTTCGGTCGCGATGCCAGCTCCGGCACCTATGCCGGCGAGAGCTATACGCTGCAGTTCACCGCCGCCGACGCATACGACATCCTCGATGCCGGCGGCAATGTCGTCAGCAGCGGCACCTATGCCGCGGGCGAGGACGTCAGCTTCAACGGCGTGCGCCTGCGCCTGGACGGGACGCCCGCGGCAGGCGACACGGTCCAGGTCGGGCCCGCCCAGAACAAGGACGTGTTCTCCACGCTGACCGACCTGATCACCGCGCTCAACACCGACCCGGCCAATGACGCCGACCGCGCCTCGCTGCAGAATTCCCTGCAGACCTCGATGCGCGACGTGAAGATGGCTTCGTCGAAGATGATCGATGCGCGCGCTTCCGGCGGCGCCCAGCTGGCGGCGATCGACAATGCCACCGAGCTGCGCGCCTCCAACGAAGTGACGCTCAAGACCACGCTGTCCTCGATCCGCGACCTCGACTACGCCGAGGCCATCGGCCAGTACCAGCTGGAAACCGCGGCACTGCAGGCCGCGCAGACGGTGTTCAAGCAGATGCAGTCGATGTCGCTGTTCCAGATGATGGGCTGACCCGGGCAGGAACGGCGGCTGCAGGAAGAGAGGCCGCCCGTGGGCGGCCTCTTTCGTAGCGGCTTACCAGCGATAGTTCACGCCGACCTGCCCGCCGACGTCGCGGAAGCCGTCGCTGCCGGCCTGCCAGGTCGCATGGCCCCAGCCGGTCCAGCCGCCGCCCAGCTGCAACTGCGCGCCGAGCTTGGCCTCGTAGCGGTCGCGTGGCCAGCCCAGGGTCACCTCGGCACTGTCCATCGACAGGTTGTTGCGCTGGTCGTTGCGCCACCAGTTCAGGATCACGAACGGCTGCACCAGGTTGTAGGCCACGTTGCCGGCGTTGCCGAACACCCGCACGCCCACCCGCGTGGTCAGCTGGCCGGCCAGCGAGGCGCCGATGACGGTGCCGTTCGCTTCGACATGGCGGTCGGCGTCCTAGTCCGCGTAGATCGCCTGCAGCTGTGGCTCGACGAACCAGGCGAAGTCCTCGCCCGACGGCATCGCGAAGGTATAACCGCCTTCCAGCGATGCCGACCAGCTCGATGCGTCGTAGGACTCCTGCGCCAGGTAGTCACCGCTGACCTTGTTGTCGAAGCGGCCGTACTGCAGCCAGGTATCGGCATACGGCCCGATCCGCGCGTCCGCGTTGCCGAACCAGCTGGCGTACAGGCCACCGGCGTAGCCACGCACCTTGCCCTTGGCGCGATAGCCGCTGAGTGCCGAGGTGACGTGGTTGTCGGCACGCCCGGCCGCGACCATGCCGCCGAGGTGGAGGCGCGCTTCGCCCGACGACCAGGTCGCCAGTTCGCCGCCGACCTGCAGCAGCGCGGTGTCGCTGCCCACCTCAAGCTGGTCGAAGCCGGCGTGGCCGTCGATCTGCCGCCGCACCACCCGCGTCCACAGCGCCGGCGCCCGCTCGGGCCCCTGCGCGAAGTTCGCCTCGCCCATGCGGTCGTGCATCTGGTGTTCGAACAGCCCCATCGCAGTGGCCTGGTTGGCAAGGTAGGCGCCGGCTTCCGGCCGGTACAGCGGCGTCGGCGACGGGACCGGCTTGCCCGGCTGGGCGGGTGCGGGGCCAGGCGCCGGCGAAGGCGCCGGTGAGGGCGAAGGGCCCGGGCCGGGTGCGGGCACGGGAACGGGCGTCGGGGTCGGGATCGGCTGGCCCGGTCCGGGCGCAGGCACGGGCGGCGTGGGCTGGCCCGGCTCGGGCGTCGGCCCGGGCACCGGTTCCGGCGGCGTGGGCGGCGGCTCGGCCTGCGAACGCAGGTACCAGTCGCCATCATCGGGCGTGGAGACGCCGCCCTTGAACAGCGTGTACTCATAGGCGCCGGCCACCACGCGGCCATCGAGCGCGAACAGGCCATCGGAGGTGCCGTCGACCCTGACCAGGGCGATGCCCTCGACCGTCTGCGCGCCGCGGCCGCCGGTGTTGTTGACGGTCAGCGCGGTCGACCCGGTGGTGTTGCCCTTGACCCACAGGCGATCGCTGGGCGAGCCGTCATCGCCCAGCGCGGTATTGAACGCCAGCGAACCGTTGTCGCCGTGGTAGTCGCCATTGACCGCCAGTGTCTTGTAGCCGCCCGGCCCGGGCGCGGCGAAGGCGATGGCGCCGGCGTTGCGCAGGGTATTGAGCGTCGAACTGCCCTTCACGTCCCAGCGGCTGTCGGCGGAAACATCCAGCGCGTTGCCGCCGGTGACCGCGCCCGCCAGGCGGGAGGCGTTGGCCAGGGTGAGGTCGAGCACGGTGCCGCTTTCGGCGGACAGGTTGCCGGACAGCGCAACGCTGTCGGCGAACACGCGCAGCTGGGCAGGCCGCGTGGCATCGCCGTAAACCTCGATCAGCCGTTCATTGGCGCCCGTCAGCGCTGCATTGCGGCCCAGGTGCAGTTCGCCGATGGCGCCCCCTTCACCACTGCCGGTCAGCAGGACCGCCGGGCCGTTGCCGACGGAGATGCTGCCGCCTTCCACGGTGGCCTTCTCCATCGCGCCTGCACGGGCGGGATCGAAGCCGAAGACAATGCCGGTATTGGTCGCCTGCACGGTCGAATCCACCAGCTGCACGTCGCCGCCGGGCGAAAGCGTAACGCCCGCACCGCTGACGGCCTGGCCTGTGCGGGGACCTCCCGTCGCCGTGATCGTGGCCTGGCTGGCGCGCACCGTGCCGCCCTGCGCGCCCACGCCATTGACGCCGGTCACCTGCGTGCCGCTGCCCAGCAGCACGGTGCCGCCTTCCGCGGCGTGCGCGCCGTAAGCCGCCCCGTTGCCATCACTCTCCCCCGTAGCCTCGACTTGGGTCGCGATGGCCTGGACCGTGCCGCCGGAGGATGCCGCCAGGCCCATCTCCCGGCCGCTCACCTTGCCGCCCGACAGCTCGATCCAGCCCATGTCCGCGGCGCGCGCGCCGAAGCCACCGGTGGCCTGGATCGTGCTGTCGGTGGCGGTGATCCGGCTGCCCTCGTCGACCGCCATCACGCCGTTTCCCGCACTGACCAGGCTGGAGTCCTTCAGGCCGACCAGGGCGCCACGCACTGCCGTCGCGGCACCGCCCTTGGCGTTCGTGTTGTTGACCTGCGTTCCCGACTCGGTGGTGATCACACTGCCGGCATCGGCGGCGCGCAGCACCGCGCTGTTGGCGTTCGACTGGTAATCGCCGCCCACCAGCTTGACCACGCCGCCGGCCTGCGCGCCCACCGACGCCAACGCTCCGCCAGCGACCGTCCCGGTCGTGGCCTTGCCGGTCACGTTCGTGGCCGTCACGCTGCTCTTGCTGCCCAGCGCCGCGATCAGCGCCGCGTCACCGGACACGTTGAGCTCGCTGTTCTTCAGCCGCACGACGCCATTGCGATCGGCCACGGTGCTGGCCATGACCGCGTGGGCGTTCGGTCCTGAGGTGGAGATGCCGCCACCGTTGAAGATCACCGTACCCTGGCTTTCCGCATGCAGCCCGTGGGCATCGCCAGCCGACGTGGTGATCCGGCTGTCTTCGAGGGTGATTCTCCCGGCATCCCGTGCGAAGGCACCGTAAGCCCCCTGGCCACGCGTGATGACGGCAACGCCGGTGCCGCTGATCTCGGCACCGGTCTCCTCTGCGATCAGCGCCGTGCCGTCCCGACCGGTCAAGGTGCCGGTGTCGTAGGTGCCGCTGGCGTCCTTCTCCTGTCCACCGCCGGCGACCAGTTGCTGCGCATTCGCCAATGCCGGAGAAAGCAGCAGCACGAGCTGCAGGGAAAGGGTTAGCGGGTGTTGCTTAAACGTCTGCGATGACATGGGGTGTCCCGGTTCGTGCGACGTTTCCGACTGGAAACGCCCGGTCTTTCCTGACCGCATCGGCCATTCTCGGGAGCTTGATTCCGCTGGAGAATTGGATAATTCGAAGGAAGATCACCGCGTTGGGACCACGATCCATGATGCGATCCACGACTCCCGGCGCGACACCCTTCGCTTGAAACGGCCGGACCCTCCATGTGGATGGCCGCATCGATGTCGATGGCGCGCTTGCGTGCCACCCGCGATGACCCGCGCCGAACTGGCCGCCGACATCGCGGCAGCCATCGCACGCCCCTGCCCGTCGCGCCGCCGCCGCGCCACGCCACGCCGCTGTACCCGGGAAATCACGGGATTGGCGCGGCTTCGCCGCCACGCCTCAAGTTTCGCCGCCCCCCGCCGACATTCCTTCCAGCCAGGCAGGTTGCATGTCCTGGCGCCAGGCGGAGCAGAAATTTTTTCCAGCCGGCGCTAAAGGTTCTTGACAGCACGCCGTTATTCATTTCAGCAGCGGCAACGGCCAAATGATGGCCCCCCTGCGAAAGGCCCAGGGACCCGCGGGGGTCGCCGGAAAAATCGCTTAGAGGAGAAATCAAATGGCACAGGTAATCAACACCAACGTGATGTCGCTGAACGCTCAGCGCAACCTCAACACGTCCAGCTCGAGCATGTCGACGACGATCCAGCGCCTGTCTTCGGGCCTGCGTATCAACAGCGCCAAGGACGACGCCGCCGGCCTCGCCATCGCCGAGCGCTTCACCACCCAGATCCGCGGCCTGGACGTCGCCTCGCGCAACGCCAACGATGGCATCTCGCTGGCCCAGACCGCCGAAGGCGCGATGGTCGAGATCGGCAACAACCTGCAGCGCATCCGCGAACTGTCGGTGCAGTCGGCCAACGCCACCAACTCCGATACGGACCGTGACGCGCTGAACTCGGAAGTGAGCCAGCTGCTGTCGGAAATCGACCGCGTCGCCAACCAGACCAGCTTCAACGGCACCAAGCTGCTGGACGGCTCGTTCTCCGGCGCGCTGTTCCAGGTCGGCGCCGACACCGGCCAGACCATCGGCATCAACAGCATCGTCGACGCCAACGTGGACACCCTGGGCCGCGCCGGCTTCGCCAAGTCGGTGAGCACCACCGGCGTCACCGGCACCGCGACCGCCTCGGGCACCATCTCGGGCATCACCGTCAACATCAAGACCGCCGCCGGCAAGGCCGTGGCGGTCAAGATCAGCGATGTCAAGATCGCCGACGGCGACGATGCCGCCACGGTCAACAAGAAGGTCGCCGCCGCGATCAACGACAAGCTGGACCAGACCGGCATGTACGCCTCGGTCGATGACAGCGGCAAGCTGAAGCTGGAATCGCTGAAGGCCGGCCAGGACTTCACCTCGCTGACCGCCGGCACCCTCAGCACCGGCACCGGCCTCACCGCCGGCCTGACCGCCATCACCACCGCCTCCACCGCTGCGGCCGGCGATACCAACACCCTGCAGGACCTGGACATCTCGACCTTCGAAGGCGCCCAGAAGGCCCTGGAAATCGTCGACAAGGCCCTGACCTCGGTGAACTCCTCGCGCGCCGACATGGGTGCGGTGCAGAACCGCTTCACCTCGACCATCGCCAACCTCGGCACCACCTCGGAGAACCTGTCGGCTTCGCGCAGCCGCATCCAGGACACCGACTACGCCAAGGAAACCGCCGAACTGACCCGCACGCAGATCCTGCAGCAGGCCGGCACCGCGATGCTCGCCCAGGCCAAGTCGGTTCCGCAGAACGTGCTCAGCCTGCTGCAGTAATACCGCAGCCAGCCACACCGGCCGCACCGACGAACCCCCTCCGCAAGGAGGGGGTTTTTTTGTCCCCGCCCGGGACTGCATGACCGGGCGGGCGGGACCGACGGAAGCCCGGCACCCGCGCGGGCACGGGAATTGCATCGACCGCCTCGTGGCGCACCGCGCCGCCGGCCTCAAGCCGGGCGGCGCGCGGCCGCTATTCCCGTTATCCGCCGCGCACGCGCGGCCGCCCAGGTCAGGAGAACCCGCATGGCTGCTTCCTCGCTCTACTCGATCGGCTCCGGCCTGGACATCCCGACCATCGTGGCCAACCTGGTCGCGGCCGACCGCAAGCCGGAAGAGACCCGCATCAACAATGCCGGGACCGCCGCCTCGGCCCAGCTGTCGGCGCTGAGCACGCTCAAGAGCGGCATGTCCAACCTGCAGACCGCGCTGAAGACACTGACCACCAGCATCGACAGCCAGGCCTACAAGTCCACCGTCGGCGACGGCGCCGGCTTCACCGCCACTGCCACCTCCAGCGCCACGGCGGGCAACTACAACGTCGAGGTCGTGCGCCTGGCCGAACGCCAGAAGCTGACCTCCGGCGCCTTCGCCAGCGATGCGGCGGTCGGCGACGGGACCTTGACGATCGACTTCGGCGGCGATGAAGACGAAGCGCTGGAAGTGACCATCCCCGTGGGTGCCAAGCTCTCGGACATCGCCACGGCCATCAACACGGCGGCTGGCGGCAAGGGCGTGACCGCCAGCGTGGTCACCGCCGACGACGGCCAGCACCTGGTGCTGAGCGCGGCCGATACCGGCACCGCCGGCGCCATGACGGTCACCGCCAGCGGCGGCAACGGCGGCCTGTCGGCGCTCACCTACCCCGCGGCCGGCGGCGGCAGCGGCCTGACCGAGACCGTGACGGCCAAGGACGCGCTGGTCCGGGTGGACGGATTCGAGCGCACCTCCAGCAGCAATGCGGTGGCCGACCTGATCCCCGGCGTGGTGCTGAACCTGACCAAGGCCAATGAAGGGACGTCCTACAGCCTGTCCATCGGCAAGGACAACAGCTCGATCAAGTCCAACATCAGCGCCTTCGTCAGCGCCTACAACGCCATCAACTCGGCGCTGAAGGCCTCCAGCTCCTACAACGCCGATACCAAGACCGCCTCGGCCCTGACCGGCGACGCCATGGTCCGCGGCCTGCAGCAGCAGCTGCGTGGCCAGGTCAGCGGCAGCGTGACCGAACTCAAGGCGCTGGGCGTGAGCATCGCCACCGACGGCACCCTGAGCTTCGACGCCGGCAAGTTCGAGACCACGATCGCCTCGGACCCGAATGCGGCACAGAAGCTGTTCGGCAGCGACGGGACGGTGGCCAAGGGCATGAACAGCATGCTCACCAGCAACCTGGATGCGACCAACGGCTCGATCACGCTGCGCACCAACAGCCTCAACAAGCAGATCGCCGACCTGGAAGCCCAGCTCGACGACCTGGACAAGCGCATGGACGAGGCGACCACCCGCTATACCGCCAAGTTCACCGCGATGGATACCCTGGTCGCGCAGATGCAGACCACCAGCGACTACCTGACCCAGCAGTTCGCTTCGTCCAGCAGTTGATACCGGGTACTCAAGTGTCGGCCGGGTCTGGCCGATAACGGAGTATCACCAACATCGCGGGCCGTCCGCGGACCGCCGGAGGGGACGTCCGGCGGTTGCCCCGGCCCCGTCAGGAGTCATCCATGTACGGTTCCAGCCGCCAGTACGCCGAGCAGTATCGCAAGGTCGGCGTTTCCACCAGCGTCACCGACGCCGACCCGCACAAGCTCGTCGCCCTGCTGTTCGCCGGCGCCTGCCAGCGCATCCGCCTGGCCCAGGCCTGCATGGCCCAGGGCGACCAGGCGCGCAAGGGCAAGGCGATCGGCGAGGCCTGCGCGATCGTCGGCCATCTCAACGGCTCGCTCGACCACGAGGCCGGCGGCGAGATCGCCGGCAACCTGTCGGCGCTGTATGAATACGTCATCCAGCGCCTGACCGAGGCGAACCTGCACAACGACGAGGCCGGCCTGGTCGAGTCGCTGTCGCTGCTCGGCGAGATCGACTCGGCCTGGAACGCCATTCCGGTTGAACAGCGCGGCATCGCGGCGGTGGCCTCGTGAGCCTCGACGCGCCGAGCCTGGACAGCCTGCGCCAGCAGCTGCATGACCTGCGCCAGGCGCTGGTCGATGACGACGACCTGCGCGCCGCCGAACTGGTGCGCGCCTACGACCTGGACCTGCGCCGCTACGTCGCCGACAACGGCACCGATGCGCGCGCCGCCCTGGACGGCCTGCTGCAGATGCAGCGCGACGCGATCGTCGACATGCGCCAGCGCCGCGACGCCGCCTTCCGCGCCCTGCACAGCGACCGCCGTTCGCACCGCGCCGCACGCGCCTACGTCCGCGCCGGGACCTTGTGATGTCCGACATCCACCACGCAGCCGAGCAGCAGCTGTTCGACGAAACGTTGAGCTGCGAGCTGGTGCTGCCGGTGGAGTTCCGACCCGGCGCCGCGCCGCCGCGCGCGGGCGCAGCCGAAGCACTGCTGCGTGGCCTGGCCCAGGTCGAGGACACCCGCGCCGAGGACGGCCTGGAGGAACGCGGCGAACTGCCACTGGCCGTGCAGCGCATGGAAGCCAAGCTGGACCTGATGCTCGGCCTGCTCGGCCGCCTGGTGCGACAGGCGCAGCCGATGCTGCCGCTACGCCCGGTGCGCTGGTCGCGCCTGGGCATGCGACTGGAAACCCCGGCCCCGGCCGGGCTGGCCCCGGGCACGGCCGGCGTACTGGCCCTGCAGCCGGGCGAATGGCTGCCAGAAGCACTCGAACTGCCGGTCAGGATCCTGGCCGAAGCAGCCAGCGGCACCGGCGGCGGTTTCCTGTGGCTGCGTTTCGATGAACTCGCCCCGGGGCTGGAAGCCGCCCTGGACCGGCACCTGTTCCGCCTGCACCGCCGGCAGGTGGCCGAAGCCCGGCGAAGCGCGCCCGCCGCAGGCTGACCGGCGACCCTGCCCGGCCCGGCCAGTTGGCGACGGGGCCGGCCTCGGATAAGGTGCAATCCCGCCGATCCTCCGCCGCAGGCCCCTCTCCCGTGCGAGTCATCATCGTTGACGACCACACCCTCGTGCGCGCGGGTCTGTCGAGATTGCTGCAGACCTTCGACGATGTCGACGTGGTCGGCGAGGCCAGCGATGCGCGGCAGGCGCTGGACATGGCGATGCTGCACCGCCCCGACCTGGTCCTGATGGACCTCTCGCTGCCCGGCCGCAGCGGGCTCGACGCGATGAGCGACATCCTGCGCGAGGCGCCACGCATCCGCGTGGTCATGATGTCCATGCACGACGACCCGGCGCACGTGCGCGACGCGCTGGACCGCGGCGCCACCGGCTTCGTGGTCAAGGATGCGGCACCGCTGGAGCTCGAGCTGGCCCTGCGTGCAGCGGCCGCCGGCCAGGTGTTCCTGAGCCCGCAGATCTCCTCGAAGATGATCGCCCCGATGCTCGGCCGCGAGAAGCCGGTCGGCATCGCCGCGCTGTCGCCACGCCAGCGCGAGATCCTGCGCGAGATCGGCCGCGGGCAGAGCAACAAGGAAATCGCCGCCGACCTGGGCATCAGCGTCAAGACGGTGGAGACGCACCGCGCGCGGATGATGGAATCGCTGGGATGCCGGCGCGCCAACGACCTGGTGTTGCTGGCGGCCCGGCACCACAACGAGCTCACCTGACGGCGAACGCGTCGTTAAGTCGTCGCGGATGATCTGGCTGTCGGGGAATTCCTGACAAGCCGTCGGGAAAATGACGCGTCTGGACGGGGACGTCCCGATTAAAAAGCCGTCACCCTCTCCTGCAAGATGTGTTCCAAGGCGCGACCGCGCCGGGGACGTGGACAGGGAACACGATGAAACCGACGCTTTCCACCCAGCTGGGCCAGCAGCTGCACCTCACGCCGCAACTGCTGCAGTCGATCCGGCTGCTGCAGCTCGATGGCCTGCAGCTGGAAATGGAAATCCGCCGCGCCCTGGACAACAACCCGCTGCTCGAGCTCGAAGAGGCCGACGCCGAGGCCGAGGTTCCGGTCGAGGTGATGCCCGAGCGCGAGGTGGCCGCCTTCGACGAACTGCCGGAGTCCTCGATGTGGGACGTTGCCGGCAGCAACTGGAACGAAGGCGCCGATGATCGCCTGCAGCAGGTCGCCGCCGGCGAATCCAGCGATCCCCACCTGCGCGTGCTGCAGGGACTGGCGCTGGAGCTGGACGAGCGCATGCTTGCCATCGCCGCGTTCTGGCTCGAACACTGCGACGACGCCGGCTACCTGGTCGCGCCGCGCGCCGAGCTGGCACTGCTGGCCAGCGCGCGCCTGGACGCCGATGCCCGGACCGTCGAGTCCGTGCGCCAGCGCCTGCTGGCCGGTGATCCCGCCGGCATGGCCGCCATCGACCTGCGCGAATGCCTGCAGGCGCAGCTGGCGGCGCTGCCCGGCCAGGTCGCCGGGCGTCCGCTGGCCGCGCGCATCCTCGCCGACGATCTCGCCCTGCTCGCCGCCCATGACTACCCGCGCCTGGCCCAGCGGGTCGGCGCCGAGGAGGCCGACGTGCGCGAAGCGGTGCGGCTGATCCTTTCGCTGCAGCCGCGCCCGGGCGATACCCTGCTGACGGCCGCCGATCCGGCGGTGATCCCCGACGTCGTCGCCTGGCATGCCGACGGCCAGTGGCGGGTGGCGCTGAACCCCGCCACCACCCATCGCGTCACCCTCAACCCGATGCACGAGCGGGCGCTGTCCGACAGCAGCGACGCCTCGCCGGCACTGCGCGAAATGCTGCAGGAAGCGCGCTGGCTGACCCGTGGACTGTCGATGCGCTACGAGACCCTGCTGCGTGCCACCCGGGCGATCGTCGAGCGCCAGGCCGCCTTCCTCTCCCGTGGCGAGGAGGCGATGGCGCCGCTGACGCTGAAGGAGATCGCCGAGGAAATCGGCATGCACGAATCGACCATTTCACGCATCACCAGCGGCAAGTACCTGCAGACCCCGCGCGGCACGCTGGAACTCAAGCAGTTCTTCGCCGTGCGCCTGGAAGGCGCCAGCGTCTCCGGCCAGGCGGTGAAGGCGATGGTGCGGCGACTGATCGAAAGCGAGCCGGCCACCCGCCCGCTGGCCGATGAAGCGATCGCCGCCCTGCTCGCCCGCCAGGGTGTCAACATCGCGCGAAGGACCGTCGCCAAGTATCGTGAGCAGCTCGACATCGCCCCGGCGCGCGATCGCCGCCGCAACAACAAGCCCCTGCTGGCACGTGCCGGCTGAGGAAGGACCCCATGAACAAGCTGACCGTACTGCTCGTCGACGACCATGAAGGCTTCATCAATGCCGCCATGCGCCACTTCCGCAAGGTGGAATGGCTGGACATCGTCGGCAGCGCCGGCAACGGCCTGGAAGCGATCGAGCGTTCGGAGGTGCTGCGCCCACGCGTGGTGCTGATGGACCTGGCCATGCCCGAGATGGGCGGCCTGCAGGCCACGCGACTGATCAAGACCCAGGACGACCCGCCCTACATCGTCATCGCCAGCCACTTCGACGATGCCGAACACCGTGAACACGCGCTTCGCGCCGGTGCGGATAACTTCGTCAGCAAGCTGTCCTACATCCAGGAGGTCATGCCGATCCTGGAAGGCCTGTCGGAGGCAGGCGGGCAATGAGCGAGTCTCGGATCCTGCTGATCGACAGCGATGCGGTGCGCGCCGAGCGCACGGTGTCGCTGCTGGAATTCATGGACTTCAACCCGCGCTGGGTCGTCGACGGCGCCGACCTGAACCCGGAACGCCACCGCGCCGATGAATGGATGGCGGTGATGGTCGGCTCGGCCGCCGATGCCGCCCAGGCCGGTCGTTTCTTCGACTGGCTGGCCGCGGCCAAGCTGCCGCCGCCGATCCTGTTGATGGAGGGTGACCCGGTCGCCTTCGCCACCGCGCATGGCCTGCACGAAGCCAACGTGTGGCCGCTGGACACGCCGCTGCGGCATGCCCAGCTCGAAGCCCTGCTGCGCCGCGCCAGCCTCAAGCGGCTGGACGCCGAGCACCAGGCCGGCAGCCAGAGCGACACCGGCCCGACCGGCCACAGCGAGCCGGTGGTCCGGCTGCGCCGGCTGATCGACCAGGTCGCCGCCTTCGACACCACCGTGCTGGTGCTGGGCGAATCGGGCACCGGCAAGGAAGTCGTCGCCCGCGCGATCCACCAGCAGTCGCCGCGTCGCGATGGTCCGTTCGTGGCGATCAACTGTGGCGCGATCCCGCCGGACCTGCTGGAAAGCGAGCTGTTCGGCCACGAGAAAGGCGCCTTCACCGGGGCGCTGAGCGCGCGCAAGGGCCGCTTCGAGATGGCCGAGGGCGGCACCCTGCTGCTGGACGAGATCGGCGACATGTCGCTGCCGATGCAGGTCAAGTTGCTGCGGGTGCTGCAGGAGCGCAGCTTCGAGCGCGTGGGTGGCGGCCAGACCATCCGCTGCAACGTACGGGTGATCGCCGCGACCCACCGCGACCTGGAAGCGCGCATCGGCGATGGACTGTTCCGCGAGGACCTGTTCTACCGCCTCAACGTGTTCCCGATCGAAATGCCCTCGCTGCGCGAGCGCGCCGATGACCTGGGCGTGCTGGTGCAGACCATCGCCGCCCAGCTGGCGCGCACCGGCCGCGGCGAAGTCCGCTTCGCCGATGAAGCCCTGCAGGCACTGCGCGGTTACGACTGGCCCGGCAATGTGCGCGAGCTGACCAACCTGGTCGAACGCCTGGCGGTGCTGCATCCGGGTGGACTGGTAAGGGTGCAGGACCTTCCCGCGCGTTACCGCGGTGATTTCCAGCCCGCACCGGTCGCGGCCGGCCCGGTGGAGATCGCCCCTGCCGCGCCGGTGGTCGCCACGCCCGCGCCGACACCGGCGCATGCCCCGGCCGAGGCCGCGCATGCGGCCAGCCTGCCGGACGACGGCATCGACCTGCGCGGACACATGGCCAGCATCGAGCTGGCGCTGATCAACGAAGCGCTCGAACGCACCCAGGGCGTGGTCGCGCATGCGGCCCAGCTGCTCGGCCTGCGCCGCACCACCCTGGTCGAGAAGCTGCGCAAGTACGGCATCGACCGCGAGCAGACCGAACTGGCCAGCTGAGCAGCACGGCTCAGCCCGGCGCCAGGCTCAACTCGAGCTCGGCGCCGAGTGCCTTCAAGGCCTCGGCCAGGGTATCGATCTTGGTCGCGTGGCGCAGGTCTACCAGCCGGTTCACGCTCTGCGGGGTGGTATGCAGCCGCCGGGCCAGCTCCGCCGGCGTGACCCGGGCCTGCAGCATCCGGTTGAGCAGCAGCACCTTGGCCGCGACGCTGGGCGGCAGCGCCACGAGGAATTCGCCGCGGCGCGGCCTGGAGGGCGGCGGCACCTGCCGGCGCCCTTCGAAATAGAAGTCCATGGCGGTGACCAGGCAGTCGAGCGCCAGGTCCCTGGCTTCCTCCACCGTCGCCGCGCCGCTGATGGCCTCGGGAATATCGCGGAAGCGCAGCACGAAATCCCCGGCGCCGCCTTCAATCATCGCTGCGTACTTCATCGTCCTGCCTCCGTGTCTCCAGCCCCAGCTGCTTGAGGATCGCCCTGCGCAGGCCCTCGCCCAGTTCGCAGGCGTGCCGCGGCAGCGTGGAATGCCTGCCGTTGAACGTGAGCCGGGTATGCCGTGCGCCTTCGATGAACCCGACGCCCTGCTGCCGCAACCAACGCCGGAACTCCGATGCCTTCATGAAGACAGACATCCCGCACCAGGAGTGCAGGATACACAATTTTGTATGCTCTTCAACATTTTTGTTTACCTCGGATGATGGCGGGCCTGCGCGCCAGTCAATGCTGGCGCAGCGCGTTCCATCCTCGGAAAACCGGTCCCCGTACGGATCGGGGTGCAGCGACATCCGCATGCTCAGGATGCGCCGCGATGACATGCCAGACGAAGGCAGCGCCGATCAGCGCACGCTGCCGTTGTCTTCCTGCAGTTCCTTCTTGAACGGCACGTCCGGGGGCGGACGCGCCTGCGCCGGCTGCTCGTTCATGTTCGGATTGGTCAGCCCGCAACCACCACCGAACTGCAGCAGCGACACCACGCACTTGATCCTGGTATTGGTGCCGGGGATCGGGATCTCGACCTGCTTGACGCCGTTCCGCACCCATTCGGCGAGCAGCGAATCGTTCGGCACCCAGTACTGGTCGAACGAGGTCGGCGCGTAGTCGTACGGCGGGCGCTTGAGCCAGGTACTGGAACTTGAGATGCGTTCGCGGCTCCAGCTGTCGCGCTCGCCGCCGGGCGCGCCGCGATCTTCGGCCGCAGCGGCGCCCTGCCCATCGCCCGCCAGGCGCACGCTGCCGTCCTGGTTGTACAGGCCCTGCCCCTGCGCGCCACTGGCCCCAGCATCGCCGCTGCGATCGTGCTGGCCGACGCTCCAGTCGGTGCCCGGCGCCTGGGTATCCCAGCCACCGGCGCGGGCGGCCGGGCGCGGACCGCTGCCGCCGGTCGCCGCCGGGTTGCCGGCCGGACGATCCGAGGCATGCGCGCCACTGCCCGGCGTGCTGGCGGACGTGCCGCCGGAGGGCACCGGAGTGCTCGCCGCGGCATTGCCGCCCGCCGGAGCCGGCTGCGGCCGCGCGGCGACGTCGCCGGTACTGGCCGGGGCGGGGGTCGGTGACGGCGCGGTGGCCGGTTCGGCTGGCGCATCGGCCACGGCCGGCAGTTCGACCTGGCGCACCTGCACGTCCGGTCCGCGCAGCTGCGGCACCGTCACCTCGCGCGGCGTTGCCTGCGGCAGGGTGACCTGCGGCGCGGTGATCGTGGTGACCTCGCGTTCGCGCACTGCCGGCGCCGGCGTGCGCAGGCTGGGCGCATCGACTTCACGCACCCGCGGCGCCACCAGCTGCGGCCGCTCCACGACCTCGACCTGGCGCTCGCGCACCTGCACCGGCGGCGGGGTGACTTCGCGCGGCGAAGGCACCGGCAGCTCGACCGCCTGCTGCGGCGGCACCACGAAATCGGTCGTCGTGACCGTGGTCTCGGTGACCTGCAGCGGCTGGCTGGCGATCACCGGCTCGGGCATGCGCGGGGTCGGCAGCGTCATCGACGGCACGCTGAGCGGCTCGGTGGCCGGCGTGCTGTCGGCAGGTTCGCTGCTGGTTTCCGGCGGCGGCGGCGGTGGGGTCGCCGCCTGCGGCGCGGCGCGGGTGCGGGCGGCAGCCTGCGCACGCCGCGCTGCGGCCTGCGCCGTGGCCTGGCGCGCCGGCGCCGGCGACGCGGCCCCTCCGGCCTGTGGCTCGCCGGGCCCGCCCCCGGTCTGGGCGGGCGAACCACGGCCGATCATCTCCATGCGCACGCGCCCGGCCTCGTCGCCAGCGTCCGGCGGGCGCGCCATGCGCACCACCGCCACCCACAGCAGCAGGATGAAGAAGCCGAGATGGATCAGGAAGCTGGCGAGGACCGCCAGCCAGTGATACGGGCGCTCATCGCGCGGGCGTGGATCCCAGTGCTGCCAGGCCAGGCGCCGGAAAGCCTGCCAGGTCGACAGGCGTGGCAGCACGCCGCGGCTGGGCCGCGCCGGCCGCTCGTCGATGACACCGGTCAGCGCGACCGAGGTGAACGCCGCGCCGCCGACCACGTCGCGGGTGCGGATCCAGTGACCCCAGGCATAGGGCAGTCCACTGCGCCGCTCCAATAGAGGCCGGTCCGGCTTCCGTGCCAGCAGGGCCTCGATCAGGTCGGCGGCTTTCGTCACCGGGCGGCGGGATCAGGCTGCGTCGCGGGGAATGTAGGGCGCATCGCCGGTGCTGTGATCCGTGGCGTCGCGCACCGCGGTCACCCCGGCCACCCGGCCCATGAGGGTCTTCTCGATCCCCTGCTTGAGCGTCACATCGGCCATGCCGCAACCGTGGCACCCGCCCCCGAAGCGCAGCAGCACGACGCCGTCGCCGGAGACTTCCTGCACCGCGACCCGGCCACCATGCGAGGCCAGTTGCGGGTTGATCTCGTTCTCCACCACCCAGCGCACGCGCTCGACCAGCGACGCGGCCTCGCCCGGGGCTTCGCCCTTGATCTTCGGCGCCTTGATGGTGAGCTGCTGCTGCCCGGTGGCCTGGGTGATGTAGTCGATCTCGGCGCCATCGAGCCACTGCACGCTGTCGGCCGCCACGTAGAGGGTGAAGCCGTCGCAGTCCACCGCCCACTCGTCGCCGGCCAGGTCAGCCGGTTCGGCGAACTCCAGGCGCGCGTCGGCGCGCGGCGTACCGGGGTCCATGGCGCTCAGGCGCACGCCCATGCCGGGCACGCTCTCGCGCTCGATCAGCCGGCGGAAGTGTCCCTGCGCTTTGTCGGATATCTGGATCATGCGGTTATTCTACCCCTTGTATCGACCGTACCCCTGTATCGACGCCGCCCATGCATGCCCTGCACGCTGCCTGCGCCATCGTCAGCCACCGCGAGGACACCCCGATGACCGACCTGATCCCCCTCGAGCGGGCCCACTGCCTGCCGCGCAAGGGCATCGAGCACAAGCTCGGCGAAGCCCGCCTGGCCGAACTGCTGCCGCAGGTGCCCGGCTGGGAACTGGCCGAAGGCGGCAGCGCCCTCACGCGCACTTTCGCCTTCCACAATTACTACGAAACCATGGCCTTCGTGAATGCCCTGGCATGGATCGCCCACGGCGAGGACCACCACCCCGACCTGGGCGTCCACTACAACAAGGCCGTGGTGCGCTTTTCCACCCACGACGTCGGCGGCCTGAGCGAGAACGACTTCATCTGCGCCGCCAAGGCTTCCGCCCTCATTGACCCAGGAGTGTGACGATGAAACACGCCATCCGGATCTTGCTTCCCGCCGTGGGCATGCTTGCCCTCGCCGCCTGCGGCAAGTCCGAGCCCGCCGCACCGGTGGTCGCGCCGACCGAGCTGGCCGCGATCGACACCCCGCCCCCGGCCTACCCGGTCGAACTGGCCTGCGCCGGCGCCGGCGGCCAGGCCGTGCTCAAGGTCACCGTCGGCGTGGACGGCAGCCCGACCGAGGTGACCCTGCTTACCAGCAGCGGCCAGCCGCAGCTGGACGAATCGGCGCAGGCCAAGGTGAAGACCTGGAAGTTCCGTCCGGCCACCCGTAACGGCCAGCCGGTCGCGCAGACCATCCAGGTCCCGGTCGACTTCAAGCCGCCGCAGCCCAAGCCGGACGAATGCTTCGCGATCGAGGAACGGGCCAGGCGCGGCGGCTGATCGCCTGCCACCCGCCTGCCCCGGGAGCCCGGCCATGCGCCGGGCTTTCCTTTTGCGGCGCGCTCAGTCGCGGCGTTCGGCCGGATCGGCCGGGCGCATCACGTGCATGCGCGCGGCCGCGCGCATCGAGGGCCAGACACGGCAGAGTTTCAGCGGCAGCACCAGCGCGGTCACCGCACCGGCCCCCAGCACCAGGCCGATGACCCCGTCCTCCAAACCGTTCCACAGCGGCTGCACCCATGCGTGCGTCACGGCATCGGGCCACGGCGCCAGCATCGTCCCCACCGTCCACAGCGGGACCACCACCACCGCCGCCAACGCGGCGACGCCGTGCGCGGCCAGCAGGCAGACCCACGCAAAGGAACGCCGTGCCTCGCGCGGCATCCGGCGGCGGCACGCGATCATCCAGGCCCACGCCAGCGGCGAGGCGGCGACAAGCCATACGGACATGCCCAAGGCCGCCGACAGCAGCGGGAACATGTTCATTGCGGTTTTCCCCTGTTCCACACTTACGGCGCGATAGTGGCGAAGCCGCGCGCAACAGGGAAGCCCCCTCGGAGGGGGCTACGCGCTCAGCCCAATCGCTCCAGCACTTCGGCCAGTTCCGGTGCCAACGGCGCGTTGAGCACGTAGGGCGTGGCGCCGTTGTCCAGGGCGAACTCCAGCGAGGCGGCATGCAGGAACAGCCGGCGCAGGCCGACCTGGTCGCGCAGGCGCTTGTTGACCGCCTCCTCGCCGTACTTGTCGTCGCCGGCGACCGGATGGCCCAGGTGTTGGGCGTGCACGCGGATCTGGTGGGTGCGACCGGTCTCGATGCGTACCTCGCAGTACGAATGCCCGCCACGCCGTTCCAGCATGCGGAAGTGGCTCAGCGACGGCTTGCCGTCCGGATGCACCTGCACGTGGCGCTCGCCGCCCTGGCGCAGGCCGATGTGCAGCGGCGCTTCGACCGTCATCACCCCGTCGGGCATGCGGCCGACCAGCAGGGTCAGGTAGCGCTTGGCGATGCCGCGCCCGTTCTCGCTGTCGCCCTCGCGCATCAGCGCCTGCAGCTCGGTCAGCGCCGAACGCTTCTTGGCCACGATCAGCAGGCCCGAGGTATCGCGGTCGAGCCGATGGACCAGTTCCAGGGTCTGCCCAGGACGCAGGGCGCGCAGGGTCTCGATGGCGCCGAAGCTGATCCCGCTGCCGCCATGGCTGGCGACCCCGGAGGGCTTGTTCAGGGCCAGCAGGCGGGCGTCCTCGAACACGATCGCCGCCTCCATGCGGGCCAGGAAGCCGGCCGGCGGCGCGGCCTTCTCGCCCTCCTCGGCCACCCGCAGCGGCGGCACCCGTACCTCGTCGCCTGCCTCGAGCTTGCGCTCGGCCTTGGCCCGGCCACCGTTGACCCGGACCTGGCCGCTGCGCACCAGCTTGTAGACCAGGCTGCGTGGAGCTCCCTTCAGCTGGCCGAGCAGGAAGTTGTCCAGGCGTTGGCCGGCCCGGTCTTCGGAAACCGTGAGATTGCGGGCCAGCGGACGCTCGGCGTTCGCCACGGCCGGCGCGGCCGCGACGTCCATCGGCGCCCCGGCCGGCCGTGGGGCCGCCGGCGCAGCAGGCGCGCCACGCACCGGCGGCGCGGGGCGGCGGGACGACGCGGCATCGGGCCGGCGCTCGCGCGCCTCGCCCGGACGGGCGGCAGCCTGCCTGCCGGTACCGGGCTTGCCGGTGCCGGGCTTGTCGGCGGACTTGCCGGCGGCCTTGGCCGCCTGCACGGCACGCAGGGTCCGCGCCGGCTTCTGGCCAGCGGGGCGGGCGGACTTGCGGCCAGGCCGCGGGGTATGGGGGTCGGTCATCCGGCTCTTTATTCTGTTACACTCGGCGGGCGAGATAAGGGTTTGATTTCGTTGGAAGTTGACGCAGGGCCGAAAGCCCGGCTTCCGACGATTCCGGCACAGTGCGCGGCCACCGCCCTCGGGGCGGCCATGTTAGCGGCTCGCCGGCCTGCCCGGCCATCGCCGGATGCCTTGGGGGCATCCGCGCTGAACATGCCCCGTGCGACGCCCCAGCCTGCTGGACGCGGCCGCCGGTCCCGTGACACCGAACAATACCTAAAACACAAGAGCGCTCCCGCGGCCTGCCGTGGTGTCGTAGCGCTGGAAAGCCCAGCCGACCTGCTCCGCGCCTGCGCGGGGGGTCGGCGAACCGATCCAGAGGCGAAACGCCATGGCGTTCCGCGCGGTAGCAGCGCGCGAGGAACGCAACAATGAAGCGAATGCTGATCAACGCCACGCAGGCAGAAGAACTGCGCGTGGCGATCGTCGACGGCCAGACCCTGTACGACATCGATATCGAACAGCCGTCCAAGGAACAGAAGAAGTCCAACATCTACAAGGGCCGCATCACCCGGCTCGAGCCGTCGCTGGAAGCGGCCTTCGTCGACTATGGCGCCGAGCGCCATGGCTTCCTGCCGCTCAAGGAAATCTCCCGCGACTACTTCCAGGCCGGCGTGGACGCCCACAAGGCCGGCATCCGCGAACTCCTGCGCGAAGGCCAGGAAATCGTGGTCCAGGTCGACAAGGAAGAGCGCGGCAACAAGGGCGCGGCGCTGACCACGTTCATCTCGCTGGCCGGCCGCTACATGGTGCTGATGCCGAACTCGCCCAGCGCCGGCGGCGTCTCGCGCCGCATCGAGGGCGATGACCGCGCCGCCCTCAAGGAGGCGATGGACAAGCTGAACATCCCCGACGACATGGGGGTGATCATCCGCACCGCCGGCGTCGGCCGTGATGCCGAAGAGCTGCAGTGGGACCTGGACTACCTGCTGCAGACCTGGAAGGCGATCGCCGAGGCGGCCCTGAGCAAGCCCGGCCCGTTCCTGATCTACCAGGAATCGCGCCTGATCATCCGCGCCCTGCGTGACTACCTGCGCGCCGACATCGGCGAGATCCTGGTCGACACCGACGAGCTGTACGCCGACGCCCGCGAGTTCATGCAGCAGGTGATGCCGCAGAGCCTGCGCAAGCTCAAGCACTACAAGGACGACATCCCGCTGTTCAACCGCTTCCAGATCGAATCGCAGATCGAAGGCGCGTATGAACGCAATGTCCGCCTGCCCTCGGGCGGCTCGATCGTGGTCGACCAGACCGAGGCGCTGACCGCCATCGACGTCAACTCCTCGCGCGCCACCAAGGGCAGCGACATCGAGGAAACCGCGTTCCAGACCAACCTGGAGGCGGCCGAGGAGGTTGCCCGCCAGCTGCGCCTGCGCGACCTCGGCGGCCTGGTGGTGATCGACTTCATCGACATGGCCTCGTCCAAGCACCAGCGCGAGGTCGAGAACCGCCTGCAGAACGCGCTCAAGTACGACCGCGCGCGCGTCCAGCTGGGCCGTATCTCGCGCTTCGGCCTGATGGAGATGAGCCGCCAGCGCCTGCGCCCGAGCCTGGGCGAGTCCAGCCAGATCGTCTGCCCGCGCTGCGACGGCCATGGCCGCATGCGCAGCGTCGAGTCGCTGTCGCTGTCGATCATCCGCGTGGCCGAAGAGCATGCGATGAAGGAAAACACCGGGCAGGTGCTGGTCCAGGCCCCGGTCGAGATCGCCAATTTCCTGCTCAACGAGAAGCGCTCCGCGCTGCGTGAGATCGAGACCCGCCACGACGCGCCGATCATCATCGTCGCCGACGAGCAGCTGCATACCCCGCACTACGAGGTCACCCGCCTGCGCGAGAACGAGCTCGGCGAGGAAAGCGGCAAGCCCAGCTACCAGCGTGGCACCCCGCGCAAGTTGCCGGTGCATGCACTGACCAAGGCCCAGCTCAACATCCCGGCGATGCCGGCGGTCACCTCGATCAAGCCGAGCCAGCCGGCGCCGGTGCGCGAGGAAGTAGAGCCGGTCGCCCCGGCCCCGGTCGTGGCCGCGCCCGTCGCCGCCCCGGCCACCGGTGTGGTCGGCTGGCTCAAGCGCATCTTCGGCAGCACCGAGGCGACGCCCGCGCCGACCCCGGCGCAGCGTCCGCACAAGGGCCAGGGCGCCTCCGAGGGCGGCCGCAACCGCAATGACCGCAACGGCCGTCGCGACGGTCGTGGCGAAGGCCGCGGTGGCAACCAGAACCGCAATGGCGGCAAGGAGGCCCGTCGCGAGGAACGCCGCCAGGACGAACGCCGCCAGGGCGGCAATGCCCAGCAGCCGCAGGGCCAGTCCCAGCCGAAGCAGAACGCGCAGCCGCAGCAGGGCCAGCAGCCCGGCCAGAAGCAGAAGCAGCCCAAGCAGAACAATCCGCAGCAGCAGCCGCGCCAGCCGCAGCAGCAGCGCCCGGCCGGTGCCGACGCGGCCCCGGGCGAGAAGCCGCAGCGCGCCCCGCGCCCCGAGGTCGCCGCGCAGGCGGTTGCCCCGATTGCTGCCGCTGCCGTCGCCACCCACCTCGCCCCGCCGCGCGAGCCGGCCGTGGTCGCGCCGCCGGTGCAGCCGCCGGTGGCCGCTGAAGCCACCGACAAGCCGGCGCTGACGCCGGTGCTGGCCCCGGAAGCGGCCGCCGCCGCGCCCGAAGCCAGCTTGCAGGTCGCCGCCGTCGAGTCCCAGGGCGATGCCAGCCAGGCAGATGCCGGGCAGGCACCGGCCGATGACGCCGCGGGCGAAGGCGGCAGCCGTCGCCGTCGTGGCCGTCGTGGTGGCCGTCGTCGTCGTCGCGGCGGCGCTGCCGGTGAAGCCGGAACGCTCAACGGTGCCGAAGGTGAAGGCGAAGGCGACGAGCACGACCAGGATGGCGAGATCGATGCCGACCTGACCGAGGGTGCGCAGCCGGTTTCCACCGGCAACCAGCCGGAGTTCGAGTTCGACGACGAGACCCCGCCGGCCGCTGCCAGGCCGGTCGCCGCCAAGCCTCAGGCCCCGGCCGAACCGGTCCCCGCACCGGCTCCGGTGCAGGTCTCCGCGCCGGTGGTGGCCGATCAGGCACCCGCCGCCGTGATCGAGCCGGTCCGTGCCGTGGAAACCCAGCCGGTGGTGCAGGAAGACGCCGCCCCCAAGGCGGTCGAGGCCAAGCCGTACGCGCCGGTGCAGACCACCCTGCTCGACGTGCTGCCCCCCGCCCCGGCCGATGTCGCGGTGTCGGTGACGCCGGAAACGGCCGCGCCGGCACCGGTCGCCGACGCCGCCCCGGCCGAGACCGTCGTCGAACCGGTGAGCGGCTCGACCGATGCACCGGCGCAGGCGGCGATCGCCGCGGCGGAAGCCCCGGCCGTCGAGGCAACCCCGGTTGTCGTGGCAGCGCCGGAGCAGGAAATCGTCGCTGAAGCCGCCGTCGAGCCGGCCCCGACCGCCGAGGCGCCGCAGGCTGCCGACCCGGTAGTCGCGCACGCGCCGAAGCAGGAAGACGAGGACTCCGACGCGGGGCGTCCGCCGACGGCCTGATCGTCACGCGGGATGCGAAACAGAAGAAGCGGCCTTCGGGCCGCTTCTTTTTTGGGCAGTCGTGGAAGGGAAGCAGCGCTGTTGGCGGCGATCAATCGCGCCCGGTCAGCGCAATCAACTCAACCCAGGCGGGTCGGATCGACCAGGCCGTACTGGGTCGCCAGTCGTGTCAGCGCGATGCTGTCCTGGATGCCGATCTTCTCGAACAACCGGGTCTTGTGCGTGTTGATCGTCTTGGAGCTGAGGCTCAGCCGCTTGGCGATGTCTTCCTGGCGCAGGCCCTGGGTCAACAGCAGCGCGACTTCGAGCTCGCGCGGGGAGAGGTGGTCGAAGGGCGACTCGACGCCCTCCAGCCGCGACAGCGCCAGGTTCTGCGCGATGTTGGTGCCGAGATAGCGCTTGCCCAGTGCGACCTCACGCACCGCGCGCAGCAGTTCCTGCGCGTCGCCGCCCTTGCCGACATAGCCGGAGGCGCCGACTTCCAGCAGGCGCTTGGGCAGCGGCCCGTCTTCCATCACCGAGACGATGATGACCCGCGTGCCATGGTCACCGCGGACGATGCGCTCGGTGATCTCCAGGCCACTGACGCCGGGCAGGTTCAGATCGCACAGCACGATCTCCGGACGCAGCTGCCGGATCTGCGGGATGGCGACCTCGCCATTGTCCGCCTCGCCCACGACTTCCATGTCCATTTCACCGGACAGGATCATCCTCATGCCGGTTCGCACCAGCGCGTGGTCGTCAATCAGATAAACCCGGATGGTCATCCCTACGCAATCCCACGTTGAGCCAACGAAAGCAGCCTAGCCCCAGGTCTCACCCCGGGCAAGCCGACCCTTTGAAACGGTTTCCACGTCCGCGTGGCGCCGGAAAACCGTCGTCATGCCTGTGACGACAACACCATTGTCGGCGGCGGCGACCGGGACGCTCCATCGGGCATCCCGCCCCTGCGTAGTCAGACTGTTCCGTGGATGCAGCCGGGCAGAGTCCGCTTCAGGCTGCTACATCCTGCAATGGCCGCAGCTGCGGATCCAGCGCGACCCGTTCGTCGAAGACGAAACAGTGACCGTCGTAGCCCTCGCCACCGACCGCCTCGAAATAGCCCAGGATGCCGCCATCGAGCTGCAGCACGTTGTCCATGCCGTCGGCCTGCATCCACAGCGCCGCTTTCTCGCAGCGGATGCCGCCGGTGCAGAAGCTCACCACGGTGGCATCGGCCAGCGCCTGGCGGTGCGGCGCCAGCGCGGCGGGCAGCTCGGTGAACCGGGTGATCGGCAGGGTCAGTGCGCCGGCGAAGGTGCCAAAGGCGATTTCCTGCTGGTTGCGCGTATCGAGCATGACCACCGGGCGCCCGCCATCATCATGGCCCTGCCGCAGCCATTGCCGCAGGACCTGCGGACTGACCGCCGGCGCGCGCGCGGCGGCGAGCGGCGAGCCTTCCTGGCGGCGGAAGCTGATGATCTCCTGCTTGACCTTCACCTTCAGCCGCGCGAACGGTGCGTGCTCGCTCCGGCTGTACTTGACCTGCAGGCCGGCGAAGCGCGGATCGGCGCCGAGCCAGGCATAGAAGCCGGCGATGGCGGCCCCGGCGCCGGCCAGGAACAGGTTGATGCCCTCGCCCGCCACCAGCACGGTGCCGACCAGCTGGTCGGCCGTGGCGCGCTCGCGGACGGCATCGGCCAGCCTGCCGGGCTCGGCGATGGCGACGAAGTGGTAGGCAGCGGTGTTGACGATCATCCGCCCATTTTAGGTTCTTCTACCCTCTGGCGGGAGGCGGCGCTGCGCCGCAGGCTGCAAGTCCCCGTCGGCAGCCGACCCGACGCCAGCGGGACTTGCCGCCGCCGCGATGCCGCCGGCGGCATCGCGCCCTGCCACTGCCGTCAGGACAACAGCACGAATGGCAGCAGCACCAGTGCGGCGATCGCCAGCATCCCCAGCAGGGTGGCGATCACGAACAGCGGCCGCTGGCGCAGGAGCTTGGCGAATGTCTCGGCGCTGCCGTCGGCCAGTTCAGCCTGGCGGCGCGCACGCGCGGTCTCGCCGCGCTGGCGCTGGTAGTCGTCCAGCAGTGCCTTGGCGCGAGGGTGCAGCGCAGCGTCGTGCAGCCAGATCCCGCCGGCGGAAATGCCCCACAGGCTGGGTCGGGTTTCGTAGTAGTCGATCGCATGCGTGGACAGCAGTTCACGGACGTCGTCCGCCTCGTCCTCCGGGACGTGGCGCAGATTGAGCAGCAGCTTGGCCATGGCGGAATGATAGCCGGCGCGCAATGCGATAATCCGCGCGCCTCCCCTCCCCCTGCCCCGGACCGTTCCCATGTCGTTGCGTTTCTGCCTGCCCCTGCTGCTCGCCCTGGCGAGCGCCGCCTGCACCCCGCCCGGTCCGCCGCCGGGTGGTCGCGTGGCCAGTTTCCAGGCCGTGGACACCACGCCTGGCCAGGGCGCCATCGCGCAGGCCGGTGACACCGTCAGCGTGCACTACACCGGCTGGCTCTATGACGAGCGCGCCGCCGACAAGCATGGGCCGAAATTCGATAGTTCAGTCGATCGCGGCGAACCCTTCAGCTTCCCCCTCGGGGCCGGTCGCGTCATCCCCGGCTGGGACCAGGGCGTGGCCGGCATGCGCGTGGGCGGCAGGCGCACCCTGCTGCTGCCGCCGGAATACGGCTATGGCGATGACGGCGCCGGCAGCGTGATCCCGCCGGGTGCTTCGCTGGTGTTCGACGTCGAACTGCTGCAGGTGCAGCCGAAGTGAGCCTGCGCCTGGCGGTGGTCGGCGGCGGACCGGCCGGCCTGATGGCCGCCGAGGTCGCGCGTCGTGCCGGCGTGGCGGTGGACGTCTATGAGGCCAAGGGCTCGGTCGGCCGCAAGTTCCTGATCGCCGGCAAGGGCGGCCTCAATCTCACCCATTCCGATCCATTCGACGTGTTCGTCGCGCGCTACCGCGAACGCGCCGGCGAGATCGCCACCTGGCTGGCCGATTTCAACGCCGACGCCCTGCGCGCCTGGGCCGCGGCACAGGGCGTGGAAACCTATGTCGGCAGTTCCGGCCGGGTGTTCCCGCTCGACCGCAAGGCCGCCCCGCTGCTACGGGGCTGGGTACGGCGCCTGAAGGAGGACGGTGTGCAGTTCCATGTGCAGCACCGCTGGCTCGGCTGGTCCGAAGACGGTGCGCTGCGCTTCGCCACGCCCGATGGCGAGCGGCAGGTCCACGCCGATGCCACCGTGCTGGCGCTGGGCGGCGGCAGCTGGCCGGAGCTCGGCTCCGATGGCGCCTGGGTCGCCCCGCTCGCCGCGCGCGGCATCGACGTCGCGCCGTTGCAGCCAGCCAACTGCGGTTTCGACATCGACTGGACGCCGTTCTTCGCCCAACGCCATGCCGGCGCGCCGCTCAAGCCGGTCATCGCCCACTGGCGCGACCTGCACGGCCGCGAGCAGGCGCTGCAGGGCGAATGTGTCGTCTCCGCGCATGGCATCGAGGGCAGCCTCGTCTACGCCCTGGCTGCCGACCTGCGCGACGGCCTGGCCCGCGACGGCGAGGCCACGCTGTGGCTCGACCTGGTCCCCGGCCGCGACGAAGCCCGCCTGGCCGGAGAACTGGCACGCCCACGCAATGGCCGCAGCCTCGGCGAGCACCTGCGTCGCCAGGCCGGCGTCAGCGGGGTGAAGTCCGCGCTGCTGCACGAGGTGCTCGACAAGACCGCGCTGCAGGATCCGACGCGCCTGGCCGCCACCCTCAAGCGCCTGCCCTTGAAGCTGCTGCGCCCGCGCCCCATCGCGGAGGCGATCAGCAGCGCGGGCGGCGTGCGCCTGGAAGCCCTCGACGAACACCTGATGCTGCGCGCGCTTCCCGGCGTGTTCTGCGCCGGCGAGATGCTGGACTGGGAAGCCCCGACCGGCGGTTACCTGCTCACGGCCTGCTTCGCCAGCGGCCTGCGGGCCGGCAATGGGGTGGTCCAATGGCTGCGGTCGCGTCCCGTGACGGCGACGCACTGAGCACGGGGCATCAACGCGACTTGCTGTCGCGCAGCGCGCGGATCCGCGCCGGCGGCTGGAACGAATCGGCGCGCGCGTCGCCCCAGTAGTCGTGGAAGACCGAATGCTCGGGCACCCGGCGCAGCAGTTCGCCCGGCTCGAGATAGCGGTACAGCGCGGCCAGCGAACGGATCTCCACCGCCGAAACCCGGCGCAGGATGTGCTCCGGCCCCAGCTGTGCCGGATCGCTCAGCCCGGCCGCGCACAACAGCTCGCGCAGCGCCTTCAGCGTGTTCTCGTGGTAGTGGTGGACGCGGGTGGCCTTGTCGGCCAGGTCCAGGTGCTTCCAGCGTCGCGGGTCCTGGGTGGCGATGCCGGTCGGGCAACGGTCGGTATGGCAGCTCAGCGACTGGATGCAGCCCAACGCGAACATGAATCCGCGCCCGGCATTGCACCAGTCCGCACCCATCGCCAGGGTGCGGGCGATGTCGAAGGCGGTGGTGATCTTGCCGGCCGCGCCCAGCTTGATCCGGTCGCGCAGGTCCAGGCCCACCAGCGTGTTGTGCACCAGCATCAGGGCTTCGTGCATCGGCACGCCGACATGGTCGACGAACTCCGACGGCGCCGCACCGGTGCCGCCCTCGGCGCCGTCGACGACGATGAAGTCCGGCAGCAGCCCGGTCTCGTGCATCGCCTTGGCGATGCCGAACCACTCCCACGGATGGCCGATCGCCAGTTTGAAACCCACCGGCTTGCCGCCGGACAGGCGCCTCAACCGGGCGACGAACTCGAGCAGGCCAATCGGCGTGGAAAACGCCGAATGTGCCGCCGGCGATACGCAGTCCACGCCCATCGGCACGCCGCGGGTCGCGGCGATCTCGGCGCTGACCTTGGCTGCCGGCAGCACCCCGCCATGGCCGGGCTTGGCGCCCTGCGACAGCTTGACCTCGATCATCTTCACCTGCGGCGCGCTGGCATTGGCGACGAACCGCGCCTCGTCGAAGTGCCCGTGTTCGTCGCGACAGCCGAAGTAGCCCGAGCCGATCTCCCAGACCAGGTCGCCACCCCGCTCGCGGTGGTAGGGCGAAATCGAGCCTTCGCCGGTGTCGTGGTAGAAGCCCCCGCGCCGCGCGCCTTCGTTGAGGGAGCGGATCGCGTTGGCCGACAGCGCGCCGAAGCTCATCGCCGAGATGTTGAAGACGCTGGCGGCATAGGGCTGCTCGCATTGCGCGCCGATCAGCACGCGGAAGTCGTGCGAGTCGATCTTCGCCGGCGCCAGCGAATGGTTGATCCATTCGTAGTCGATCCGGTAAGTGCTGTGCAGCGTGCCGAACGGCACCACGTCCATCTCGCCCTTGGCGCGCTGGTAGACCAGGGCACGCTGCTCGCGCGAGAACGGTACTTCGTCCAGGTCGCTCTGCACGAAGTACTGGCGGATCTCCGGCCCGATCGATTCCAGCCCGTAGCGGAAATGCGCCAGCACCGGATAGTTGCGCCGCAACGTGCTGCGTCGCTGCAGCAGGTCGCCGATGCCGACCCCGGTCAGCACGGTGAAGGCCACCACGCCCCAGCCCCACTCCGGCCACTGCGGCGCCAGCAGCAGCGACAGCGCCAGCATCAGGATGCAGATCACGAAGGCCAGGTAACGATGCATCAGGTCCTCATTGCTGGTTGGCAGTCGCGGGGGGCTGTCGCCGGCTACAGGCGATCGCTGACCGCCTCGCGCGGCCACGCCGACTTGACGTCGTACACCACCGCGCCCGGGCGACCGAGCGCCAGCACTTCGGCACTGCCGTAATCACGGTACTGCGAATGCGCGACCGCCAGCACCACCGCGTCGTAGCTGCCGGCCATCGGGGCGTCCGCCAGGCGGATCCCGGCATGCTCGTGCGCTTCGTCCGGATCGGCCCAGGGATCGCAGGCGTCGACCCGCGCGCCGCGCGCCTGCAGGTCGCGCACCAGATCCAGCGCGCGGCTGTTGCGCAGGTCCGGGCAGTCCTCCTTGAAGGTCACGCCCAGCACCAGCACCCGCGCCCGCGCCACGTCCACGCCACGCTCGGCCAGCAGCACGGCCACGCGCGCGGCCACGTGCTGGCCGACGCGGTTGTTGACCTGGCGTGCGGTATGGATCAGGTCCGGGTGGTAGCCCACGCTCTCGGATTTGTGCAGCAGGTAGTACGGATCCACGCCGATGCAGTGGCCGCCGACCAGGCCGGGCCGGAACGGCAGGAAGTTCCACTTGGTGCCGGCGGCCTCGAGCACGTCGAGCGTGTCGATGCCGAGGCGATCGAAGATCAGTGCCAGTTCGTTGACCAGCGCGATGTTGACGTCACGCTGGATGTTCTCCACCACCTTGGCCGCTTCGGCGACGCGGATCGACGATGCCCGCCAGGTACCGGCGGTGATGATCCCCGCGTACAACGCATCGACCACCTCGGCCGCTTCGGCGGTCGAACCGGCGGTGATCTTGCGGATGTCGGCCAGGCGGCGCTGGCGATCGCCCGGATTGATCCGCTCCGGACTGTAGCCGCAGTGGAAATCCACGTTGAAGCGCAGGCCCGAACCGGCTTCCAGCAATGGCACGCAGACTTCCTCGGTCGTGCCCGGATAGACGGTCGATTCATAGATGACCAGGTCGCCGGGCTTGAGCACGGCGGCGATCAGCGTGGTGGCCGAACGCAGCGGCGCCAGGTCGGGCTGCTCGGCCTCGTCGATCGGCGTGGGCACGGTGACGATGTAGATCTGTGCCCGCGCCAGGTCGGCCGGATCGGCGCTGCAACGCAGGCCGCTCGCCTCGGCCAGCTCCGCCGGCGACAGTTCCAGCGTGCTGTCGTGCCCGGCCTGCAGGCGTTCGATCCGGCGCGCATCGATGTCGAAACCGAGCACCTCGCGCTGGCGCCCGAAGGCCACCGCGAGCGGCAGCCCGACGTATCCCAGTCCGATGACGGCGATGTGCGCGGTAGCGGGATCGGGAAGCGTTCTGGCGGGCATGTAAGTCCTTGGAGTCAACGCCGCATCGTCCACAGCGGCGCCGGCGGCCCGCAGCATAGCGCAGGCACCGGGCGCTGGCGAAGCCGCGCCGCGGGTCGGGCGATTCACAAGTGGCCACCATTCGGGCACCCTATCGCAATGCCCGGGTGGCGAAACTGGTAAACGCAAGGGACTTAAAATCCCTCGGCCGCAAGGCCATGTCGGTTCGATCCCGACCCCGGGCACATCCCGCCACCCAAGGCATGGGTTCACCTCACCCGCGCTCCTGCGCAACAGGCGCGGGTCGTGTCCCGGTCCGTGCCGGGCACCTGTGCCGGGTGGAGGGCTCACCGCAACCCTCCTTGGCGGAGCCACGTCGCCGGACCGATGCCGGGGGAAACGACCCGGCTCAGATCGCCCTTGAGAAACCGCCCGAAGCGGGCTGGCGCAGGTAGTGGTCAAAGCACATGGCGACCAATCTCAGCAGTGGACGACCGCGCCCTGTCGCGGCCAGATGCCCCCCATTGCGCTCGACCAGCCCGTCGGCGCACAGCGCATCCACCGCCCGCAGGTCCTCGGAAAAATACGCAGCGGCATCGATCCCATGCCGCGATGCCAGCGCCTCCAGGTCGACCTCGCCCTGGCACATCAGCGACTGGATCAGCTCGCCGCGGATCACGTCATCGCGCGACATCGCCAGCCCGCGCCATACCGTCGCCCTGCCCTGGTCGACCGCCGCCTCCCAGGCCGGCAGGTCGCGCGGGTTCTGCGCATAGCAGCCGCCGATGCGGCTGATCGCGCTCACGCCCAGGCCAAGCAGGTCGGTGGCCGCATGGGTGGTGTAGCCCATGAAGTTGCGATGCAGGCTGCCCTCGCGCTGCGCGCGCGCCAGTGCGTCGTCGGGCAGCGCGAAATGGTCCATCCCGATGTACTGGTAGCCGGCCGCGGTCAGTCGTTCGACCGCCAGGCCCAGCAGGGCCAACCGGCCTTCGGCATCGGGCAGTTCGGCTTCGTCGATCTGGCGCTGGGCGCGGAACATCGATGGCAGGTGCGCGTAGCCATAGATCGCGAAGCGGTCGGGACGCACTTCCAGCACCCGGTCCAGGGTTTGGGCGAAGCCGTCCGGCGTCTGTCGCGGCAGGCCATAGACCAGGTCGACGTTGATCGAGCGGAAACCCTGCTCGCGACAGGCCCGCAGCAGCGCCAGGGTCGCGGCCGGATCCTGCACGCGGTTGATCGCCTCCTGCACGCCACGATCGAAATCCTGCACTCCGAGGCTGGCACGGTTGAAACCCAGTGCCGCCAGTTCGGCGACCTCGTCCACCGCCAGCGTGCGCGGATCCAGCTCGATCGAGATGTCGCGGTCGGCGCCGTCGCTGAAATGGAACTGCCGGCGCAGTCCACGCAGCAGTTCGCCGATCAGTGCCGGCGCGAGGAAGTTCGGCGTGCCACCGCCGAAATGCAGCTGCACCACCTCGCGCGCCGGTCCGAACAGCGGTGCGATCTCCCCGGCCTCGCGCAGCAGCCGCGCCACGTAGTCGGCACCACGCCCGTGGACGCGGGTGATCACCCGGTTGCAACCGCAATAGAAGCAAGGGCTGCTGCAGAACGGCACGTGCACGTACAGCGACAGCGGTCCGCAGGGCGATTGCTCGATGGCCTGGCGCAGCTGCGGCCAGCCGAAACCCTCATGGAACTGCGGCGCGGTGGGATAGGAGGTGTAGCGCGGCCCCGGACGGTCATGGCGGCGCAGCACTTCGGGATCGAAGTGCCAGCGGGGAATGGCATCGGCGTGCGCGGAAGTCTCCATGCCCGCAGCATCGCCGCGAGCGGCGTTGGACGTCGTTGATCCGGATCAATTGCCGGCACGATCGGCGACAGGCGCCACACCGGGCGCCAACGGCCGCCAGGCCTCCCGTCGGGGCCTGGCGCCCTTCCCCGGCCATGGATGTCGGGTCGGGGCGAATAGTGGTTAAGCTAGCCCCGGCATGCCCATGCTACAGGCGCCTCCACCGAGGCCCGGACATCAGGCAGGCACCGGATCCTCGGGTCGCAACAGGTTTTGAGACGCACCATGAAGGGCCGGGGGGCCATCAGCGGCGACCTCCCGATGCACAACTGGCGGGGAGCCTTGCGTTGGACAAACTGGGAACATCCGATCCTGCAATGGGGGGGCCTGCAGAAGGCACCGTGGACAGCGACGTGCTGCAGATCTCCCGGATCCCGGCCGTTCCGCGGATCCTGGAAACCGTGGCGCACATCACCGGGTTGCGCTTTGCCGCGGTTGCGCGGGTGACGGACACGTCGTGGACCGCATGCGCGACCTACGACGAGCTCGGGTTCGGCCTGGTGGCCGGCGGCCAGCTCGACCTGGCCACCACCATCTGCAATGAGATCAGGCAGTCCCACGAGCCGGTCATCTTCGACCATGCAAGCCTGCACCCGGTCTTCTCGAAGCACCACACCCCGCGCATCTATGGACTGGAGAGCTACGTCTCCGTGCCGATATTCCGCGCCGACGGATCGTTCTTCGGCACGCTGTGCGCGATCGACTCGGCGCCCGCGAAATTCGATGGGGTGCATATCCTGCGATCGATGGAGCTGTTCGCCGAGCTGATCGGCACCTACCTGGAGTCGGAAGATCGCCTGCACCGTTCACAGCACGACCTGAAAGAAGCCTTGAATACCGGCGAGCTGCGCGAGCAGTTCATCGCGGTCCTCGGCCATGACCTCAGGAGTCCGTTGCAGGCCGCGATCCTGGGAGCGGAACTATTGGCCAGCGAGCCGGTTTCGGAACGAGGCAGGCAACGCCTGGGACTGGTGCTGACCAGCCTGCATCGCATCGACGGGCTCGTCAGTGACGTCCTCGATTTCGCCCGCGGCCGTCTCGGCGGTGGCATACCCGCGGCACTCGATGAAGACACCGAGCTGGAAATGGCAATCCTGCAGATCGTCGACGAGGTACGCACGATCTCGGGCCGGGCCGACCTCGAAGCCATCGTCGCCATCGACGGACCGATTCTCTGCGACCGCAAGCGGATCATCCAGATGCTCGCCAATCTCCTCGGCAACGCGGCAACCCACGGAAGCCGCGACAGGCCGATCGCGCTGACGGTGCGTGGATCATGCGGCCAGCTTTCCGTCTCGGTCAGGAATGGCGGCACGATCCCGCGCGAAAAGATCACCAAGCTTTTCCAGCCGTTTTCGCGCACCCTCGGCGATGAGCCGCGACCGGGCCTGGGCCTTGGCCTGTACATCGCCTCGGAGATCGCCAAGGCACATGGGGGCACGTTGTCGGTGGTCAGTTCCGACTCGGGGGAAACGGAGTTCACCTTCCGCATGTAACGCCCAGCCGCGGCATCGACGCCGGGACGTTGGGCCAACCCTGCTCCATCGGACGGCGGCCTGCCGGGCATGCCAATCGCGCTCCTGGCGTGATTCCCCACCCACGGCAAGCGCGGAACACACCCGGATATTGCGGAACGAAAATGGCCCGCGCGAGGCGGGCCAAGTTCTTGAATCTTATTGGAGGCCTGGGTCGGAATTGAACCGGCGTACGCGGATTTGCAGTCCGCTGCATGACCACTCTGCCACCAGGCCGGTGGAGCCCCAGTCTAGCGGAAAAAACGCATCCGGGTGACGAGGTGCCCAGGTCCCCGCCGGCGGCGGCTTCCTGATAAGACAAGGCCCCGCAAGCGGGGCCTTTGTCCTGAACTTGGAGCGGGAAACGAGACTCGAACTCGCGACCTCAACCTTGGCAAGGTTGCGCTCTACCAACTGAGCTATTCCCGCGTTGAGCCGTGCATTCTACAGGTGAATTCACGGTTGTGCCAGCCCTTTTCAAAAATTTCCGCATCCGTTCATCTGCTGGGTCGACGGTTGCCGATCGCATCGGCGATCTGGAGGCCTGGAGCGGAATCGAACCGCTCTAAACGGATTTGCAATCCGGTACATAACCAATCTGCCACCAGGCCGGAGGCTTCCCCGGCGCATCCCTGCGCCGGGAACGACAAGGCCCCGCTGCCGGGGCCTTGTCTTGAATCTGGAGCGGGAAACGAGACTCGAACTCGCGACCTCAACCTTGGCAAGGTTGCGCTCTACCAACTGAGCTATTCCCGCTTGGGAGGCGAAATTCTACAGCGAACCGATACGGTGTCAACCGTTGTTCTCGACTTTTTTCGTATCGCGTCGCAGCGCCGCCTTCTCGTCTTCGCGCAGGCTCGGCCATGCGGCGTGCAGGTACTGGATGCCGGACCACAACGTGAGGATCGCGGCGATCGCCAGCGTCCAGTCACCGACATGGAACACGAAGCTGCCCATCCACATGCCGACGCCCGGCGCGACCTGTCCCGGCATCACCGAGTACAGCAGGCACAACAGCGCGACCATCTGCGCGGTGGTCTTGACCTTGCCGATCACCGCCACGCGCACCTTCGCGCGCTGGCCGATCTCGGCCATCCATTCGCGCAGTGCCGACACCGCGATCTCGCGCCCGACGATCACCGCGGCCCAGAACGCCATCCACGGCGTCGGATGTCCCTGCACGATGAGGAACAGCGCCACCGCCACCATCAGCTTGTCCGCGACCGGGTCCAGGAAGGCACCGAACGCGGAGTACTGGTGGTAACGCCGGGCGATCCAGCCATCGAGCCAGTCGGTGATCGCGGCCAGGCCGAAGATCGCCGCCGAAGCGAAATTGCTCCACGTATAGGGCAGATAGAACACCACGACCAGCACCGGGATCATCACGATCCGCAGCAGGGTGAGCCAGGTGGGGATGGTCAACTTCATCGCGTGTCTCTTGCTCGCATCACTCGCCCGGTGCGTCGGGCACCGGAAGTCCGTGCAGGTTAGCGTAGATCCGGGCTGCCAGGGCGGCGTTCACGCCTTCGACACGGGCGATTTCCGCCTCGCCGGCCGCTTTGAGGCCGGCCAACCCGCCAAAATGCTTCAACAGGTTGGCGCGCCGACGCGGCCCGATGCCGGGGATATCCTCCAGCCGGCTGGTCATGCGCACCTTCTGGCGACGACCGCGATGGCCGGTGATCGCGAACCGGTGCGCCTCGTCACGGACCTGCTGGATGAACTGCAGCGCCGGCGATGCCGCGCCGGGACGCAGCTCGCGACCGTCCGGCATGACCAGCGTTTCGTGCCCGGCGCGACGCTCCTCGCCCTTGGCCACGCCGACCAGCGCGACGCTGGTCACGCCCAGCTCGGCCATCACCGCCTGGGCCTGGGCCAGCTGGCCGGCGCCACCGTCGATCAGCAGCACGTCGGGCAGCACGCCGCCCTCCTCCACCGCGCGCCGGAAGCGGCGCTCCAGCGCCTGCCGCATCGCCGCGTAGTCATCGCCCGGCTCGATGCCGGCGATGTTGAAGCGGCGATACTGGCCACGCACCGGGCCGCCGGCATCGAACACCACGCAGGAAGCCACGGTCGCCTCGCCCATGGTGTGGCTGATGTCGAAGCACTCGACCCGCTTGATCGGCTCGGCCAGGTCGAGCATCTCGCGCAGCGCATCGCTGCGGGCATGCTGCGCGCTCTGGCTGGTCAGCTCGGAGACCAGGGTGTTCTGTGCGTTGCGACTGGCCAGCTCGAGGTAGCCGGCGCGTTCACCGCGCACGTTCCACTTCAACGCCACCTTGCGCTCGGCCGAGGCACTGAAGGCATGTTCGAGCAGCTCGGCCTCGGGGATCTCGCGATCCAGCAGGATCTCGCGCGGCGGCGTGTGCTCCACGTAATACTGCGACACGAACGCGGCAAGGATCTCCTCGGCGCTGTCCTCGCCATTGGTCCGGGGGAAGAACGCGCGCGTGCCGAGGTTGCGGCCGTCGCGGAAGGACAGCAGCAGCACGCAGGCATGCGCGCCCTGGGTGGCACAGGCGAGCACGTCCAGGTCGGCGGCACGTCCCTCGACGAACTGGCGGTTCTGCAGGCTGCGCAGGGAAGCCAGCAGGTCGCGCAGGCGCGCGGCGCGCTCGAAGGCGAGCTGTTCGCTGGCGGCCTGCATCTCCTGCATCAGCTCCTCGCCGAGCTGGTCGCTCTTGCCTTCCAGGAACAGCGTGGCCCGGCGCGCCGACTCGGCATATTCCCCGGCCGCCACCAGCTCCACGCACGGCGCGCTGCAGCGACCGATCTGGTACTGCAGGCATGGCCGCGAACGGTTGCGGAACACGCTGTCCTCGCAGCTGCGCAGCCGGAACAGCTTGTGCATCAGGTTGAGCGTCTCGCGCACCGCGGTGACGCTGGCGTAGGGGCCGAAGTAGCGCCCCGGGGTCGCCCGCGGCCCGCGATGCAGGCCGATCCGCGGCCAGTCCTCGCGCGTCAGCAGCACGTAGGGGTAGCTTTTGTCGTCGCGCAGCGAAACGTTGTAGCGCGGCGTCAGCGACTTGATCAGCTGGTTTTCCAGCAGCAGCGCCTCGGCCTCGGTGCGGGTCACGGTCACGTCCATGCGCGCGACCTGCGACAGCATCGACATGGTGCGCGCGTTCTTCGGAGAACCGTTGAAATAGCTGCCCACGCGCTTGCGCAGCGCGCCGGCCTTGCCTACGTACAACAAGGTCTCGTCGGCCGCGTACATGCGGTAGACGCCGGGCGCGGTACTCAGGTTGGCGGCGAACGCCTTGCCATCGAATCCGGCGGAAGGCCTGGCTTTCATTCTTGGATCGGGAACTCGCTCAGTTCGCCGCTGGCGATGTCGAGACGCAGCACCGCATGCGCGTCGGTTTCGGCGATCCACAGCGCGCCGGCGGCCACGGCCAGGCCGGCCGGTCCGTGCAGGCGGCGCGGCAGCTTCACCGTGCTCACTTCACCGCCGCCCAGGCGCAGGCTGCGCAGGCAGCCATTGCCGCTGTCGGCGATCCACAGCACCGGGGCGTCGGGGTCGAGCGCGATGGCCTGAGGGAACTGCAGGCGGGCCTGATGGCGCGGGCCATCGGCGTCGCCGAAATCCCACGGCCCCTGCCCACCCACCAGCGTCTGCACCAGGTCGCCGCGCAGCTGCATGCTGCGCACCGAGGAACCCAGCGCATCGCACACGTACAGCGCCTGCTGCACCGCGGCCACCGCGGTCGGCTGCGCGAACGCGGCCAGGTGGCCGCTGCCGTCGCGTTCTTCCAGCACCCCTGCGCCGGCGCGCCAGCGCAGCTCGGCACGGCCCAGGTCATAGCTCCAGATGCGATTGTCGCCGGCCATGGCGACCAGCAGCTCGTTGCCGGCCACGGCGACGCCGTGCGGACCGTCCAGTGGCGCCTGTGCCGGATTGGCCACCACGCCCTCGACCGGCTCGCCGACACGGCCGTTGCCACACAGCGTGTCGACGTGGCCATTGGAAAGATTGATCCGGCGCAGGGCATGGTTGCCGGCGTCGGCGACGTACAGCGCCTCGCGCGCCAGCGCCAACCCGCGCGGCCGACGGAAGGCCGCTTCGGCCTGGCCGCCGTCGATGAAATCGGCCGTGCCCAGGCCGAACTGGCGCATCACCCGACCGGCGTGGTTGCACTCCAGGATCCGGTGGTGGCCGGTGTCGGCGATGTACAGCCGATCGGCACTGGCCGCCAGCCCGGTCGGAAAGCGCAGCGCCAGGCGCGGCTCCGGGGAGCGTTCGACCAGCGGCTGCAGGTCTTCGTCGCTGGGCGGCTGTTGGCCGGCGCACAGTGCGTTGAGCTCGCGCTCCACTTCGCCGCCCTGCCCCACCAACCGCTGGCGCTCGCGGCCCTGCGCATCGATCAGCACGATGGTCGGCCACGAGGTCACGCCGAAGCGACGCCAGGTTTCCCACTCGCGATCCAGCAGGATCGGCGTCTGAACGCCCTGCTGGCGCAGCAGCTTGAGCGAGCGCGCCGGCTCGCGTTCGCTGTCGAAGCGCGGCACCTGCACCACGATCAGCTGCAGCCGCCCGGGATTGCGCGCCTGCCACTGGGTCAGTTCCAGCAGGCGTTGCGCGCACCACTCCGAGCCGGCGTTGACGAACGCCAGCGCCAGGGCGCGGCCCCGGTGCTCCTGCAGGGTCGAGGGCCTGGCGTTGAGCCAGGTGGGGAATTCCGGGAATTCCTGGAGGTTCTGCGCGCTCATGGGGCGATTATGCCCAAACCGCGCTCGCGCGCGAGGCGGGCCACCGTGGCCGCCGCGGCACGGTCCACCAGCCGCCAGGCAGCCTCGAACTCGGCCCGGCCGCCGGTGTAGGGATCCGGCACCTCCTGGGTGTCCTCCAGCCCCGACCAGGGCAGCCACAGCACGGCCTTGGCGCGAGCCTGGGCCGGCGCCAGCCGGCTGGCGTCGCGCAGGTTGGCGCGGTCGGCGCAGAGGATCCAGTCGAAGCGGGCAAAGTCCTCTTCCCGCAGCTGGCGCGCCCGCAGCCCGGCGATGTCCACCCCATGCCCGGCCGCGCAGCGGACCGCGCGTGGGTCCGGGCCTTCGCCGGCGTGCCAGCCGCCGGTGCCGGCCGAATCGACCTCGACCTCGCCGGCCATCGGCGAGGCATCCAGCCGCGCGCGCAACGCGCCCTCACCCATCGGCGAGCGGCAGATGTTGCCCAGGCACAGCACCAGCAACCTCACGCGCCGCTCCAGCGGGCCTCGGCCCGGGCCAGGTCGTCGGGGGTGTCGATGCCCGGCGGGAACTGCTCCGGCGTCAATGCCACCGCGATCCGCTCGCCGGCCTCGACCACCCGCAGCTGTTCCAGCGACTCGACCTGCTCGAGCCGCCCCGGCGGCATCGCCGCGAAACGCTGCAGGAAGCCGGCGCGGTAGCCGTAGATGCCGATATGGCGCAGCCACTCGCCCGGCGGCAGCACGTCGCGCGAGCGGGCGAAGGCGTCGCGGTGCCAGGGGATCGGCGCCCGGCTGAAATACAGCGCATGGTCGGTGGCGTCGCGGACCAGCTTGACCACGTTCGGGTCGAACAGCTCGTGGACCTCGCTGATCGGCGCGGCCAGGGTCGACATGCGCGCGCCGGTCTGCGCCAGCAGCTGCGCCACCCGGCGGATGCCGGCGGCCGGCGCGAACGGCTCGTCGCCCTGCAGGTTGACCACCACGGTTTCCTCGCCCCAGCCGGCCAGGCGCGCGCACTCGGCCAGGCGATCGGTGCCCGAGGCGTGTTCAACCGCGGTCATGGCGACATGCACGCCGGCCATTCCGTCAACCGCCGCGGCCACGCGCGCATCGTCGGTCGCCACCCAGACCTCGGCGGCGCCGGCCTGCAGGGCGCGCTCGGCGACGCGTCGCACCAGCGGCTCGCCGCCAAGCAGCCTTAGCGGCTTGCCAGGCAGGCGCGTGGCGGCATAGCGCGCCGGCACGGCCACCACGAACGGCGGCACGCCGCCGTCGGCGGCTTCGGATTCGATCATCGGCATGTTGCGCCCCCTTCCCTGACCTGAAGAATTCTTCCCTCGCCCGCCGGACGCGGGCGCGGGGCGCACGCGTGGCTACCGGGCGCCGCGCCATTCTATCGGCCGGGCATGAACCCCGCCCGCCCCCGGCTCAGCCGCGGCGCAGCTTGCCCAGGCGGTCGAGCAACGCGACCCAGAACGCCGCCGGCAGGTCGGCGCGCAGCGGCACGCTGAACATCCATTCGTCGGCGAAGCCGCGGCACTTCACCGCATCCTTCTCGGTCATCAGCACCGGCAGCTGGCTGCCGAACTCGAAGTCCGCCGCGACGTAGCGCTGGTGGTCGGCGAAGGCATGCGGCACCACGCCGATGCCACGCGCGCGCAGCATGTCGAAGAAGCGCTCCGGATGCGCGATGCCGGCCACCGCATGCACGCGCTGGCCGGCAAAAGACGCCAGCGGGCGGGCGCGGCCACCGCCCAGCGGATGGGCTTCATCCAGCCGCAGGCGCATCTGCCATTCGCCGAAACCCGGCGGCATCGGCGCGGCATCGGCGCTGGCTTCTCCAGCGTTGACGATGCGGAAGTCGCACTCGCGTGCCCGCGCCGCCGGCTCGCGCAGCGGGCCAGCAGGGATCATCCGGCCGTTGCCGTAACGCCGCTTGCCATCGACCACCTCGATCTCGACATCGCGCGCCAGGCGGTAATGCTGCAGTCCGTCGTCGCACACCACGATGTCACAGCCCGCTTCGACCAGTGCCCTGGCCGCGGCGACGCGATCGGCATCCACGCGGACCCGGGCCCCGGTCTTCCAGGCGATCAGCGTCGGTTCGTCGCCGGCCAGGTTGACCGGCGTGTTGGCCTCGACCCAGCGTGCGGTACCGGCCTGCTCGCGACCGTAGCCACGGCTGGCCACGCCCGGCTTCCAGCCGGCTTCGCGCAGCTTCTCCACCAGGGCGATCGTCAGCGGCGTCTTGCCGGTGCCACCGGCGGTGATGTTGCCGACCACGACCACCGGTACCGGCACCGCGTGGCGCTTGCGCCAGCCGCGGCGATACAGGGTGCGCCGCAGCGCGGTGACCGCGGCGTACACCGGCGCCAGCAGCCGCGCCGCGAACGGTACCGGCACGTCCTCGTACCAGTAGGCGGGCGTCTTGCGCGGGGTCGTGCTCATGCGTGCCTTTCGCGGAACTGCATGCCGTGCAGGTGGGCATACAAGCCGCCTTCGGCGAGCAGCTGGGCATGGGTGCCGCGCTCGACGATGCGCCCATGGTCCATCACCAGCACCTGGTCGGCATGTTCGATGGTCGAAAGGCGGTGCGCGATGACCAGGGTGGTGCGGTCGGGCATCAGCCGGTGCAGGGCGTCCTGGACCAGGCGCTCGGACTCGTTGTCGAGCGCGGCGGTGGCCTCGTCGAGGATCAGGATCGGCGCGTCGCGCAGGATCGCGCGGGCGATCGCCAGGCGCTGGCGCTGGCCACCGGACAGCAGCGCGCCGTTCTCGCCCACCGGCGTCTGCAGCTGCAGCGGCAGGCGCTCGATGAACTCCCAGGCGTTGGCCGCCTCGGCCGCAGCGCGGATCTGCGCCTCGCTGGCCTCGGTGCCGTAGGCGATGTTGGCGGCGACGGTGTCGTCGAACAGCATCACCTTCTGGCCGACCAGGGCGATCTGCCGGCGCAGGTCCTCCAGCCGGTACTCGTCCAGCGGCACGCCATCGAGGCGGATGCTGCCGCCGGTCGGCTCGTAGAAGCGTGGCACCAGCCGGACCAGGCTGGTCTTGCCGCTGCCGGACCGCCCGACGATCGCGGTGACCGTGCCCGGCCGGGCGACGAAGCTGATGTCGTCCAGCGCCAGGCCGTCATCCTGGCGATAGCGCAGCATGACGTGGTCGAAGGCCAGCTCGCCGCGCGCACGGCTCAGCTGCTTCGTGCCCGAATCGTGCTCGGTGGGCAGGTCGAGGATGCCGAACAGCCGCTCGGCCGCGGCAACGCCGCGCGAGATCGAGCTCTGCACGCTGGTGAGGCGGCGCAGCGAGGGGATGATCGCCATCATCGAGCTCATGAGGGCCATGAACTCGCCAGCATTGAGGCGCCCGGCCAGGGATTCCCGGGTGGCGACCCAGACGATCACGGCCAAGGCCAGCGCAGCCAGGAACTGCACCGTCGCCGAGGCGGTCGCCCGCGTGGTCTCCACCTTCATGTTCAGGCGCAGCATGCGGTTCGCCAGTGACTGGTAGCGCCCGATCTCTTGCTGCTGGGTGCCGTGCACCTTCACTTCCTGCTGCGCGGACAGCGACTGCTCGGCCGTTTGCGCCATCTGCCCCATGCCGTCCTGGATGCCGCGACTGATCTTGCGGTAGCGCTTGCCCACGTAGGACACGATCACGCCGATCAGCGGCACGACCAACAGCATGGCAAACGTCACCTTGACGCTCATCTGCAGCATCACCGCCAGCATGTAGATGATGGTCAGGGTGTCGGCGATGACCGTCTTCAGCGCATCGGCGCTGGCCTGGGTCACCTGCTCGGTATCGTAGTTGAGGCGACTCACCATGACCGGCGTGGCTTCATTGTCGAAGTAGCCGGAGGGGAAATGCATGTATTTCGCGAGAACCTGTTCGCGAAGGTCCCGCACGACACTGCGGCCGGTACGGGCCATGCAGTAGTCGCCCACGAACGTGGAGAGACTGCGCATGATGAACAGGCCAAGGATCGCCAATGGCAGCAGCAGCGCCATCCTTGGCTCGGGATCGACGAAACCCTGATTGATCAGGGGCTTCATCAACAGCATGAAGAAATAGCCCGCCGTGCTCTCAACGACCATCGCGCCGAGTGCCAACAACAGCCAGCTCTTGTAGGCCCGCGTATAGCCCAGCAGGCGTTGGTAGATCGGCCACACCGGCGTCGCCTTTGAGCTCATCTTCTTTCTCCGTTCACTCGTCACGCGACATTTACACCGGGCAAGCGCGCCGTAGCGCTCAGCTGTTCACACCACGAAATGCCCATACAACTCATCCGCTCGAACTCATTCCAATAATCCACGAGATAGCAAGTATCAGCTGGCCATGCAACGCAGGAACGGATTCTGACAGAGCCCATGAGGCATACACACAGGGAGAAGCGGAATGATCGGAGCCCTGACAGAAAATGAAATCAAGGAAGTTCCCGGCGGCAAAGCCGACTTCAGCGGCGTGATGTCGAAGGTGGACATCACCGCGCACGTCGCATCCGTGGGCGGCGATGGTCGCAACTCAGCGCTCGACTTCCTACGTCGCGTCCTTGTGTACAACGCCACCTTCCGATAGTCCACTGATTGGCCCGGCGGACCCTACTCCAGGGCCGCCGGCGTCACGGGCTTTTCGTCCGAACACCGACTTCCGGCGCCGTCGCGATCGCCAGCTTGCGGAAGCCCATCTGGCCGAGCGCGTCCTGCGCCGTCACCACCGCCTGGTAGGGAGTGCGCGCGTCGGCGCGCAGCAGCACGGTCTGTTCGCGGTCATCGCCAGCGACTTCGCCAATGGTCTGCTTCAGCGATTCGATGTCGCTGCGCAGGACCTCGCGGTCGTTGATGAAGTAATGGCCGTCGGCGTTCACCAGCACGCTCAGCGAACGCGGCGGCGCCGCGTTGTGCTGGTCGCTGGCATTGGGCAGCTGCAGCTGCAGGGTCGAGCGCGCGTCGAAGGTGGTGGTGACCACGAAGAAGATGATCAGCACCAGGATCACGTCGATCAACGGGACCAGATCGATATGCGGCTCGTCCTGCGCGCGGTCGTCGCGGATGCGCACGCGCTCAGCCCTTGGCCATCGCCGGCGCACGGCCCGGCTGCGCCGCGCTGGCGCCGACTGCCGCGCGCGCCGGTGCCGCCGCTGCGGCATTGCCGTCCAGGGCGTCGAGCAGCAGGGTCGCTTCCTGCTCCATCTCGATCACGTAACCGGCGATGCGGCCCTTGAAATAGCGATGGAAGATCAGCGCCGGCACCGCGATGATCATGCCGGTCGCGGTGCACACCAGCGCCTTGCCGATGCCGCCGGCCAGCTGATTCACATCGCCGATGCCATGGTCGAGGATGCCCAGGAACATCTGGATCATGCCCACCACGGTGCCGAGCAGGCCGAGCAGCGGGCCGGCCGAGGCGATCGTACCAAGCGCGTTGAGGAAGCGCTCCATGCGGTGGACGATGTGCCGGCCGGTGTCCTCGATGCGCTCGCGGACCAGTTCACGCGGACGGCCGCGCATGTCCAGCGCGGCGGCCAGCAGGCTGCCCAGCGGGGAGCTGCGGCGCAGCGATTCGATGTGGGAGGGGTCAAGCTTGCCCCGCGCGGCCCAGTTGCGCACTTCCTCGCCCAGGCCGGGCGGCAGCACTTCATTGCGCCGCAGGGACCACAGCCGCTCCAGCACGATCGCCAGCGCCACCACCCCCAGCAGGAGCAGCGGAATCATCGGCCAGCCGCCGGCCTTGACCAGTTCCCACACGTTTCAACCCTCCGGCACGCTCGGCCGTCTGAATGCTGGTCGATAGGATAGCAGTCGCGCGACGGCGTTCCGCAGCATCCCACCAGCGCGCCTGCCAGCGCCGCGTTTCCCGGACCTGCGTCCCGTTCCGCCGCAGCCAGACCTGGATCGCCCCGCCCTCGGCGGTGGCCAGGTCATCGGCGCCGCTGCGCCGCCACCACGCCACCACGCCCCGGCGCGGATGCCCGAAGCGGTTGCCGTGCCCGGCAGAAAACACCACCCAGCGTGCGCCGGTGGCGGCAACGAAGCCCGGCGAGGAGGAGCCGGCGCTGCCATGGTGTGGCGCCACCACGACGCTGGCGCGCAGGTCCCGCGGGGCCTGCTTCAGCAGCCGCTGCTCGATTACCCGGCCGATGTCCCCGGTCAGCAGCGCCGTGCCGGCGGCGGACTGGATCCGGAGCACGCAGCTGGACTCGTTGCGCAGGTATGGGAAGCCGGCCGGCGGATGCAGGAAGCGGAACTCGACCCCGTCCCAGCGCCAGCCTTCGCCGGCAAGGCAGTCCCCCGCCCCAGCCGGCAGCGGCGCCCCGGGGGGTGCCCGCATCCATCCGACCGGCAGCGCCGCACGCACCGCCTCGACGCCGCCGGCATGGTCGCTGTCGGCATGACTGACCACCAGGGCATCGAGCGCACGCACGCCCAGCGCCCGCAGCCCAGGCACCACGACACGCTCGCCCGCATCGAAACCCTCGGCCACCTGTGGCCCGGCGTCGTACAGCAGTGCGTGGTCGCGGGTGCGCACCAGCACCGACAGCCCCTGGCCGACGTCGAATACCGTCAGCGCCACCTCGCCCGCCCCCGGCCGCCGCGTATCCGGCCAGAACAGCGGCAGCCAAAGCAGCAAGGCCAGCACCTTGCCCGGCGTGCCGCGCGGCATCAGCCACCAGGCCGCGCCAAGCAGGGCCAGGATGCTCGCTGCCAGGCCGGTTTCCGGCAGCCAGGCCTGGCTGCCGGCGCGCGCGCCGATGGCACCGAACAGGCGCCAGCTGGGATCGAAGCAGGCCGCCGCCAGCCGCCACGGCCAGCGCCCGCCGTCCGGAAGCAGCGCCTCCAGCACCAGCCCCAACAGGCACAGCGGCACCACGACCAGGCTCCACCAGGGAATCGCCAGCAGGTTGACCCACGGCCCGGCCCAGGAGACCTGGGCGAACCAGGCCGCGCTCAATGGCAACAGGCCTATCGTGACCACGCCCTGGGCACGCAGGAAATCCAACCACCAGCGTGCGCCCGTCCCCGGCATCGCCAGCACCAGGCAGGCGACGCCCCCGAAACTGAGCCAGAACCCAGGCAGCAGCACCGACAGCGGATCCGCGAGCAACACCGCCAGCAGGGCCAGCGCGAGCGACTGCAGGACCGCCACCGGCCGTCGCGCCAGCCGCGCCAGGCACACTACGGCAATCATCAGCACGGTGCGCACGGTCGGCAGCGCGCCGCCGGCGACGAAGGCATAGGCGGTCGCCGCGGCCAACGCGGCCAGGGCTGCGGCATGTCGACGGGGAAGCACGCGCGGCAGCCAGGCCGCGCTCCGCCAGGCCCCCTGCACCAGCCAGCCGGCCGCCAGCGCGACCAGGCCGACATGAAAGCCGGAGATGGCGATCAGGTGGGTGAGGCCAACCGCCCTCAGCAGGCGCCAGTCCGCCTCATCCAGACCGCGGATGTCGCCCAGCGCCAGTGCACGCACATAGCGCCCGCCTGCGCCCGGCACCTCGGTGGCGATCTTCTCCGAGATCCGCTCGCGCCAGGCCGGCAGCCCCTGCCCGGTCACCAACCTGCGGGCCTGGAGCGGTCGCCGCACATGGCCGCTGGCGGTGATCCGCTGTGCGACCGCATGGCGCTCGGCGTCGAATCCACCGGGATTGCGCAACCCACGCGGCGCACGCAGGCGAACCCGCAGCTGCCAGCGCTCGCCAGCCCGCAATGCCGTGCGTGGCCCCGCGACGGTGGCACCGAAGTCGTCGTACCAGGCCAGCTGCAGCAGGCGGCCGCGCAGGCTGGCCGGCAGGTCCGGGTCAGCCGCCACCCGCAGCTGGAACCGGCTCCGCCGTGCCTCCACCACCGGCAGGCTGGCCACGAGTCCACGCACCTCGACCTCGCGATCCTCCAGCGCGGCGGGCAGCTGGCGATCGAGCGCGATCCGCGCATGCAGCGACGTCCAGCCCCATCCGGCAAGCGCGAGCATGATCCCCGCCCACCCCGCCATCCATCCTGCCGGCCACCGCGCCATCGACGCGCGCGCGTCCTTCCTTCGTCGTCGCCCTGCGATACCGGCACCGCCGAGTACCAGCAGACCGCAACCGACGATGGCCCATCCCGGTGCCGGTCGCCCCGCCCACCCGGCCAGCAGTACGCCGGCAAGGAAAGCCGCCACCGCACGAAGCGATACGCCAACCTGCGCCTGCCTTGCCTGCCCTGACTGCCTGGTCGTCGAATTCCCCATCCCCGCCCTCGTCGCCGCAACGACGTGACGTGCTCAGCGCCGCCGGCGTCTGCCGGAGCCACCCACAATCAGGGGGGCTGCGCGGATCGGACTCCTGCCGCGCCGGACGGCGTGGGCACGTCACAGGCTCAGGTTAGGCGGATGCCCGGGCGGGCATCAGGGGAGAAATACGCGCCAGCGTGTAGGCCGCTGGCGCGCGGATCGTCGGGATACGACGAGGGTCCTGCGGGCCGATCAGCCCGGCCGCGACAGCTCGCGCAGCTTGCCGTCGTGCAGCTCGAGCACGCGGTCCAGCTTGAAGGCCAGCCCGCGGTCGTGGGTGACCAGCACCAGGCTGGTACGGTGCTGGCGATTGAGGTCGAGCATCAGCTCGAACACGGTCGCGGCGGTCTTGTCGTCGAGGTTGCCGGTTGGTTCATCGCCCAGTACGCAGGCCGGACGGTTCACCAGCGCACGTGCCACTGCCGCGCGCTGGCGTTCGCCACCGGACAGTTCGCCCGGCTTGTGCTCCAGGCGATGGCCCAGGCCGACCGCCTCCAGCAGCGCGGACGCACGCTCGCGCGCCGGGGCGACGTCGGAGCCGCCCAGCAGCACCGGCATCATCACGTTTTCCAGCGCGGTGAACTCCGGCAGCAGGTGGTGGAACTGGTAGACGAAGCCCAGCGAGCGGTTGCGCAGCCGACCGCGCTCGGCATCGGACAGCGCCGACATCGAATGCCCGGCGACATGCACTTCGCCGCTGGTCGGCACGTCCAGTCCGCCCAGCAGGTGCAGCAGCGTGCTCTTGCCGGCACCGGAGGCCCCGACGATCGCCACGGTCTCGCCCGGCGCCACCGACAGGTCCAGCCCGTCGAATACCGGCGTGCGCAGGCGGCCTTCCGCATACGTCTTGCCCAGGCGCTCGGCCCGGATCACGGCAACATCCTTCATCGCGGTCTCATTCATAGCGCAGCGCCTCGGCCGGCTGGGTGCGCGCGGCGCGCCAGGCCGGATACAGGGTCGCCAGGAAGCTCATCAGCAGGGCCACGACGGTGATCGCCACGACATCGCCGGCCTGCATGTCGGTCGGCAGGCCGGTGATGTAGTACACATCCTCCGGCAGCAGCTTGATGTTGAACAGCGATTCGATGGCGCCGAGGATATGTTCAAGGTTGAGGGTCAGGGTGATGCCGCCGACCACGCCGAGCACGGTGCCGATGATGCCGATCAGCGAGCCCTGCACCATGAAGACCTTCATCACCCCGCCCGGGGTCAGGCCGAGGGTGCGCAGGATGGCGATGTCGGCCTGCTTGTCGGTCACCAGCATCACCTGCGATGAGACCAGGTTGAAGGCACCCATCGCGATGATCAGCGACAGCAGGATGCCCATCACGGTCTTTTCCATCCGCAGCGAGTGGTAGAGGTTGGCGTTCTCCTGGGTCCAGTCGCTGACGCGGTGGTCGCCGGGCAGCTTGAGCGCCAGGTCGCTGGCGACCTCCCAGGCGCGGTCCATGTCGTACAGCTTCAGGCGCACGCCGGTGACCCCGTCCATGCGCAGGACCTTGGCCATGTCGTCCATGGCCACCACGGCCAGGCCGCGATCGATCTCGTTGTAGCCGGCCTCGAAGATGCCACTGACGGTGAAGCGCTTGTAGCGTGGCGCCGCGCCGAACGGCGTGGCCTGCGGCTCGGCGAGCATCACCACGACCTTGTCGCCGACGTTCACGCCCAGCCACAGCGCCAGCTCCTGGCCGAGCAGGATGTTGTAGGACCCGGGGGTGAGGCTGTCGGCCGAGCCCTGCTTCATCTTCTGGGCCAGCACCGAGACCTTGTTCTCCTGTGCCGGCACCACGCCACGCACGATCGCCGGCTGGTTGCGCACGCCGGTGATCAGGGCCTGGCTTTCGATGTACGGCGCCGCACCGGCGACGCGCGGATCGGCACTGGCGACCTGCAGCGCGGCCTGCCAGTCACGCAGCGGCGCGCCGTCGGCACTGACCGTGGCATGCGCGGCCATCTGCAGCAGGCGGTCGCGGATTTCCTTCTGGAACCCGCTCATGACCGCCAGGGTGGTGATCAGGACGGTCACGCCCAACGCGATGCCCAGGATCGACGCCATCGAGATGAAGGAGATGAAGCCATTGCGCCGTTTGGCGCGCAGGTAACGCAGGCCGATGGCGACGGGGAGTGGTTTGAACATGCGGCGCAACCGTTCAGGGGAGACTATGGTGCCATTGCCGGCGGCGGCGACGATACCGCTCGTCGGCATGTGGCCAGTCGCAGTTCACGTCGTCGGGGCGGCGGCAGGGTGTCGGGCCAGAACAGCAGGGCATGGCACCGACCGGGGCCGCGACGCCAGGACACCCGGGCCAGCGGGCCGCGCCAGGCCACTCGCAGGTCGGCGACCGGCAGGCCGTCCACGCAGTTCGGCCCCCGCGGGCGGATCAGCAGGCGCTGGCGCGGGCGCCCGGCCAGCCAGCGCCAGCGCCCTGCCCCGGCCACCAGCACGACCAGGCCCAGCGGACCGGCCAGCACGAGCGGCAGCGCCGACATCCACGCACCCACGCAGGCCAGCAGGACCAGCACCGGGTACGCCAGCAGCAACTGGCGCGAGGGGCACCATTCAAGCCGGCAGGGCGCGGATCCGTGCGATGAGTTCGGCGGGTTGGGCATGCGGGCAGGTCTCGTAACCCATGAACCAGCGCCACAACTTATCGTCCTCGCAATCGAGCAGGAACAGGAAAACCTCGCGTTCTGCGCTCGGAGCATCGGCCCAGCGGCGGTCCAGGTAACGCCCGAACAGCTGGTCCAGTTCGCGCATGCCACGCCGGCAGCGCCAGCGCAGCTTCTTCAGTTCGGTCGCTTCGTCCATTGCCGGGCTCCGGTCGGGCGGCACGCCGGGGTGCCGGAAACGAAAGCGGCACCGGACCTTCCGGTCGGTGCCGCCATGACCGCGTGCGCCGGTGCAGGCCGGCGCGGCGGACGGGTTGCTCAGGCGCGGCGCGCCATCATCAGCTTCTTGATTTCGGCGATCGCCAGCGCCGGATTCAGGCCCTTCGGGCAGGTGCGCGCGCAGTTCATGATGGTGTGGCAGCGGTACAGCTTGAACGGATCTTCCAGGTCGTCCAGGCGCGCACCGGTGTCCTCGTCGCGCGAGTCGATGATCCAGCGGTAGGCCTGCAGCAGGATCGCCGGGCCCAGGTAGCGCTCGCCGTTCCACCAG
>Ga0160472_100206_pt1 | contig 73317 bp, 71 predicted proteins | sample HID1973M_E11MG_FD_108267 | JGI IMG/M metagenome (GOLD analysis project Ga0160472, IMG submission 108267) | Enriched mosquito-associated microbial communities from UW Madison campus, WI, USA - HID1973M_E11 MG | ecosystem: Host-associated > Arthropoda: Insects > Digestive system > Unclassified ... | reverse complement strand
TTCCAAGTCATGGTCGGCTCCGGCAGATTCCCTGCCGGAGAGTGTCAACCATGTCCCCGTACACCTGTCACCTATGTCCCCGGTCTATACAGGCGAGTCAAAAGAAGTAGGCCGCTCCCCCGCAGGGGGAGTGGCAACCCGAAGCGCATCTCGTCACGGCAAGACACCCCACCAGTCAAATCAACATCGCCCTAATCCGCGCCGACATCGTGTCAATCGCAGTCACAAACGCAATCACGATAATCATCACCGCGCAGGTCTGCGCATACTGGAAGCTGCGAATGATCTCCCACAGCACCGTGCCGATACCACCCGCGCCAACGATGCCCAGCACCGACGCCGAACGCACGTTCGACTCGAAGCGGTACAGCGAGTAAGAGATCCACAACGGCAGCACCTGCGGAATCACGCCGTAGACGATCTCCTCCAGCGCCCCGGCGCCGGTAGCACGCACACCCTCGACGGGCCGCGGATCGATGGCTTCCACCGCTTCCGCGAAGAGCTTGGCGAGCACGCCGGTGGTATGCACCCACAGCGCCAGCACGCCGGCAAACGGGCCCAGGCCCACCGCCACGATGAACAGCATCGCGAACACCATCTCGTTGATGGCGCGGCAGGCGTCCATCACGCGGCGCGCGGGCTGGTAGACCGCCGGCGGCACGATGTTCGACGCGCTCAGCAGGCCAAGCGGCACCGCGCAGATCACGGCGAGGAAGGTGCCCCAGACGGCGATCTGCACCGTCACGAGCATCTCGGACAGGTAGTTGCGCCAGTCGTGGAAGTCGGGCGGGAAGAAATCGGCGGCGAACTTCGCCATGTTGCCGGAATCGCGGAACAGGTCGAGCGGGCGCATGTCGGCGCCGTGCCACGACCACGACAGCGCGGCGAGCACGACGGCCCAGGCCAGCAGCGAGCCGAGCGAGCGGCGATGCGGACGGCAGGACGACACGGCGGAGGAAGCGGAAGGATTCATGGGTACATCCGGGTCATGCAACAGGCGCCCGCCGCCGGTGAGGCCGGCCGGGCGCCGGGGGTCTTACTGCGCGCTGGAGGCGGTGGTCTTGTCCAGCTCGGCCAGGCGCTTGCTGACGTCGGCGAGACGAGCCTGCTTGTCGGCGGCGGCGAGCGTGCTGTCGGCTTCGAGCTTCTGCTTTTCCTTGGCCAGTTCGAGCTGGCGGATCGGCACGAGCTGCGCGTCGGACGAAGCGCGGAAGCCCTGGTACGTCAGCGTGGCCAGCGCCTGCTTCTCGCGCGCGGCAATGGTGGCATCGGGGTTCTTGCCGTAGCTGACGAAGAAGTCCCTGATCTTCGCCTTCGTGTCGGCCGGCAGGTCCTTGCGGTAGACCAGCGGATCGGCCGGGATCAGCGGCGACTTCCACAGCACGCGCACCAGGTCATACGGGTTCTTGCCCGTATTGATGCGGTAGCGCTCCATGTTCTCGGTGTTGTTGACCGCCACGTCCACCTGCTTGTTGATGACCGACAGCAGGTTGGTCTCGTGGTTGCTGATGCGCACGGCCTTGAAGAGCGTCTTCGGCTCGACCTTGTTGGCGCCCCAAAGGTAGTAGCCCGGCACGGCGGTGCCCGAAGTCGAGTTCGGATCGCCGGCGCCGTAGCTCAGTTCCTTGCCATGCCTGATCACGTCATCGACCGACTTCAGCGCGCTGTCCTTGTTGACCACCAGCAGCGACCAGTAGCCCGGGTTGCCTTCCTTGTCGATCACCGAGGCGAACACTTCGCCATTGGCGCGGTCCACCGCCTCGATGGCCGACTTGTTGCCGAACCACGCGATCTGGACCTTGTTGAAGCGCATGGCTTCGATGATGCCCGCATAGTCCGAGGCGAAGAACGGCTTGACCTGCACGCCGAGCGTCTTGCTCAGGTCGTCGATCACCGGCTGCCAGGCCGACTTCAGGTTGGACGAGGTCTCGGTCGAGATGAAGCCGATGCTCAGGGTCTTGCCCTCCTGGGCATGCACCGGCAGCGAAACGGCGGGCAGCGTGAAGGCGCCGGCGGCGAGCACGGCGAAGAAGGTTCTGCGCAGCATGGGGGACTCCCTTGTTTTATGTGAAGCGAGGAAAGGTGTGTGCGAGGAAAGGATTGCCGCTCAGGCGGCGAGACCGACCGGGTTCAGCATCGGTCCGGGCGTCGCGGCCGGGGTAAGGCTGTTGGGGGTGTCGGGCAGCGTGGTGCCGTCGAGCAGCTCGGCCGCATCGGTGCCGTACAGCTCGCGCAGCATGGCCGGCGTGAGCGCGGCGCTCGGGCCGTCGTACACGACCTTGCCGCGCCGCAACGCCACCACGCGCGGGCAGAAGCGCATGGCGATGTCAACCTGGTGCAGCGACACCACCACCGTCACCTGACGCTTGCGGTTGATCTGAGCGAGCAGTTCCATGACGCGACGTGCCGACTCCGGGTCGAGCGAGGCGATGGGCTCGTCGGCCAGCAGCACGCGGGCGTTCTGCACCAGCGTGCGGGCGATGGCGGCGCGCTGCTGCTGCCCGCCCGACAACGTCGAGGCGCGCTGGAAGGCATAGTCGTCTATACCAACCTGGGCAAGGGCTTCGAGCCCGAGGTCGGTCTCTTCATGGCGGAAGTGGCCGATCAGGCTGCGCCACAGCGGGATGTGCGGCAGCAGGCCGGTCAGCACATTGGTGATCACCGGCAGCCGGCCCACCAGGTTGAACTGCTGGAACACGAAGCCGATGCCGGCGCGCAGTTCGCGCACGTTGCGCGCGACGCGGCCGCCCTGCTGCACGACGTTGCCGAACACGCGCACGTCGCCCGACCCTGCATCGCCGCCGATGAAGCCGGCCACATGGCGCAGCAGCGTCGACTTGCCCGAGCCCGAGGCGCCGAGCAGCGCCACCATTTCGCCCGGGGCCACCTGCAGGCTGACATCGTCGAGGGCCCGCGCATCCGTCCGGAACGACTTGGACAGGTTGCGCACTTCGATGGCATGGGTCATGCCTACCTCCCAACTGGAATCCGATGCGCGGATTCTGGGAGGCGGCAGTGACAGGACGATGACTGGAGAGTGTCAGTTTGGGGGCAGCGTGACGCGGCAGCGACTGGCCGCAAGACGGCGGCGCATCACGCCCTCACTCCGCCCTCACCCCGCCCTGCCCCGCAGCGCCCGCCCGATGGCCCCGGTCCGCAGCGCGATCTTGGCCGCGTCCTCGCGCAAGGCGCGCAGGCGCCGTTCGAGCACGGCGTTGGCCGGACGCCCGGTGGAACTGGCGGTCGGCCCGGCCTCCACGCCGATCTCGCCCGCCGCCGCCGCATGGGCGAGCACGTCGGCGCGGCGCCGGTCAGCGGAGTCGGCCAGGCGGGCGCGGCGTTCGTCGGCCGCCGCGTCGGCGTCGGCGGCTTGCCCTGGCTGCGCCGGAACACCGCCGGCGGGCGCTTGCGCCGGCGGCCGGATGAAGCCCGCGCCACGCCCGGTCGTGCGCTCGTCGGCACCCAGGCGCTCGCCGGCCAGCCGCAGGCTGTTGTCGGCCGCCTCCGCGGCCTGCGCGATGGCGGCTTCGGCCGCGGGGATGTCGAGTTCGGCGTAGTGCTGGCGTACCTGGATGCGCGCGGCGGCGATGTGCGCGGCCACGAGGTAGTTCTGCACGATGAAGCGGTTCAGGTTGTCCACCGCGCGGTGGCGGCTGCGCGGTTCGTCCTGCATGCGCTGGAAGGCGGAGATCAACGCCGACAGGCTGTCCATGAACTGCTTGCGCTGCACGCGGTAGGCGAAGTCGTCACGCGCCTTGCGCAGCAGCAGGTCGCGCGTGGCGGCGATGTAGCGGCGGTTGGCCTGCAGCACGTTGTCCACCAGTCTCGGCATGGCGCGGTACTCCCAGCTCGGCAGCACGAAGCTGAAGAGCGAGGCGACGATGCCGCCGATCACCGTATCCACCAGCCGCTCGCCCACCACGGTCTGGCTGCCGGGCACCAGCAGGTTGATCTGGATGAGCACCTGGATGCACGCTGCAATGGCCGAGTAGCGGTACTTCAGCGTCACGAACGCGGAACTGGCCACCAGTGCGAGGAAGAGGATGAACAGCAGCGCCAGCGGTTCGTGTATCAGCCGCAGGATCACCACCGAGATCACGCAGCCGATCAGCGTGCCGATCACGCGGTCGTTGTAGCGCTGGCGCGTCATGCTGAAGTTGGGCTTCAGGATCACGACGATGGTCAGCAGGATCCAGTAGCTGTGCGACGCGTACGGCAGGTGGTCGGCCAGCCACAGCCCCGTCGCCACCGCCAGCGAGATGCGCATGGCGTAGCGGAAGTTTGGCGAGCTCCACCTGATGGTGTCGACCAGCGCGCGCAGCTCGTACTTCTGGCGCGTGAGGAACGGCGTCATGTCGGAACCAGGCATCACCGTGGCCGGCTCCACGGGCACGCGGGAGGCCTCGTGCAGCTGCTCGACCAGCGCCACGGCGCCGCGCATCATGTCGAGCGTCTCCGACAGCGCCGTCATGCCCGCGGGGCTGACGTGGTGGTGCCGCAGCAGCTCGATCTCCTCTTCGATCCTGCGCAGCGCAGAACGATAGTCGATGGCGGCAAACGAGGGCCGGCCGCGCGTGATCTCGTAGGCGATCGACTCCACGTCCGAGCACATCAGCAGCACGAGGTTGCGCACGTAGTCGAGCACCGGCGTGCCGCCGAAGGTCTGGCGCAGCAGCGGGTAATCGGTGTTGGTCGACAGGATGTACTCGTACAGGTCGAGCATGCGCATGTGGACCTGCACCAGCAGCCCGTCCTGGGGCGTGCGGTTGGCGCGCAGCACGAGGTCGCGCGCGGCCTGCTGGCGCTCGGCCACCACGATCTGCTGGCGCACGAGCTGCGTGAAGCGCTCGTCGTAGTCGTTGCCGGCGTCGTAGAAGCCAGCCTTGATCTGCAGGTAGGCGGCCAGTTCGTAGAGCGATTCGGCCAGCACCTGCTGCTTGGTGCGGCGCTCGGTGAGCCACGCCACCAGCATTGCATAGCCGAGATAGGCGGCCGCGCCGGCGGCGAACACGGCGGTGTGCGAGAGCGCCTTGCGCACCACGAAGTCCTCGTTGATCGTGAGCGTCATCACGAACAGCATCGAGAACTGCAGCGGGTTCATCTTGTTGCCGTAGACCGTCATCAGCCCGGCCAGGAACGTCACCAGCACCAGCACGACCGGCAGCACGCGCGGGAACGGCGTGACGAGCGCGACCACGAGCGTCACCGCCGTGCACAGCAGCACGCTCGCCAGCATCTCGTTGAACTTGTGGTACAGCGGGCTCGGCAGGTCCATCAGGCCGGTGCACAGCGCGCCCATCGACACCACCATCGCGGTGGGCAGGTCGAAGAGCTGCATGGCGATCAGCGTCAGGCCGATCACGCCCGTGGCCGAGCGCAGGCCCCGGTAGACGTAGTGCGAGTAGAGGAAGGTGCGTGGGTCGTGCGCGTATTGCATGGACGGGACGGCTGGCTGCGGACGGGGCGGTGGCTACTCGGTCTTCTCGGTCTTCTCGGTCGGTCGCACTACCGCGCGAAGCTCGGTGGCGATCCTCGGTGGCGGCCCCTCAGTGTCGACCCGAACGCAGCCAGCGCCCGCGCACCGCGTGGCGCCCCTCCTCCAGCTTCAGCGTCATCTGCGTGGCCGGCTCGCGGGCCAGCGTCAGCGGCAGCGCCATCAGCTCGTCGCGCCGGAAGACGTGCAGTTCCACGCTGTCGCCCTGCCGGTAGCGGGCCAGCAGCTTGTCGAGCTGGCCGGCGCCGATGCGCAGGCCGTCGAGCGCCACCAGGTGGTCGCCCGCCGCGACGCCGGCCGCCTGCGCGGCGCCGCCGTCGAGCACCTGGCTCACCTTGGTCCAGCCGTCCTCGGTGCGGGTCTTGATGCCGAGCGCGGCCGTCTTTGCCGGCTTCTTCGCTTCCGCGTGGATGCCGACGGCCTTGAACAGCGGCGCGAGCGCCAGTTCGCCGGTGCCTTCGGTCAGCGCGCGCAGCAGGTTGCCCAGGCGCAGGCCGCTGACTTCGTCGAACAGGGCATGGACCTCCGCCTCGGTCACGCCGCGCTGGCGGGCTTCGGGGGCGTAGAAGTCGCGCCCGTAGCGCTGCCACAGGGCGCGCATGACATCGTCGAGCGTGCGCTTGCCGCCGGTCTTGCCGCGGATGGTCAGGTCGAGCGCCAGCGCCACCAGCGAGCCCTTGGCGTAGTAGCTGACGATGGCGTTGGGCGCGTTCTCGTCCTGCCGGTAGTACTTGGTCCACGCGTCGAACGAACTTTCCGCCACGCTCTGCTTCAGGCGGCCGCTGCCGCGCAGCACGCCGTTCCACGCCTTGGCAAGAAGCTCGACGTACTGGTCCTCGGTGATGCAGCCGCTGCGCACCAGCATCAGGTCGTCGTAGTAGCTGGTGAAGCCCTCGAAGAGCCACAGCAGCGGCGTGTAGGTTTCCTGCGCCAGCCGGTACGGCACAAAGGCGGCCGGCTTGATGCGCTTGACGTTCCAGGTGTGGAAGTACTCGTGGCTGCACAGGCCGAGGAAAGTGCGATAGCCCTCGCTCGTGTCGCTGTTGCCGGCCACCGGCAGGTCGCCGCGGGCGCACATGAGCGCGGTGCTGGCGCGGTGCTCCAGGCCGCCGTAGCCGTCGGTCGTCACCATGGTCATGAAGACGTAGCGGCGATTGCTGTCGAGGAATGGCGCGCGCGCGCTGCGTGGCTCGAACAGGCGGATCTGGGCTTCGCAGATGCGCTTCAGGTCGCGCGTGATGCGGGGCAGGTCGAGGTTGGGCGCGCGGCCCGTGAAGACCACGTCATGTTTCGCGCCGCAGGCCGTGAACGAGGCCAGCGCGAAGGTGCCCATCTCGACGGGATGGTCGACCAGTTCGTCGTAGTCGGCCACTTCGTACAGGCCGAAGCCGTACCGCTTCGCGCCGCCGCGTGCCTCGCGCATGGCGGTGGCGACGCGCCAGCCGGCATAGTCATCGCCCTCGGGCGCGTGGATGTCGACCAGGCAAGGGTGGTCTTCCTGCCCTTCCACGCACAGGAAGACCGAGCTGCCATTGAAGAAGCCGTGGGTGGTATCGAGATGCGCGGCGCGCACCGACAGGTCCCAGGCATAGACCTCGTAGCTGACGGTCAGCGGCCCTTCCACCGGTGCGGCCTGCCAGCTCTGCTTGTCGAGCTTGGCCAGCGGCACGGCCACGCCACCGGCGTCGGCGCGGATGCGGACGATGTGGCGCGCGAAGTCGCGCACCATGTAGCTGCCGGGAATCCAGGTGGGGAGCGTGAAGCGTTGTCCGGCGGGATCGGGCGCAGCCACGGAGACGGTGACGGCAAACAGGTGCGCCTCGGGCTGGAGCGGGGCGATGGCGTAGCGGATCGGCATGTTCGGCATAGTGGGCATGATTGTAGCGAAGCATGCCGCGGCGGCTGCCGCCGGGGCGCCAACGAAAAAGCGCCCTGTTCCGGGCGCTTGTCCGATGGGCTTAGCGGTTGACGTCCACGACGACACGTCCGCGCATGCCGCCTTCGACGATCTTGCGGCCGGCTTCGATCGCCTCTTCCAGCCCGATCTCGTGCATCAGCGCACGCAGGCGGTCGATCGGCAGGTCCTGCGCCAGCCGCTCCCAGGCGCGCTCGCGCAGCGGCATGGCGGCCATCACGCTGTCGATGCCGGCCAGCGTCACGCCGCGCAGGATGAAGGGCGCGACCGAGCCCGGGAAGTCCATGCCCTGTGCCAGCCCGCAGGCCGTCACCACGCCGCCGTAGCGCACTTGCGCGCAGGCGTTGGCGAGGGTATGCGAGCCCACCGCGTCGACGGCCGCCGCGTAGCGTTCCTTCTGCATCGGCTTGCCCGGGGCGCTGAGTTCGGCGCGGTCGATGACCTCGGCGGCGCCGAGCGCCTTGAGGAAGTCCGCCTCCTTCGCCTTGCCCGTGGACGCCACCACGCGGTAGCCGAGCTTGCTCAGGATGGCGATGGCGACCGAGCCCACGCCGCCCGAGGCACCCGTCACGAGGATGTCGCCGTCACCCGGCCGCACCGGACCGTTGACGCCGCCGCGCTCCAGCCCGAGCACCGACAGCATCGCCGTGTAGCCGGCGGTGCCGATGGCCATCGCTTCCTTCGTCGTGAACGCGTCGGGCAGCCGCACCAGCCAGTCGCCCTTCAGCCGCGCACGCTGCGCGAGGCAGCCCCAGTGCGTCTCGCCCACGCCGTAGCCGTTCAGCACCACGCGGTCGCCCGCCTTCCAGCGCGGGTGGGACGATTCGAGTACCGTGCCCGCGCCGTCGATGCCGGCCACCATCGGCCACTTCCGCACGACCGGCGAGCGGCCGGTAATGGCGAGGCCGTCCTTGAAGTTGATGGTCGAGTAGTCGACGGCCACCAGCACGTCGCCGTCGGCGGGCAGCTGGCTCTCTTCGAGGCTGGCAACCTGGGCGCGCGTGGCGCCATCGTCCTGGGTCAAGAGCAGGGCGCGGAACATGGGCATGTCTCCAGTCTTGTGGTCCGCCCTCCCCGCGTGGCGCGAGGGGGCGTCGGGAATTACTTCTTGAGGGAGGCGAACTTGCGCTCGAGGGTGGCGGCGTCGGCTGCGCCCGGGATGCGGGTGCCGTCGGTGAAGAACACCGCCGGCGTGCCGTTGACGTTCAGGCTCTGGCCAAGCGCGAGGTTTTCATCGAGCGGGGTCTTGCAATCGCCCTTGCCCAGCAGCGCGGTGTGACTGACCATCCAGTCGCGCCACGCCTTGGTCCGGTCGGCCGCGCACCAGACCTGCTTCGCCTTCACCGTCGAATCCGGCGACAGCACCGGGTAGAGGAAGGTGTAGACGGTGATGTTGTCCATCTGCTGGAAGGTCTGCTCGATGCGCTTGCAGTAGCCGCAGTTCGGATCGGCGAAGACCGCCACCTGTCGGCTGCCGTCGCCCTTGGTCCACTTGATGGCGCGCGACAGCGGCAGGTCCGACCACTTGATGCGGTTCAGTTCCGCCAGGCGTTCCTCGGTCAGGTTGGCGCCGGTCTGGGTGTCGAGCATTTCGCCGTTGATCACATAGCGGCCCGTGGCGTCGGTGTAGACCACCTGCCCGCCAATGCTGACTTCGTACATGCCCGGCATCGGCGTCTTCGTCACGCTCTTGACCTGGGCGCGGCCGCCGAGCGACTTCTCGATGGCCGCCTTGATGCGGTCGGTGCCGGGCTCGCCGGCCGCCATGGCGTGCATGGCGATGCCGGCCGCCGCCAGCCCACCGGCAATGGCGGCGCCCCAGGCGGGATGACGGCGCAGGATTGAAAGCATGTTGACTCCGGAATGAGAGGGATCGTCGCGCTCAGCCGAGCGCATGTCCGATCAGGAAACGCTTGACCAGCGACTGCCGGCCCGCGGTGCGGATGCCGGTATTGCGCACCACGCGCGCCACGGAACCGGGCAGCGAGAAAAGACGATGGAGGCCGTCGGTGGCCGCCGTCAGGGAAAGCAGGTCGGTGGCGCGGGCACGTTCGTAGCGGCGCAGCAGACGCAGGTCGCCCTCGCTGCGGAACGGCTCCTTGCCGGCCATCACGCGGCCGAGTTCGGCCACGTCGCGCAGGCCCAGGTTCATGCCCTGCCCGGCCAGCGGATGGACCACGTGCGCGGCATCGCCGACCAGCGCCACATGGGGCTGGACGAAGGCCTCGGCCCGCTGCAGCGCCAGCGGAAAGCCCTGCGCCGGCGTGACGCAGCGCAGGTTGCCGAGCAGGCGTCCGACCGCCCCGCCCGCTTCCTGCATCACCGTGGCGGCGAGGGCCTCGGGCGACAGCGCCAGCAGGTCGCGCGCATGCGCCTCGTCGGCCGACCAGACCATCGACACGTAGTTGCCGGGCAGCGGCAGCATGGCGAGGATCTCGCCATTGGCGGCCTCCTCGTCGGCCATCAGCTTGGTGGGCGCGCCGAGGAACCACTGCCACGCCGTCTCGCGGTGCGGCAGTTCGCAATGGAAATTGGCGACTACGCCAAGCTGGCGGTAGCGACGCGTGCTCGTGCCGATATGGCACTGCTGGCGCAGCCACGACTGCTTGCCGTCGGCGCCCACGGCCAGCGCGGTGCGCAGGCGGGTGCCGGAGGCGAGGGTCAGGGTGGCGCCGTCGTCGTCGCGCTCGAAGGCGGCGGCGGTGTCGTCGAACCACGTCACCTGGTGCTGGAAGCGCAGCGCGGTGTCGAGCACGCGCTCGACGTGGCCAGACTCGATGATCCACGCCAGTTGCGGCACGGCGGCGGCATAGGCGGAGAAATGGAGATCGCCATCGGGACTTGGGTCGCTTTCGCCGGCGGTGACGTCGCCGCAGACGCGCATGTCGCGCACCGGCTGCACGCGCAGCGGATCGAGCGCCTCCCACACGCGCAGCCGCTCGAGCAGCGCTTGCGAACTGGCCGAGAAGGCGTAGATGCGGCTGTCCCAGTCGTCCGGTCCCGGCGCGGGCTTCTGCCCCGGCGGGCGCGGCGCGACGAGCGCCACCTGCATGCCCTGCTGGGCCAGCAGCAGCGCGCACGCCTTGCCGGCGATGCCGCCGCCGACCACGGCGACCTGGAAGCGGTTGGCGGAAGACGAAGAAGAGGACGGGAGCGTGGACCGGGTCATGGCTCGATTATAGCGACGTCACTTTCGCCGCCCGGCCGGGAGGGTCAAGGTGCGGAACGGTTCCGGACGCCGGGTGGCAAATTTCCTGCGGTTATGAACCTTATGACAAAGCTGTCTGAACGTCCGCCCGCGGCGGCAATCTGAAACCAATTGGACGGTCATTCAAGAATGGGGTCGAACACCACCTGAGGGAGGTGGAGCATGGTCAAGTCAATCCTGATCCTGGCGGCCGCAAGTGCGGCATTGGGCGCCGGCGCGGCATGGGCAGGTAATGGACCTCGCGATCCGTTCACTGACGGCGCAAGGAAGTATGACGTGTACACCGACGGAGCCAGGAAGTACGACGTGTACACCGATGGCGCAAAGACTGCCGGCAAGTACGACGTATTCACTGACGGCGCGCGGGCGCGGGCGGCGGAGAGGCATGGCGTCTTCACGGAGGGCAATTGCAGGGACGGCACCTGAACCGCGGTGCAGCCGGTCCGGCGTGGTGGGCGTCGGCCGGGACAGAAGGCCAGGGTTCGATCCTGGCCTTTTGTGTTTTGCGGGCCTCCCGCCTGCATCCCGCAGCCGCGAACGCCGCGAGCCGGGGCATTCCCGGCATGCGTTGGGGTTACAATCGCGGTTTTCCGTGACAACACTCGCGCCGCATCGTCGAGCCCTGCTCCGATGGGATGCGCCCGCCCTTGTGCTGGTCGCGCCCGGGTGCCGTCCCGGTTGCGCAACCCCTTGATCCAGAAGACAAAACCATGAGCCTCAAATGCGGCATCGTCGGCCTGCCCAACGTCGGCAAGTCCACGCTGTTCAACGCCCTGACCAAGGCCGGCATCGCCGCCGAAAACTATCCGTTCTGCACCATCGAACCGAATGTGGGCGTGGTCGAAGTGCCGGATCCGAGGCTTGCGAAGCTGACCGAGATCGTCAAGCCGGAGCGCGTGGTGCCGGCCGTGGTCGAGTTCGTCGACATCGCGGGCCTGGTCGCGGGCGCATCGAAGGGTGAAGGCCTGGGCAACCAGTTCCTCGCCAATATCCGCGAAACCGACGCCATCACCCACGTGGTGCGCTGCTTCGAGGACCCCAACGTGATCCACGTGGCCGGCAAGGTCGACCCGCTGTCGGACATCGAGGTCATCAACACCGAACTGGCGCTGGCCGACCTGGCCACCGTCGAGAAGGCGCTGGCCCGCTACGTCAAGCCGGCCCGCGCCGGCGACAAGGAAGCCCTGCGTCTCGTCGCCGTGCTCGAAAAGGCGCAAGCCGTGCTCGACCAGGCCAAGGCCGTCCGCACGCTCGACCTCGCCCCCGAGGAATGGGACGCCCTGCGCCCGTTCTGCCTGATCACCGCCAAGCCGACCATGTACGTGGCCAACGTGCGCGAGGACGGCTTCGAGAACAATCCCCACCTCGACGCCGTGCGCGCCCATGCCGCCACCACCGGCTCGCCCGTCGTGGCGGTGTGCGCCGCCATCGAAGCGGAGATCGCCGACCTCGACGACGCCGACAAGGCCGAATTCCTCGCCGACCTCGGCATGGAAGAACCGGGCCTCGACCGCGTGATCCGCGCCGGCTTCAAGCTGCTCGGGCTGCAGACGTACTTCACGGCTGGCGTGAAGGAAGTGCGGGCCTGGACGATCCACGTGGGCGACACCGCGCCGAAGGCGGCTGGCGTTATCCATACGGACTTCGAGCGCGGCTTCATCCGGGCGCAGACGATTGCCTATGACGATTTCATTACGTTCAAGGGCGAGACCGGGGCCAAGGAAGCCGGGAAGATGCGGGCGGAAGGGAAGGAGTATGTAGTGAAGGATGGGGATGTGATGAACTTCCTGTTCAACGTCTAAGCTACCCGAGCACTTCCTGGCACCTCCAGAGACATCCTGGAAGCCGGAAAGTCCCGATCAAGCCGCGTACTTACGCGGCTTTTTCATTTCTCGGTGTCCAGTAGCCGTATCTTCGCGTACGGCAATTGGCCCGCTCAATCACCGCATATCCTGCGTCGATTAACTTGCCCCTGCGGGGAATCCCGCCCATAATCACCGCATGAATAGCGGAGATTACACCTACATCTGGCAAGCCAGCGACTGGCCCAACTGGCGCTACGACCTCGCAGCGCTTGCCGGCCCACTCTCCGACGTCAGTTGGGCGCAGGGACTCCTGATGGGGCGCCTGGCCGATATCGGCATGCCCCTGCGCGATCAGGCCAGCCTTGCTGCCCTGACCGAGGACGTCGTAAAGACCAGCGAGATCGAAGGCGAATTGCTGAACGTCGCCTCGGTGCGGTCGTCCATTGCGCGCCGGCTGGGGGTGGACATCGGTGCCTTGGCGCCAGTAGACCGGCATGTGGAAGGCGTTGTCGAAATGGTCCTGGACGCCACGGCCAATGCCGCCGCTCCGGTCAGCAAGGACCGGCTCTTCGGCTGGCACGCCGCCCTGTTCCCGACGGGCTACTCCGGATTGTCGAAGATCACTGTTGGCAGCTGGCGCGACGATGCCGGCGGTCCCATGCAGGTCGTTTCCGGGCCGACAGGCCGGCAGCGCGTGCATTTCGAGGCGCCGCCCGCGGAACGGCTGGAGGCGGAAACGGCGCGGTTCCTGGCATGGCTCAGCGGTCCGCCGGGAGAGCCGGCCTTGCTGCGCGCGGGCCTCGGCCACCTGTGGTTCGTCACCCTGCATCCGTTCGACGACGGCAACGGGCGGATCGCGCGCGCCATCGGCGACCTGTTGCTTGTACGCGCCGACGGCAACGCGCAGCGCTTCTACAGCCTGTCGGCCCAGATCCAGCGCGAGCGCCGGGCGTATTACGACATCCTCGAACGCACGCAACAAGGCACGATGGACGTGACGGAATGGCTGGAATGGTTCCTGACCGCGCTGGGCCAGGCCGTCGCCAGTGCGCACGGCATGCTCGACGCCGTGATGCTGAAGGCCCGCTTCTGGCAGCGTCTTGCCGGCACGCCGATGAACGACCGGCAGGTCAAGCTGATCAACCGGCTGCTCGACGGCTTCGATGGCAAGCTCACCAGCAGCAAGTGGGCGTCCATCGCCAAATGCTCGGCCGATACGGCGCTGCGCGATATCAACGAACTGATCGCGCTGGGCGTGCTGGTCAAGTCGCCGTCCGGCGGCCGCAGCACCAGTTACGAACTGGTCACGAATCCGGGCACGTGAGCTCGGCCCGGGCCGCTATCCTATCGCTTTCCCCCATCCCACCCTGCCACCATGACCCTCGGCATCCTCGCCGCCCTCCACGATGAAGTCGACGGCCTCGTCGCCGCCATGCGTCACGAAGACGCCCGCGCCACCGTGCATCGCATCGGCATGCGCGACTATCACGTCGGCCACCTGTACGGCCAGGCGTGCGTGCTGGTGCTGGCACGCATCGGCAAGGTCGCGGCGGCGGCGACCACGGCGACGCTGGTGCGGGAGTTCGGCGTGAGCGAGGTGGTCTTTACCGGCCTCGCAGGCGGCGTGGGCGACGGCACGCGCGTGGGTGACATCGTCATCGCCACCGAAACGGTGCAGCACGACCTGGACGCCCGCCCCCTCTTCCCGCGCCACGAGGTGCCGCTGCTCGACCGCGCCGCCTTCCCCGCCGACCCGGACCTCACCGCCCGCCTGCGCGATGCCGCCGGGCGCTTCCTGCGCGACGACCTGCCGGCCGAAGTACCGACGGCCGTGCGCGAGCGCTTTGGGGTGGGTACGCCGGCGTTGCACGAGGGCCTCATCGGCAGTGGCGACCAGTTCATCAATTCGGCGGATGCGGTGGCGGAACTGCGTGGGCGGCTGCCGGGATTGCTGGCCGTGGAGATGGAAGGCGCGGCGGTGGCGCAGGTCTGCCACGAGCACGGCGTGCGCCATGCCGTCATGCGGACGATCTCCGATCGGGCGGATGAAACGTCACACGTGGACTTCGCGTCGTTCCTGAAGGACGTCGCCAGCCACTATTCCGAGGGGGTATTGCGACGATTCCTGGCCTCGCGGAATTGAGGCCGGTCAACGAAACGTCACTCAGCGGCGTGCCTTTACCAGTCCCGACACACCGACGAGCAGCGAGGCTCCGGCAAGGGTGGCAACCCATGCCACCATCTGTCCGTCACTGAACAGATGCAGCGCCCGACCGCCGTAGAACGCGGCCAGCGCGCCCGCCGCGCCCAGCACCGGCGCGCCGACCCAGCCGATCATTCGCCCGGACGGGTGCGTGAAGGCGGCGGCCATGCCGCCCAGCGCCCCCACCAGTAAGATGCCCAACATGCGTCGCTCCTGTGATGCCTCAGCCATTCATCGGACTGGATTTCTGTCCGCGGCGTTACGATACTGCATACAAAGCGTCACGGCTTGCTGACCAGCATTTCCTGTGCCCGACGGTATAATGACGACCCGGCCCGGCAATGATCCGGACCGTGCCCAGTCCCCACAAATGCAACTGCTCGCGATCGGTATCAACCACACGACGGCACCTGTCTCGCTACGCGAGAGGGTGGCGTTTCCGCTCGAGCAGATCAAACCCGCCCTCGGCGCCCTGCGCACGCACCTGGCGGGCCGCACCGGCACCGAAGCCGCCATCCTCTCCACCTGCAACCGCACCGAGATCTACTGCGCGACCGACGTGCTGAAGCCGGGCGAGGAAGGCTTCGACCACACGCTGCGCTGGCTGGCGCATCACCACAACGTGCCGGCGTCCGAACTCGCCCCGCACCTGTACGCGCTGCCGCAGTCCGAAGCCGTGCGCCATGCCTTCCGCGTGGCGAGCGGGCTCGATTCGATGGTGCTGGGCGAGACGCAGATCCTCGGCCAGATGAAGGACGCGGTGCGCACGGCCGGCGAGGCCGGGGCCTTGGGTACGTACCTGAACCAGCTCTTCCAGCGCACGTTCGCGGTCGCCAAGGAAGTACGCGGGCAGACCGAGATCGGCGCGCATTCGGTGTCGATGGCTGCCGCCGCGGTACGGCTGGCGCAGCGGATTTTCGAAAGCGTGTCGACGCAGCGCGTGCTGTTCATCGGCGCGGGCGAGATGATCGAGCTGTGCGCCACGCACTTCGCCGCCCAGCAGCCGCGCCAGGTGGTGGTGGCCAACCGCACCATCGAGCGCGGCGAGAAGCTGGCCGAGCAACTGGCCGGACAGGGGCTGACCACGCAGGCCATCCGCCTGTCCGAACTGGGCGAGCGCCTGCACGAGTTCGATATCGTGGTCTCCTGCACCGCCAGCTCGCTGCCGATCATCGGCCTAGGCGCGGTGGAGCGCGCGGTCAAGCGCCGCAAGCACCGTCCGATCATGATGGTCGACCTGGCCGTGCCGCGCGACGTGGAGCCCGAAGTGGCCCGCCTCGATGACGTCTTCCTCTACACCGTGGACGACCTCGGCAGCGTGGTGCGCGAAGGCAACGCCATGCGGCAGGCCGCCGTGGCGCAGGCCGAGGCCATCATCGAGACTCGCGTGCAGCATTTCATGCACTGGCTCGACACGCGCAGCGTGGTGCCGGTGATCCGCGAGCTGCAGGCCAGCGGCGAAGCCATGCGCCAGGCCGAGCTCGATCGCGCCCGCCGCATGCTCGCGCGCGGCGACGACCCCGAGGCCGTGCTGGAAGCCCTTTCCGGCGCCCTCACCCGCAAGTTCCTGCACGGCCCCACGCACGCGCTGAACCACACCCAGGGCGACGACCGCGAGGCCCTGCTGCGCCTGGTGCCGGGCCTGTTCCGCCACGGCAACGGCAACAACTCCGAGCATTAGCCTCGCTCTCCCGCCGCGCCGCCACCCTGCGGCGCACCCCCGGGCACGCCTCGCGGCGCCTGTCAGTCCGCCTCCCGCCGTCTTTCCCCGGATTCCCATGAAGCCCAGCATGCAAGCCAAGCTCGACCAACTGGCCGAGCGACTCGAAGAAGTCAACGCCCTGCTCTCGCGCGAGGACGCCACCGCCAGCATCGACCAGTACCGCAAGCTCACCCGCGAGCACGCCGAACTGTCGCCGGTGGCCGAGCAGTACGGCCAGTACCGCCAGGCGCACGAAGACCTGGCCACCGCGCAGGCGCTGCTCGACGACCCCGACATGAAGGACTTCGCCGCCGACGAGATCGCCGCGGCGCGCGGGCGGCTGGAGACGCTGGAGGCCAGCCTGCAGACACTGCTGCTGCCGCGGGACCCCAACGACGACCGCAACCTGCTGCTCGAAATCCGCGCCGGCACCGGCGGCGAGGAAAGCGCGCTGTTCGCGGGCGACCTGCTGCGCATGTACACCCGCTACGCCGAGCGCCAGCGCTGGCAGGTCGAGGTCATGAGCGAGTCGCCCTCCGACCTCGGCGGCTACAAGGAAGTGATCGTGCGGATTGCCGGCGACCGCGCGTTCTCGAAGCTCAAGTTCGAGTCGGGCGGCCACCGCGTGCAGCGCGTGCCGGCCACCGAGGCGCAGGGCCGCATCCACACCTCGGCCTGCACGGTGGCGGTGATGCCCGAGGCCGACGAGGTGGGCGAGGTCGAGATCAATCCGTCGGACCTGCGCGTCGACACCTTCCGCGCGTCGGGTGCCGGCGGCCAGCACGTCAACAAGACCGACTCCGCCGTGCGCCTCACCCACCTGCCCACCGGCATCGTGGTGGAGTGCCAGGACGATCGCAGCCAGCACCGCAACAAGGAAAAGGCGCTGAAGGTGCTGGCCGCCCGCATCAAGGACCAGCAACTGCGCGCGGCGCAGGCGAAGGAAGCCAGCACGCGGCGCAACCTGATCGGCTCGGGCGACCGCAGCGACCGCATCCGCACGTACAACTTCCCGCAGGGCCGCGTGACCGACCACCGCATCAACCTCACGCTCTACAAGATCGACATGATCATGGACGGCGACCTCGACGAACTGCTGTCGGCACTGGCCGCCGAACACCAGGCCGACCAGCTCGCCGCGCTCGGCGAGGACGCCTGATTCGTCACATCATGACCATCCGCAGGCATCGGCATGAAACGTCTGCGTTGTCAGCGGGAAATGTCGTCAACTAATTGTTGCGGATGTAAATGCCTGAAACATCACTGGCCGGCGGAATCGCGCTGTCTATAATCCTTTTCGACTGGCAAGCCCCGCTTGCCGTCCTCTCCCGCACATAAAGGAAAAAGGACGAAATCATGAAAAAGCAGCTGCTCGCCGTACTGATCGTGACCGCGGCCCTGACCGCCTGTGGCAAGAAGCAGGAGGCGCCGCCAGCCTCCAGCGCGGAACAGTCGATGCAGAACGCCGCCGAGTCGGCCAAGGCGGCTGCCAGCGATGCCGCCGCTGCCGCCGGCAACGCTGCCGATGCCGTCAAGGCCGCCGCCAGCGGGGCGGCTGCCGACGTGTCCGCCGCCGCCGACCAGGCCAAGGTCGATGCCGGCAACGCCATGCAACACGCCAAGGAAGCCAGCAAGGAGGCCGTGAACACGACAGCCGACAAGGCGAAGGACGCGGTCAACAAGCCATAAGCACGCCCGTCAGGCGAGCGACGCAGCCCCGCGACAGTCGGCAGGCGCACATCCGGATGTCTCCACGCCCTGTGGAGGCATGAGGAAAGCGCCCGCGGCACTGATACACTGGCTGTACGTTCGCCCCACGCCGAAAGCCCCGCCGGCTTCTCGCCCGACGGGGTTTTTTGTTGCCCCCGTTTGCCGTTGCAGTCCCGAAGATGTCGTCCGTTGCCCCACCTGGCGAAATGTCGCCCGCCCCCACCCTGCGCGAAGCGCAATCGCTCGCCGCCATGGCGGGCCTGCCGCCGCTGGAAGCGCGCATGTTGCTGACCCATGTCACGGGCTACACGCGCACCCAGCTCATCACCCGCGACACCGAGACCCTGACCAACCCGCAGCGCGACGCCTTTGCCACCCTGCTGGCGCGCCGGCTGGCGGGCGAGCCGATGGCCTACCTGATCGGCGAGCGCGAATTCTTCGGCCGCAATTTCCGCGTGACGCCCGACGTGCTGATTCCGCGCCCCGACACCGAGGTTGCCGTCGAATCCGCGCTGGCGCGCATCGCCGGCGTGCCGAACCCGCGCGTGCTCGACCTGGGCACCGGCTCCGGCATCCTCGCCGTCACCATCGCCCGCGAGCGTACCGACGCCGAGGTCTGGGCCACCGACATCTCGCCCGGCGCCCTGCTGGTGGCGCAGGACAATGCCGCCGCACTGGGCGCGGGCGGCATCCGTTTCCTGGTCTCGGACTGGTACCACGCGGTGCCGGCGGACCTGTGCTTCCACCTGATCGTCAGCAACCCGCCCTACATTCCGGAGGGCGACCCGCACCTGATGCAGGGCGACCTGCGCTTCGAGCCCATCGACGCCCTGACCGACCACAAGGACGGCCTCTCCGACCTCGCCACCATCGTGGCCGGTGCCGGGGCGCGCCTGCTGCCGGGCGGCTGGCTGCTGATGGAGCACGGATTCGACCAGGCCGCCGCCACACGGGACAGGCTGGCGCAGGCCGGCTTTGGCGAGATCTTCACAGCGCGGGACCTGGCCGGGCAGGAGCGCGTCAGCGGCGGCCGCTGGGCCGGCCACTGAGCGCCGGGGCGCCTCGGACGACGCCCCGGCCCGCCCGCCTGAAGGCCGGCCCCGAATCCGGTAAAATTCCCAGTCCACCCTCATTGCGCACCGGCCAATGTGCCGCGCGTCCTGAACCGAATCCCCCGCGTTGCCGATCGACGGCGGCGCCATCTCCAGAGCAAAAGCGAAACCATGAGCGACGTCCAGCAAAAGATCGACCAGATCGTCAAGGGCAGCCCCGTTGTCCTGTTCATGAAGGGCACCGCCCAGTTCCCGATGTGCGGCTTCTCCGGCCGTGCCATCCAGATCCTGAAGGCCTGCGGCGTCGACACGCCGACGACCGTCAACGTTCTGGAAGACGAGTCCATCCGCCAGGGCATCAAGGACTACGCCAACTGGCCGACCATCCCGCAGCTCTACGTCAACGGCGAGTTCATCGGCGGTTCGGACATCATGATGGAGATGTACCAGAACGGCGAACTGCAGACGCTGCTGAAGGGCTAAGGGCTGATCCCCGTTCCCGAAACCAAGGCGCGTTCGAACGCCATGCCTGGGCCAGGCCAGCCGCTGCGGCGGATCATCGTCGCCATCACGGGCGCCTCGGGCGCCGTCTATGGCGTGCGCCTGCTGCAGGCGCTGCGCGCCGCGCCGGCGGTGGAATCGCACCTGCTGGTGTCGCCCGCCGGCGTGATGAACCTCCAGCACGAACTCGACATGTCGCGCGCCGACGTCGAGGCGCTGGCCGACGTGCCGCACAACGTGCGCGACATCGGCGCGACCATCGCCAGCGGCTCGTTCCGTGCCCACGCGATGGTGGTGGCCCCATGCTCCATGCGGACGCTGGCGGCCGTCGCCCACGGCTACGCCGACAACCTGATCACCCGCGCGGCCGACGTCACGCTGAAGGAGCGCCGCCGGCTGGTGCTGCTGGTGCGCGAGGCGCCGCTGAACCTGGCGCACCTGCGCAACATGACCTCGGTGACGGAAATGGGCGGGATCGTGTTTCCGCCGGTGCCGGCGTTCTACCAGAAGCCGCAGACAATTGCCGAGCTGGTCGACCATACCGTCGGGCGCGTGCTCGACCTGATCGACGTGCCCGAAGCGGTGCTGGCCCTCTCCCCGGAATGGCCGGGGCTGAACGGCAAGCCCGCTGACGACAACGGCGCCTGAACAGGCGCCGTTTTTACGTCGGGGTGGCGGGAAGAGGGAAGATTGGGTTCACTCCCGCGTCAGATCCTCGTCAATACCAGTGGCGATATCGGTAGTAGCCGCCGCCGTAGTAGTAAGGCCGGGGCGCCGCCACCACGACGGATGGGCCGACATACACCGGCGCGGGCGCCACCGCGACCGGTGCCGGGCCGAACGCCGGACCCATCGGGGTCGGATAGATGGCGCAGCCTCCCAGCATTGCCGCCCCCGCGGCGGCCAGTCCAATCATCAGCGTTTTCATGTTTTCGTCCTTGGGAACCGTTCACTCGGGCATTTCTCGTTCTGTCGTGCCCTGTGAACCGTTATACCCGGACGGGCCGTAACACGCGGTCAGGCCGCTGTAAGCATTGTTACGGCGCCCTACTGTGCCGCATACCCGCCTTATGCCCGCCTTATGCCCGCCTTTCAGACCTCGAATCGGATCCCCTGCGCGAGGGGCAGTTCGTCGCCATAGTTGATCGTGTTGGTCGCGCGCCGCATGTAGCCCTTCCACGCATCCGACCCCGACTCGCGCCCGCCGCCGGTCGCCTTCTCGCCGCCGAACGCGCCGCCGATCTCCGCGCCGCTGGTGCCGATGTTGACGTTGGCGATCCCGCAATCGCTGCCGCCCGCCGACAGGAAGCACTCGGCCTCCCGCATCGACTCCGTGAAGAGGCACGACGACAGCCCGTGCGACGCCGCGTTGTTGAGCGCGATGGCCTCGTCCAGCGAGGTGTACGGCATCAGGTAGAGGATCGGCGCGAAGGTCTCGGTCAGCATGGTGTCGTGCTGGGTGTCGGTCAGCACCAGCGCCGGGCGCACGTAGCAGGCATGCGGATAGCGCTCGCCGAGCAGCCGCTCGCCGCCATATACGACGTTGCCCTGCGCGCGGCAGCTCGCCAGCGCGTTGGCCATGTTGTCGCCCGCCCCGGCGTCGATCAGCGGGCCGACCAGGATGCCGTCCTCCAGCGGATTGCCCACCGGCAGCCGCGCGTAGATCTGCAGCAGCCGGTTGGTCACGGTCTCCATCAGGTCGGCATGGACGAAGGCGCGCCGCAGCGTGGTGCAGCGCTGGCCGGCGGTGCCCACCGCCGCGAAGGTGATGGCACGCAGCGCCAGCTCGATGTCGGCCGACGGCGCGACGATGGCCGCGTTGTTGCCGCCCAGTTCGAGGATCGACCGCTTGAACTGCCCCGCGCACGCGATGCCCACCTCGCGCCCCATGCGGCTGGAACCGGTGGCGCTGATCAGCCGCACCTGCGGGTGGTTGACCAGATGGGTGCCGACCGCGCGACCTCCTGCCAGCACCGCCGCGATGCCCGCATGCTGGGGCGCGGCGGCGGCGATCACGGGGTCGAGCAGCGCCTGCGCGGCGAGCGCGCACAACGGGGTCTTTTCGGACGGCTTCCACACCACGCCATTGCCGCACACCAGCGCCAGCGCGGCGTTCCACGCCCACACCGCCACCGGGAAGTTGAAGGCCGAGATGACGCCGCAGAGGCCGTAGGGATGCCACGTCTCGCGCATGGCGTGCCGGGGCCGCTCGGAAGCAATCGTCAGCCCGTGCAGTTGGCGCGACAGCCCCACCGCGAAGTCGCAGATGTCGATCATCTCCTGCACCTCGCCCAGCCCTTCCTGCAGGATCTTGCCGGCTTCGAGCGACACCAGCCGCCCCAGCGCCTTCTTGTGTTCGCGCAGCACCTCGCCGAAACGCCGCACCACCTCGCCGCGCGCCGGCGCGGGCAGCAGCGCCCAGGTGGTCTGGGCGGCGTGGACGCGGGCGATCAGCGTATCGGCCTGCGCGGTGGAGCACGCCGGCAGGTGGCCGAAGATTTCGCCGTCCACCGGCGAGCGCAGCGGCAGTGCGCCGGAGGCGCCAGGGCCGCCGGACCAGGGCGCCGGCAGGCCCATGGCCTGCCAGCAGGCGGAGATGTCTGACGCCGTCGTTCCATGTGCACTCATGCGAACGTCTCCTGCAGCGGATGCCGCGTGATGTACTGGCTGCCGAACCGGTTGGCGAGGAAGGCCTTCAGCGGCATGGACTCCTGCCGCACGAAGCCGGACTGCGGCAGCACGCCCGAGGCAACCAGGTCGAGCGCCGTGCAGATGCCGGCGGCGGTGGTGAGTTGGATGGCGTTGACGTGCCCGGCCGGCGTATCCATGCCCGTGATGCGCGTGGAGAACGACGCCTGCGTCAGCGGCCCGCGGCCCCGCTCGCCGCCGGCCGGATGGCCCGTGGCGCTGGCGAAGATGATCACCACGTCCTGCTCGGTCATCGGAATGGCGCTTTCGAAGATGTCGCGCAGCCAGCCGCGCCGCTCGCGCAGCCGCAGGTCGTTGAGCAGCAGCTTCATCAGCGTGCAGTGCCCCGGATAGCGGATCGACTTGTAGTCGACGTGGCGCGCACGCCCTGCCAAGGTCTCGGGCAAGGTGCCGAGTCCCCCTGATGTATTAAAGGCCTCGTACTCGATACCGTCCAGCGCGAAGCTCTCCAGCCCTTCCAGCGCCGGCATCTCCACGCGGCGGCCGTCGACGATGGCCTCGCACGGGTTGCAGTACTCGTTGATCAGGCCCTCCGTGCTCCACGTGAGGTTGTACTTGAGGGCGTTGCTCGGATAGCGCGGCAGCGCGCCCACGCGCATGTGCAGGTCGATCAGTTCACCGCCGCACCGCAGGAAGCGCTGCGCGAGGTCATGCCCCACCACGCCGATGAAGCCCGGCGCGAGCCCGCACTGCGGCATCAGCACCGAGCGCGCGCCGGTGGCGAGCTGGCGCACGGCCTGGGTCGCCGCGACGTCCTCGGTCAGGTCGAAATAGTGCACGCCGAGGCGGGCCGCCACGGTCGCCACATTGAGCGCCGCGTGAAACGGCAGCGCGTTGAGCACCGCCTGCGCGCCGGCAAGCAGCGCGGCGCAGGTGCCGGGTTCGGTGGGATCGCCCGCGCGCACCGTGATGGCGGCGGGCAGGCCGTCGAGGCGGCGCGCGTCATGGTCGACCAGCGTGACGCGGTAGTCGCCGCTCTCGTGGAGCATGGTGGCGATGGTGCGGCCGATATTGCCCGCGCCGAGCACGACGACAGCGATGGGGCGCGGCGCATCGACGAGGCTGGCGCTGGCCGGGCCGAGGGTGGACGGTTGCATGGCGTGTCTCCGGGTAGGCATTGGCGGGTCTGCGGAGCAGGCCTCGCCTATGTCGCGTATATCTGAAGTATGGTCAGCGCCGCCCCCGGAAACCACCGGCAAAACTGACGAATACCCGCCATAATCTGACACATCGACGTAGCAATCCGACGAAACGACGGCATGACCGAACTCGACGCGACCGACCGCCACCTGCTCTCGCTGTTGCAGGCGAACGCGCGCGAAAGCGCGGCCAACCTGGCGCGGGCACTGGGCATCGCGCGCACGACGGTCGTGTCGCGCATCGCCCGGCTCGAACGCAAAGGCGTGATCGCCGGCTATGGCGTGCGACTGGGCAGGAAGATGGAAGACAACGCCATCCAGGCGTTCTGCGGGCTGACGGTGCAGCCCAAGGCCGGGCCGGCCGTGGTGCGCGCCCTGCAGCGGCTGCCCGAGGTGGAGGAACTCAGTTCGGTGAGCGGGACGCTCGACTACATGGCGGTGATCCGCTGCGAGTCGCACGCGCGGCTCGACCGGTTGCTCGACGAGATCGGCATGCTCGACGGCGTGACGCACACGACGACGTCGATCGTGCTGGCGCGCAAGATCGACCGTCGCCGGGCGGCGGGGTAGGAATCTTGCGCTGACTCGTCGTCCTCGCGCACGCGGGGACCCAGCGACTTTCTATGGCGCCGATACAGACACTGGGCCCCCGCGTGCGCGGGGGCGACGGGTGTTTCCAAACGGGCGCTTACCAGATCCCCTTCTTCACCGGCTTGGCGGGCGCGGCGGCGGGGGCTGGCTCGGGATTCAGCTTCTTGGCCATGTCGACATCGCGCGCCGCCATCACGTCGCGCGCCTGGGGCAGCATCAGTTCGATGGTGCCGGTCTCGGGGTTCTCGGGAATGGCGTACAGCTCGGCGGTCAGCGGGCGCTTCATCCAGCCGGCGTGGATGGTCTGCACGGACTTGCCGGACTTGTCGCGCATGGCCTCCTGCTCCTGCCGGAACGGCTTGCCGTAGAGCGCGGTCAGGCTCTGCAGCGCCGCCTGCTCGGAGCGCAGGCCGTCGGTCGGCACGATCAGGCCCACCAGCGAGTTGCGGTCGACCACGGCGATCAGGTGGGGGCCGTCCATGAAGCCGGGGCGCTTGTCGCGCGGCACGCCGACCTGGCGCATGACGCCGTCACCGAGGTGTTCGACGCAGAGCGCGGTCACGTCGCGGCCATCAGGCGTGCGGCTGTCGGCGCAGTCGGGGAGCGCCGGCAGGGGCGTACCAAGTTCGAGCGCGGACAGGATGGGCTTGAGTGCGCTGGGGGCGTTGGCCGCCGCCGGGGTGGCAGGTGCGGCAGGTGCTGCGGGCGCAGCAGGGGCGGCATGTGCGCCGCCGGTCACGATCAGGCCGGCAAGCACCAGCCCGGCAACGGGGAAATTCAAACGCAAACTGGACTCCTTTGGGACGCCCGGGCCGAAGGCCCGGGGTCGGAAGCCCAATTGGAGCACAGGTCGCGCCCCGCGTTCCCTTTTCCGGTCGATCCGCAGCCCATTCGGGACGCGGACGTCACTGCGCTCAGAGCGAATGGGTACGCAGGAGCATATTCGCCGCAAACAGCGCCAGCGCCAGCAGCAGCGCCCACAGCAGCATGCGCGGCACCTTGCTCGGCGGCAACGCCTTGCGCGCGGTGCGTGCCGTGCTCGGCATGTGCGATCCGCCGTGCGCGGCAGCCCCGCGCGTGTGCCAGACGGTATCGGGCGCAAGGTCACGCTCGCGCGCGCTTCCCTTCCCTGGGGGCGAACTGGCGGACTTCTGGGGTTGAGGGGGCGACTTGCGGGCGCCCTGGGGGCCCGGCGTCTTGCCGGCGGGTCGGTTGGCCATCGTTGCTCCCGGTGCATCGAGGGTCTGGCCGGCGTGTATTTGTGCCGCCGGAACACAGGTGCGGCCGGTATGCATGAACCGGCCGCGCGGCAATGTTAGGACAAAGAGACGTGACCGCCAAGCCCCCCGCCTCAGGCTGTTGCGGGCTTGCGCACCAACGCCACCGCCTCGCGCCGGAAGACATGGGCGACGCGGTGGTAGAACGGGTGCGGCGAGAACTGGCGCGATACGAACGCCGCCAGCAGCGCCGACGCCAGGAGGAAGAGCGTCAGGTCCTGCGTGCGGGTCATTTCCATCACGATCACGCTGGCCGTGATGGGCGCCTGCGTGGCGGCGGCGAGGAAGGCGGCCATCGACACCAGCGCCAGCACGCGCGGCTCCATCATGGGATGCATGACATGGGCGACGAAATCGGCCACGTTCGCGCCGAGCCCCGCGCCGATCGCCAGCGCCGGCGTGAAGATGCCGCCCGGGATGCCCGCGAAGTACGACACCACCGTGGCAACCAGCTTGGCCACGCCGAACCACAGCGTGCCGTGCGGCTCGCCGTTGATGAGCCCGGCCGCCTGCTCGTAGCCGGTGCCGAAGGTCGCGCCAGCGGTCGCCCAGCCGAGCAGCGCGACGACCACCCCGCAGAGGAACGCCACCACCACCGGATGCCGGCCCGGCCACTCCCGCAGGTGCGCCGGCATCATGGCCTGCACGCCCCCGCCGAGCGCCTTGGCGAACAGGCCGCCGGCCACGCCATTGAACAGCGCGCACAGCAGCACCGGCCCCCACGCCTCCTTGAGCGCGAGGATCGGCACCTTGACCGCGAAGTACGGGTTGTTGCCGAACAGGGCGAGCGTCAGGAAGCCGGCGGTCAGCACGCCCGACAGCACCAGCCGGTCCCAGCGCACCGACGTGCCCTTGCCCAGTTCCTCGATGGCGAACACCACGCCGGCGAGCGGCGTGTTGAAGGCCGCCGCCAGCCCGCCGGCGGCACCGGCCGCGATCAGTGCGTTCGGATGGAAGCCGATGCGGAACTGCAGCTTTTCATGGCACCAGCGGCCCCACGACAGCATGGCCGCCGCACCCACCTGCACCGACGGCCCCTCGCGCCCGATCGACGCGCCGGCCAGCAGCCCGGCCGCCGTCAGCGCCACCTTCCACATCTGCTGCCGGAACGACACCAGCAGCGTCTGCGCCGGGCCCGCCGGCGGCAGGTTGACCGCCGCGATCACCTGCGGAATGCCGCTGCCGCGCGCCTGCGGCGCGTAGCGGATCGTCAGCCAGCGCAGCGCGGCCAGCCCGAACGGCAGCATCACGAAGGCAAGCCACGGCGTGGACGTGGTCAGTTCGCGGTTCCAGTGCAGGGCGACCTCGGCGATCCAGGCGAACGCCATCGAAAACAGGGCGACCAGTCCGGCGCCGCACATGAAGACGGCGTAGCGCAGCGTGGTACGGGAGATGCGACCGGCCTGGCGGGACTTGCGCCAGGCGGCAAGGCGCGCCTGGCGTTGCCGGGCCTTCAGCCGCTGCAGTTCGGTGGCGGGAGGATCGGAAGGGGAAGCCTGAATGGCGGCGTCGGAAGCCGGGGAAGCATCGGCGGCGCTACCGGGGGGCGATGAACCGGGGTGCGATGCGCTGGACGGCGGGGGCTGCGGGGAACCGGGGGGCGTCGGATCTTGGTTCATGGCGTCGGCATTGGCACCGTGGCAAGAACATCACGCGGCGCCACGGCGAGCCTGAACTATACGCTCACCACCAGCGGACTCCCCTCTCCCAAAGCGAGAGGGGAGTATCGCCACTCGGGCAGGCTCTCAGTGCGCCACCGCCTTCGCGTCGCCGGCCAGTCCGGCATCGCGCACCTCCTGCGGCACGGCCTGCCAGCCGCCGCCGAGCGACTTGTACAGTCCGGCCGCGCCGGTCAGCACGTCCACCTCGCCCTGGACTTCCTGCAACTGCGCATTGAAGAGCTTCTCCTGCGCGTCGGTCACTTCGAGGTAGCTGGTGAAGCCGCCTTCGTAGCGCGCGTTGGACTGGTCGGCATAGATGGTCAGCGCCTTCACCTGCTCGTGCAGGCTGTTCAGCCGGTTGCGCGTCTCGATGCTGTTGGCCAGCGAGCTGTTGACGTCGGCGAGCGCGGCCAGCACGGTGCTCTGGTAGCCGAGCATGCCTTCCTCGCGCTGCGCCTTGGCGGTCATCACCTGGCCGCGGATGGCGCCGCCCTGGAAGATCGGCTGGGTCAGGCCGGCGGTGATCCCCCACACGCGCGCCCCGCTTTCCCATAGCCCGGCCGGCGACGCCGCCACGGCCCCGAACAGCCCCGAGAGGCTGACCGACGGGAGGTACAGCCCGAGCGCCGCGCCGTACTGCGCATTGGCGGCCACGGCGGTCTGCTCGGCCTGCAGCACATCGGGCCGGCGCGACAGCAGCGCAGCGGGCAGGTCGGCCCCGGCTGCCGGCGCGGTCAGCGCGGTGATGGCCGCGCCGCGCTCGACCGGCCCCGGCTCGCGCCCGATCAGCACCGACAGCGCGTTCTCGGTCTGCGCGATGGCGGCGCGCAGCGGCGGGATGCTCGCCTCGGTCACGAAGTAGTCGTTCTGGGCCTGCGTCAGCTCGACCTGCGAGATCACGCCGCCCTCATAGCGCTGCCGGAAGATGTCGAGGCTGTGGGCGCGTGTGACGAGCGTCTGCTGTGCGATCTCGAGCTGGGCGTCGAGCCCGCGCAGCGTCGCATAGCCCTGCACCACTGCCGCCGCCAGCGACAGCACCACGCCGCGCCGGGTGTACTCGGCATTCCAGAGGTTGGCCTCGGCCGCCTCGCCCTGCCGGCGGATGCGGCCCCACAGGTCCAGCTCCCAGCTCGCGCTGCCGATGAGCTGGTAGGAATTGCGCGGCGAGTCGAGGGACGCGAACGGCGTACCGTTGAAGGTGCCGACGCGCTGGCGCGACGCCGACGCGTTCAACGCGACCTGCGGGAACAGGCCGGAGCGGGCCACCAGCAGTTGCCCGCGGAACTCGTCGATGCGGGCCGCGGCGATGCGCACGTCGTAGTTGTTGCGCAGCGCGGCGTCCACCAGCGCATTCAGCACCGGATCGCCGAAGCCGTTCCACCAGTCGCTGTCCGCCGCCACCGTCAGCGCCCCGGCATCGAGGCGGTACTGCGCCGGCTGGGCGATCTCGGGACGCTGGTAGTTCGGACCGATGGCGCAGCCGCCGAGCGCTGCCGCCACCGCCGCATACAGCAGGGAGGCGCGCGCTTTCATGATGCGTCTCCGCTGGTCGCCCTGCCGGGAGCCTGGGGCGGCGGGGGGGGCTGGGTGGGCGGCTGGGATGGTGGCTGGGTGGGCGTCGGCCCGGCGGTCGGCTTCGGCTTGCCCTCGCTCATCGTTTCCAGTCCCCAGAAGAACATCGGGATGAAGAACAGCGCGATCACCGTGGCGCCCAGCATGCCGCCGATCACGCCCGTGCCGAGCGACTGCCGGCTCGCCGCCGAGGCGCCGCTGGCAATCGCCAGCGGCACGCACCCGAGGATGAACGCCAGCGAGGTCATGATGATCGGGCGCAGCCGCAGCTTGGCCGCGTGCAGCGCCGCGTCGTAGGCGCTCAGGTTCTCCTTCTCGCGCATTTCCACCGCGAACTCGAAGATCAGGATGGCGTTCTTGGCCGCGAGCGCGATCAGCACTGTGAGGCCGATCTGGAAGTAGACATCGTTCTCCATGCCCCGCAACAATATGCCGATGAGGGCGCCGAACAGCGCGAACGGCACCGCCAGCAGCACGCCGATCGGCAGTGACCACTTCTCGTACTGCGCCGCCAGGATCAGGAACACCATCAGCAGGGCGAAGGCGAACACCATCGCCGCCGTCGAGCCGGCCTTCTTCTCTTCATACGCCTGCCCGGCCCAGCTGAACGAGTAGCCTTCGCCGAGCACTTCCTGCGCCACGTCCTCCATCGCGTTCAGCGCCTGCCCCGAGCTGTAGCCCGGCGCGGCGTCGCCCATGATCTTGGCGGCGGGGAAGTTGTTGAAGCGCGTGACGATGTCGGCGCCCGGCACGTAGCGGACGTTGGTCACCGCCTTGATCGGCACCATCTGGCCGCTGCTGTTGCGTACGTAGACCTTGTCGAGATCTTCCGGCCGCGAGCGGTATTCGGGCTCGGCCTGCAGGATCACCTGGAACAGCCGGCTGTTCTTCGGGAACTGGCTCACGTACAGCGACCCGAAGAAGGTCTGCAGCGCCGAGTACACCTGTTCGACCGGCACCCCCTGCGTCTCGGACCGCTCGCGGTCCACGTCCACCAGCAATTGCCGCGAACGCGCGTTGATGGTCGAGTTCACGCCCGCCAGTTCGGGCCGCTGCCGGGCCTTGGCGATGAAGGCATGGATCTTCTCCTCGAGCTGCTGGAAGCTGCCGTCGCCGGTGCTCTGCAGCCAGAACTCGAAGCCGCCGGTCGTACCCAGGCCCGGGATCGAGGGCGGGTTGATCGGCACCACCGCGCCATCCTGGTAGGTGGCGAATTCCTTCTTCGCCTTCTCGATCAGGTCGGCCGCGCTCTCGCCCTTCCCCCGCTCGCCGAAGCCCTTCAGCGTGACAAACAGCGTGGCCGAGTTGGCCTTGTACTGCGAGTCGATCAGGCTGTAGCCGATCGGCGCCGACACCGAGCTCACGCCCGGCTGCTTGGCGAACCAGTCCTCGGCCCGCTTGGACAGCGCGCTGGAGCGGTCGAGACTGGCCGCGTCGGGCAGGATCACCGCGCCGAACAGGTAGCCCTGGTCCTCCACCGGCAGGAACGACGAGGGGATGCGGATGAACATCAGCACGCTGACCGCGATCATCGCCGCAATGATGGCGATCGATATCGTGGTACGCCGGATCACAAGCTGCAGGGATCGGTCGTAGCCGGCGATCATGCGGTCGAACCAATTGTTGAACCACGTGAAGAACTTGTTCTTCTTGTGCTGGCCGGGCTTGAGCAGGATGGCCGCCATCGCGGGCGACAGCGTCAGCGCCACCACGCCCGACAGCACCACCGACACCGCGATGGTCACGGCAAACTGCTTGTAGAGCTGGCCGGTAATGCCGGACAGGAAGGCCACCGGGATGAACACGGCCAGCAGCACCAGCACGATGGCGACCACCGGGCCGCTCACCTCGTCCATGGCCTTCTTCGCGGCTTCCTTGGGCGGGAGGTTGAACTCCGCCATGTTCCGCTCGACGTTCTCGATCACCACAATGGCATCGTCGACCACGATACCGATGGCAAGCACCATGCCGAACAGGGTCAGCATGTTGATCGAGAAGCCGAACATGCTCATGCCGACAAAGGCGCCGATGATCGACACCGGCACCGCCAGGATCGGCACCAGCGTCGCGCGGAAGCTCTGCAGGAAGATGTACACGACCAGGATCACGAGGATCACCGCGTCACGCAGCGTATGCACCACCTCGTTGATCGACTCGTGCACGAACTCGGTGGTGTCGAGCGCGACTTCATATTCCAGCCCGGGCGGGAAGCTCTTCTTCAGCTCCGTCAGCGTCGCGCGCACCTGCTTGGCCACTTCCAGCGCATTGGCGCCGGGCTGCTGGTACACGGCCATCAGCGTGGCCGTCTTGCCCTTGTAGCGACTTCGCAGCGAGTAGTCCTTGATGCCGAGTTCGGCCCGCCCGATGTCCTTCAGCCGCACGATCGCCGCGTCGCCGGACTTGGCGCGCAGGATCATGTTCTCGAACTCGGCCGGCTCGGTCATGCGGCCCTTGGTGGCGATCGGGAAGGTCTGCTGCACCGGGCCGGCGGTCGGCGACTGGCCGATGCGGCCGGCCGAGAACTGCTCGTTCTGCGCCGACACGGCACTCTTGACGTCTTCCACCGTGATGCCCAGCGAGGCCATCCGGTCGGGCCGCAGCCAGATCCGCATGGCGTAGTCCGGGCTGCCGAAGATGGACGACTGGTTGGCGCCCGGGATGCGCTTGATGGCATCCAGCACGTAGATGTTGGCGTAGTTGCCGACGAAGGTCTGGTCGTAGCTGTTATCGGGCGAGAAGATGGCGATCACCATCATGAACGCCGACGAGCGCTTCTGCACCGAGACGCCCTGCGCGGTCACCGCGTCTGGCAGGGTCGGCAGCGCGAGGTTCACGCGGTTCTGCACGTCCACCTGCGCCAGCTCGGGGTCGGTGCCGATCTCGAAGTAGATCGTCAGCGTCACGTCGCCCGTCGACGAGCTGGTCGAGCTCATGTACATCATCCGGTCCGCGCCGTTGACCTGCTGCTCGATCGGCGCGGCCACGTTCTGCGCCACCACCTCGGCGCTGGCGCCCGGGTATTTCGTCGATACCGTGATCGACGGCGGCGTGATGTCGGGGAACTGCGCAATCGGCAGGTTGAACAGCGCGACCAGCCCGCCCACCGTGATGATGATGGACAGGACCGACGCGAAGATCGGCCGGTCGATAAAGAAGTGGGCGAGCTTCATGGCTTGCTCCCACTGGCGGCAGGCGCCGACGACGCTCCCGCCATGGCCCCTGGCGTTGCCCCCGCCGTTGCCCCCGCCGTTGTTCCACCACCCGGCGCGGCGCCAGCCTCAGGAGCGGCCGGCGGCGGCGGCGTCGAGCCGTCCAGCGACGGCCTCGGCCGTGACTGTTCGGCCTCGGTCGGCAAGCCGGGCGCCGGCATGTCGGAGGTCTTTACCGGGGCGCCCGGCGCCAGCAGCAGGGCACCGGTGACCACCACCTTCTCGCCCGGCTTCAGCCCGGAGCGGATCACCCAGCTGTTGCCGGTCCACTCGCCCACCTCCACCACGCGCTGCTGCGCCTTGTTGTCCGGACCCGCCACCCACACGAACTGGCCGCGCTGGCCCTGGATCACGGCCTCCTGCGGCACCACCACGGCGTTCGGCCGCTTGGCGCCCAACACCTTCACCCGTACGAACTGCCCGGGGCGCAGCACGCCGTTCGGGTTGGAGACCTCGGCGCGTACCAGGTAGGTGCCGGTCTCGGAATTGAACGAGGCGTCGGCGAAGGCGATATGGCCGTAGTTCGGGAACTGGGTGCCGTCTGCCAGGATCACGACGACCTGGAACGCCCCCTTCGCCGGCGCCACCAGAGTGCCGTCCTTCTGGCCGGACTGGAGGGCCAGGACCTCGTTTTCCGACAGGCTGAAGTTCACGCGCATCGGATCGAGCTTGGCCACGTAGGTCAGCAGGCTGGTGGTGGCATCGATATAGGTGCCCGGCTGCTTCTTGGCGAAGCTGGACAGGCCGGCCACCGGCGACACGATGGTCGTGTAGCCGAGGTTCAGCCTGGCGGTCGTCACGTTGGCGCGCGCCTGCTCCACGGCGGCGGCGGCGGCCTGCGCCTGGCCGGTGGAGTCGTCGAGGTCCTTCTGGCTCAGGGCGTTGCGCTCGGCCAGCGGCTTGACGCGGGCGAGGTTCTGGCGCGCCGTGGTCAGGCGCGCCTGCTGCTGGGCGAGTTCGGCCTGGGCGGCGTCCAGCGCGGCCTGGAAGGGCTTGCGGTCCATCACGAACATGACCTGGCCGGCCTTGACCAGCGAGCCCTCGGTATAGACGCGCTGGTCGAGGAAGCCATTGACGCGCGCCCGGATCTCGACCTGCTGCGAGCTCTCGGTCTGGCCCACATACTCGTAGATCAGCGGCACGTCCTGCAACTTCACCGTGATCACGCCGACCTGCGCCGGCGGTCGCGCGGCGGCAACGGGTTTCTCCTTGCCGCAGCCGGCCAGCATCAGCGCCGGAACAAGCAGGAGCGCGCAGCGCCAGTTGAGCATAGTTGTCACAGTGACCTCCTCGCGCCGGGGAACATGGGCCGCCCGCCTGGCGCAATGCAGCGCCGCGGACGGCCCTTCAATATGCGCCTTATCTCTCACTCAGGCCGTTCAGCGAGGGTAAGGCCGCCCCCGCATGCCGCCAATTCAATCTTTTCGCGCCCGTGTTAAGAGAATTCGCAGTCTCGTCTGCACGGGCCTTGCATCAGCGCCTGCCGCGGAAATGGCCACCGCCACCGAAATGCCGGCCACCGCCACCGCCGCCACTACCGAAGCCGCCCGCACCGCCGCCCGCTGCGCCCGGCCACTGCCGTGCGGCGCCGCTGAAACGCTGCTGGCCCACATCGTGCGCCTGGCGCTGCTGGTCGAGGCGACTGCTCAGTTCGTTGTTTCCCTGCACCGGCTGCCAGCCGTTCGGCGTGTGCTGTTCCCAGCCGTTGTCGGTGTGCTGGTAGATGTTGCCGTCGTGGCCGGCGTAGACGTTGCCGTTGTTCCACGCCACCGCGTTGCCCTTCCCCGGATTGGCCACGAAGCCCCGGCTGCCGGCCGTCGCCTGTCCGGTATTGGCATTGCCGGCGATGCCGCCGGTGGCGGCGCCGATGCGCCCGGCCTGCGCGTTGTAGCCGGCCACATGGCCGCCCGCCGCGAACTGGCCGGTGTTCGCATTGCCCACCACGCCGCCGGCGCCGGCCACGCCGCGCCCCGTCGACGGATTGAAGGCCCCGCCCGCCGCGCCGCCGGCGAAGTTGCCGGAGTACGGGTTGAAGGCTGCCCCACTGCGTCCGGCAAAGCGCGCGCCGGTGGCCGGGTTGTAGCCGGCGGCTGCGGTGCCGCGCCACTGCGTGCCGGTCCAGGCATTCCAGCCATAGGCATGGGTGACGGTGCCCTGCCCCCAGCGGCCGTAGAAGTTCGCCTGGTTCACGTTGACGTAGTTCCAGTTATACGCTCCGCCCCACCAGTACGGTCCCCAGTAAGGCGAGGCCGCGCCCCAGAACGCGCCCACGGCAAAGCCGAAGGCAAACCCCTCGGCGGCGGACATGGCGAAGCCCGCGCCGTACCCATAGGTCACCGGATAGCCGTAGTAGACGCCGCCCACGTAGGCCGGGTAGACGTAGCCAGTGCCATAGACCACCGTGCCGTCCGGGCTGACCACCACGCCCATGTAGCCGGGGGTGTAGCCGACCACCACGCTGTCGCCCGTCACGGCGTAGATCCGCACGTAAGTCACGTAGTACAGGGGCGAACTGACCGGGATCGTGTAGATCGCCGCCGGCACGGCCGTGGCGACCACCCATGCGCCCGTCGGCGCGGGGGCCGTGAACCACACGCCGTTGGCGACGGCGTAGTACTGGCCGGCGGCCACCTCGATCACCGGCGTTCCGGTATTCACGGCGTACTGCAGCGAGGTGCCGGTAACCGGCGCGAAGCGCGGCGCGCCGTCATACGCCACCGCCAGCGTCGCCTTGCTGCGCGAGACCGTGGCCGTCTGCGGGATGGTGGCGGCGATCTGCGCCTCGCGCGCCTGCGGCGTGCCCGGCACCGAAACCAGCACGTTGGCCTTGGCGTCCTGCGGCGAGATCTTCGCGAAGTCCGCCGGCAGGTCCTTGCCGGCCACGAATTCCCACGGCCCCGGCAGCATCGGCGCGCGGAACCAGCGGCCCGACAGCAGCACGTAATACTGGTTGGTTTCCGGATCGACGAAGACCGCGTGGTCGGCGTTGGCCACCGTCAGCAGGTTGGCGCCGGTGACCGGGGTCATCTGCGGCGCGCCGGTCGTAACGATCAGCTCCGCCGGCTGGGTCGACAGCACGATGGCGGGTGCCTGCGCCGGCTTCTTGCCGTCGGCGGGCAGCATGGGATCGGACTTCATCGACGCTTCGGTGCTCTTCGCGGCGGCCAGCAGGTCGGGCGGGGTCTTCGTCATCACCGCCCAGGCGCCGCCAGCCGATTCCGACAGATACCAGAAGCCCGCCGCCTGCAGGTAGAGCGCGCCGTGGCTGTCGCGCAGCAGCAGGGCGCGGCTGTTCAGCGCACGCTCGTAGCCGGTGCCCTGCACTGCCCGCCAGTGCGGCTCGCCGTCGACCAGCACCAGCAGCGTGGGCGTGGTGGCGAAGGCGATGTGCGGCGCGTCGTTCTTCACCGGCACGCGGGCGGCCTGTGCGAGCTGCTGCGATACCGCGTAGCTGGCCTGCAACTCGTCGAGCGGCACGGTCAGCCCGTCGGGCGGCAGGCGGCTGAGCAGCGCCTCGCGGACCTGGTCGGCAGCGGTCGGTCGGGTGGGCACGTCCACGCTGTCGATGCGGATCTGGCTCAATTGCACCAGCGCGGAGGGCTTGTCGATGTCGGCCGTCGCCGAGAAGTGGACGACGCCGTAGGTAGGAGACCCGTCGCGCGGACCCACCGCCACGGCCGCCCGCCCGGACAGCTGGGTGCCGTCCCAGCGCTCGATCTCCGGCTGATACAGTTCGATGTGCTCGTTCGCTGTCTCGTACTGGCGCGGCCACGTCAGCGAGGCCGGCTTGTGCGGCGCGGTGGCGCCTAGCACCGGCTGCGGCACGAGGATGACGAGCGGTGCGATACCCAGCCACGCGGCAACGAACAGCGCGCTGGTACGCCTGAGGCGGAACGGCATCGAGGTCTCCATCCAGGGAGGTGGCGGCCGCCGGATGTCCGGGGTTACAGCCATCCGGACCGGCCCGCACGGGCACCATGCGGCACAGGAGCGGCCCATGCTGCGAATCTAAGTGAGGCGGCAGGCCCGGACAATCCGTTTTGAAAAACTTCAGCAGGGCCGCGCAAAAAGAACAGATCACTGACCCTGGCGTGAACCGAGCTTCACCCGCCGACTTGAAGCGGCCGCTTCCGCCCCCATCCTGCTGCCCTGCCCTTCGACTTCGTAGGAGTCCGATGCGTCCCGTTCGCACCATCCTGACCGCCGCCGGCATCAATGTCCTGCTGCACCTCTATATCGGACTGCGCCTGCTGCCCGACCTGCCCGTGCCGCTGGCCGTCAAGGTACTCGGCGTGGCGTGGCTGGCGCTGTCGGCCGTGATGATGCCTGCCAGCCTGCTGGCGCGCCGGGCCGGCGAACCCTGGGCCGATACCATTTCGTGGATCGGCCTGCTGGCAATGGGCTTCTTCTCCACCCTGCTCTGGCTGACGGTGGCCCGCGACCTGTTCCTGCTCGTCGCCTGGGCCATCCACTGGCAACCGGCGGGCCTGGCGGGCACGAGCGCCGCCGTGGCTACCGGACTCGCGCTGCTGGTGACACTGGCCGGCTTCGTCAACGCCCGCCGCACGGCCAGGGTGGTCGACGTCGATATCCCCTTCCCCGGACTGCCCGACGCCCTGCACGGCTTCACCATCGTCCAGTTGAGCGACGTCCACGTCGGCCCGACCATCAAGCGCCGCTATATCGAGCGGATCGTGGCGCGGGTGAACGGACTGGATGCCGATGTGGTCGCCATCACCGGCGACCTGGTGGACGGCAGCGTGCCGGAACTGGCCGCGCACACGGCGCCGCTGGCCGGGCTGGCGTCGCGCCACGGCACCTTCTTCGTGACGGGCAACCACGAGTACTACGCCGGCGTCGAGCCGTGGCTGGAAGAACTGCGCCGGATCGGCCTGCGTGTGCTGATGAACGAGCACGCGGTGATCGACCACGACGGCGCGGCGCTGGTGCTCGGCGGCGTGACCGACTACTCGGGCGGTCGCTTCGACGCACGCCACCGCAGCGACCCGGACGCCGCGATGGCCAACGCCCCGGGCCACGCTTCCGCCCGCATCCTGCTGGCCCACCAGCCACGCACCGCCGCGGCCGCCGCCTCGGCCGGCTTCGACCTGCAGCTTTCCGGCCACACCCACGGCGGTCAGTTCTGGCCGTGGAACCTGTTCGTGCCGATGCAGCAGCCGTACACGGCCGGGCTCCATCGGCATGAATCGATGCATCTTTATGTGAGCCGGGGGACGGGGTACTGGGGGCCGCCGAAGCGATTTGGGGCGCCGTCGGAGATCACGCGAGTGCGGCTGGTGCGGGCGGACTGAGGGGCATTACTCCCCTCTCCCCTTGGGAGAGGGGTTGGGGGTGAGGGCCAGCGCGTCAACAAACGTTGTCGCCGGAAGAGCCGCCAGCCCTCACCCCCGCCCCTCTCCCAAAGGGAGAGGGGAGAACACACTTAGCGCGTGATCGGCTTGTAGCGAATCCGCTTCGGCTTGGCGCCTTCCTCGCCGAGTCGCTTCTTCTTGTCCGCCTCATATTCCTGGTAGTTGCCCGGGAAGAACTCGACATGCGAGTCGCCCTCGAAGGCCAGGATGTGGGTGGCAATCCGGTCGAGGAACCAGCGATCGTGGGAAATCACCATCACGCAGCCGGCGAATTCCAGCAGGGCATCTTCCAGCGCGCGCAGCGTTTCCACGTCGAGGTCGTTCGACGGTTCGTCCAGCAGCAGCACGTTGCCGCCGGCGATCAGCGTCTTGGCCATGTGCAGGCGGCCGCGTTCACCGCCCGACAGCGTGCCGACCTGCTTCTGCTGGTCTCCACCCTTGAAGTTGAAGCGGCCGATGTAGGCGCGCGACGGGGTTTCGTAGCGGCCCACGGTCAGCACGTCGGCGCCGCCCGAGATTTCCTCGAACACGGTCTTGCTGCCGTCCAGTGCATCGCGGCTCTGGTCGACGAAGGCCATCTTGACCGTCGGGCCGACCTTGATCTCGCCGCTGTCCGGCTGTTCCTTGCCGGTGAGCATGCGGAAGAAGGTAGACTTGCCGGCGCCGTTCGGGCCGATGATGCCGACGATGGCGCCCGGCGGCACCTTGAAGCTGAGGCCGTCGATCAGCAGGCGGTCGCCGTAGCCCTTGCTGACGTTGTCGAACTCGATCACTTCATTGCCCAGGCGCTCGCCGACCGGGATGAAGATTTCCTGGGTTTCGTTGCGCTTCTGGTATTCCTGGCTGTTCAATTCGTCGAAACGGGCCAGACGGGCCTTCGACTTGGCCTGGCGGCCCTTCGGGTTCTGGCGCACCCACTCCAGTTCCTTGTGCAGCGCCTTCTGGCGCGCCGATTCGCTGGCTTCTTCCTGCTTCAGGCGCGCTTCCTTCTGGTCCAGCCACGAGCTGTAGTTGCCCTTCCAGGGGATGCCCTGGCCGCGGTCGAGTTCGAGGATCCACTCGGCGGCGTTGTCGAGAAAGTAGCGGTCGTGGGTCACGGCCACCACGGTGCCCGGGAAGCGGGTCAGGAACTGTTCCAGCCAGTCGACCGATTCGGCGTCGAGGTGGTTGGTCGGCTCGTCGAGCAGCAGCATGTCGGGGCGCGACAGCAGCAGGCGGCACAGCGCCACGCGACGCTTCTCGCCGCCCGACAGGTTGCCGACCTTGGCGTCCCACGGCGGCAGGCGCAGCGCGTCGGCGGCGATGTCGAGCTGGAGTTCGGCGTTATTGCCATCGCTGGCGGCGAGGATGGCCTCGTACTTGGCCTGGTCGGCGGCCAGCGCGTCGAAGTCGGCATCCGGCTCGGCGTAAGCCGCATAGATCTCATCGAGCTTCTTGCGCGCCTCGAACACACCGCCCAGCGCGGCTTCCACCGACTCGCGCACGGTCTGCTCGGGGTCGAGCTGCGGTTCCTGCGGCAGGTAGCCGATGTTCAGGTTCGGCATCGGCGTAGCCTCGCCCTCGATCTCCTTGTCGAGGCCGGCCATGATCTTCAGCAGCGTCGACTTGCCCGAACCGTTCAGGCCGAGCACGCCGATCTTGGCGCCGGGGAAGAAGGACAGCGAGATGTCCTTCAGGATGTGACGCTTGGGCGGAACGATCTTGCCCACGCGATTCATGGTGAATACGTACTGTGCCATGCGATGTGCGGTTGGTTTGCCCGAGCGGCCGGGATGGCCGGGGTCATGGATAGCCGGGGAATTGCGGGAGTGTAGCAAAGCGGCAAGCCGCCCGACGGCCGGATCGGAGGCCAGCCGGTACAATGCCAGCTGCATTGTTTACCTGTCCTGCCCGACGTCATGAGCAAACCCGCCCGTACCCTCACTTTCAAGTGCAAGAAGTGCACGAAGCCCGTCACGCTGTTCCTGCAAAAGGTCTCCGCGTGCTCGCATATCACGCCGTACCAGGGCTTCTGCAAGTGCGGCGAACTGATGCGCCATGCGACCGGGGATGAGGCGGCGGTGAAGTCGTTCGTCGAGTCGATGGACCTGTCGTGGGCGCATCACCATCATCACCACCATTGAGCGATTCGCTGGTGACTGCCGGCTGGCAGTCGGCCGCCAAAGACCCGCTGCGATTTCTCGGCGGGTATCCGCCTGAACTGATCGACCGGGTCCGCGCCCTGCTGGACGCCGGCAAGCTCGGCGACCATATCCGCCAGCGCTACCCCGACCGTCACACCATCCAGACCGACCGCGCGCTGTACGACTACACGGCCGCGCTCAAGCAGGAATTCCTGCGCACCGCACCGCCGCTGCACAAAGTCGGCTTCGATCAGCGGCTCGACTCGGTACAACGGGCACTCGGCCTGCACACGGCAATCTCGCGCGTGCAAGGCGGCAAGCTGAAGGCCAAGAAAGAAATCCGCGTGGCGTCGCTGTTCAAGGAAGCGCCGCCCGAATTCCTGCGCATGATCGTCGTGCACGAACTCGCCCACTTGAAAGAGCGTGAGCACGACAAGGCGTTTTATCGGCTTTGCGAGTATATGGAGCCGAGGTATCACCAGTTGGAGTTTGATGCGCGGGTGTATCTGGCGTGGCGGGAGACGGAGCGCGGGGGCTTCAGTGCGTGAGGGTCTTTCGGGAACGCTTCGAGAGGCATCACCCGCATAGACCTCCGCGCCAATGCAAAACGGGCTACGCGATCATTGGATTGCGTAGCCCGTTTTTTTATCTTGTGGTGCCGGCTGCAGGACTCGAACCCGCCACCTGATGATTACAAATCAACTGCTCTACCTGATGAGCTAAGCCGGCATGAAACTTGGCAGACCGCGATTCTAGCACGCAGCCTGCGGAAAACTGAGGCTTACTTCACCACCTTCAGCGACGGCTTGCGGCTGCCGATGCGCGGCACGTTCGGCGGCGTCGGGTCGTCCTCGGGCGTGTCCGTTTCCTGAGCGGCGGCAGGCGCTTCGGCGTCGACCGAGGCCAGCTTCGGCGGCGGGTTGTTTTCGCGTTCCGTGGCGGCCTGGGTTTCCGGGATGCTGCGCTCGACCGGGAACGCCATGCCCTGGCCGTTCTCGCGGGCGTAGATGGCAAGGACGTTCTCCACCGGCACGCTGATCTTGCGCGACACGCCGCTGAAGCGCGCGCTGAAGTTGATCCACTCGTTGCCGATGTCCAGACCGCTGGTGGCGTCGAAGCTGACGTTGAGCACGATCTCGTTGTTCTTCACGAACTCGCGCGGCACGCTGGTGTTGGCGTCGACGAAGACGGCGACGTACGGCGTGAAGCCATTGTCCGTGCACCACTCGTAGATGGCGCGGATCAGATAGGGCTTGGTGGAAGTTTCAGGCATTGCGTATCCAGTGATGCGGTGAGCCGGCTCCGGCATGGAAGCCGGGGCCGGCAGCGCGCTTTAGCGGCGCATCACCTTTTCCGACGGCGTCAGCGCCTCGATGTAGGCCGGACGGCTGAAGATCCGTTCGGCGTACTTGAGCAGCGGCGCGGCGTTCTTCGACAGTTCGATGCCGTAGTGGTCCAGGCGCCACAGCAGCGGCGCGATGGCGACGTCGAGCATCGAGAACTCTTCGCCGAGCATGTACTTGTTCTTGACGAAGATGGGCGCGAGTTGCGTCAGGCGGTCGCGGATCGCGGCGCGGGCGCGCTCGTGGTTCTTCTCGGCGGCCTTGCCCTTCTCGTTCTCCAGCACGTAGACGTGCGTGAACAGTTCCTTCTCGAAGTTGAAGAGGAACAGGCGGGCGCGCGCGCGCTGGACCGGGTCGGCCGGCATCAGCTGCGGGTGCGGGAAGCGCTCGTCGATGTACTCGTTGATGATGTTCGACTCGTACAGGATCAGGTCGCGCTCGACCAGGATGGGCACCTGGCCGTAGGGGTTCATCACCGAAATGTCTTCCGGCTTGTTGAACAGGTCGACGTCGCGGATCTCGAAGTCCATGCCCTTTTCGAACAGGACGAGGCGGCAACGTTGGGAGAACGGGCAAGTCGTACCCGAGTACAACACCATCATGGCGGGATTCCTTTCTATGTGGTGCTAGCTGAATCGTGGGTCAGACAGCAGAGTCCGACATTCTGCCAAAACCGCGTGGGCAAAAGCAAATAAGTTACATATAACGCACATTTGTCGTAGCGAGCAGCGCACAAAATGCTTCGGGCCAGGACAAGGACTGCGTTGCGCAGTCCCTGTACCTGGCCCGGTGGCCGGGAACGGCGTGCCGGATTACTTGATGTCCTTCCAGTACGCCGCGTTCAGGCGCCAGGCGAAGACGGTGAACACCGCCAGGAACAGCAGCACCCAGACGCCGAGGCGCTTGCGGTGGTTCTGCGCCGGCTCGGCCATCCAGTCGAGGAAGCCGACGAGGTCGGCAACGGCCACGTCATACTCCTGCGTGCTCAGCCTGCCCGGCGTGACCTGCTCGAAGCCCACGAACTTGTGGACCGTTTCGCCGTGCTCCTCCACTTGCTGGAACTTGGCCGCGCGCTGGCCCTGCAGTTCCCACAGCACGTGCGGCATGCCGACGCTCGGGAACACCATGTTGTTCCAGCCGGTGGCGCGCGAGTCGTCGCGGTAGAACGTGCGCAGGTAGGTATAGAGCCAGTCGTCACCACGGGCGCGGGCGATCACCGACAGGTCGGGCGGCGCGGCACCGAAGAAGGCCTTGGCTTCCTTCGGCTGCATGGCGATGGTCATCGTCTCGCCTACCTTGTCCGCCGAGAACAACAGGTTCTGGCGGATCTGGTCGTCGGTCAGACCGATGTCCTTCAGCCGGTTGTAGCGCATCATCGACGCGCCGTGGCAGTTCAGGCAGTAGTTGACGAACAGTTTGGCGCCGCGCTGCAGCGACGACAGGTCGCTGGTCTGCACGGGCGCCGGCTCGAGGGGGAAGCCCCCTTCGCTGGCCATGGCAGGCGCGGCGGCAAAGCAGGCACCGACCAGCGCGAAGATCGAAAGCAGCTTTTTCATCGTGTGTCCTTGTCCTTTGTGGGGTCGCGTCGCGTCAGTGCGGGTGGAACGTCACGCGGTCGGGCACCGGCTTGAACTCGCCGGCGCGGCTCCACAGCGGCATGGTCAGGAAGAAGGCGAAATACAGCAGCGTACCGAGCTGCGACACCTTCTCGCCCACCGGCGACGGCGGTTGCACGCCGAGATAGCCGAGGACCATGAACACCACCACGAAGACGATCAGGATCGTCTTGTGGAAGGCAGGACGGTAGCGGATCGACTTGACCGGGGACTGGTCGAGCCACGGCAGGAAGAACATGATGACGACCGAACCGCCCATTACCAGAACGCCCCAGAACTTGGCCTCGATGAAATAGAAGCCGAGCGCGAGGATGACGGCGAGAGCCACCGCCCCACCCTTGATGCGGGCATCGCGGCTGCGCAGGAAGACAATCCCCAGCAGCGCCGCAAAGAAGATCCACAGCAAAGGCAGGAAGTTCGACGTGGTTGCACGCAACATCGAGTAGAACGGCGTGAAATACCACACCGGAGCGATGTGCGGCGGGGTCTTCAGCGGGTCGGCCGGGAAGAAGTTGTTGGCTTCGAGGAAGTAACCGCCGAAATCGGGGAAGAAGAAGATCACCGCCGAGAAGATGATCAGGAAACCGCCGACACCCAGCAGGTCATGCACCGAGTAATACGGATGGAACGGGATGCCGTCGAGCGGGATGCCGTTCTCGTCCTTCTTCGCCTTGATCTCCACGCCGTCCGGGTTGTTCGAACCCACTTCGTGGAGCGCGATGATGTGCGCCACAACCAGCGCCAGCAGCACCAGCGGCACCGCGATGACGTGGAAGGAGAAGAAGCGGTTCAGGGTGGCATCACTCACCACGTAGTCGCCGCGGATGAACAGCGACAGGTCCTGGCCGATCACCGGGATGGCCGAGAACAGGTTCACGATCACCTGTGCGCCCCAGTACGACATCTGGCCCCATGGCAACAGGTAGCCCATGAAGGCCTCGGCCATCAGGCAGAGGAAGATCAGGCAGCCGAACAGCCAGACCAGTTCACGCGGCTTGCGGTATGAACCGTACAGAAGACCGCGGAACATGTGGAGATAGACGACGACGAAGAACGCCGAGGCGCCAGTCGAGTGCATATAGCGCACCAGCCAGCCCCACGGCACTTCGCGCATGATGTACTCGACGCTGGCAAACGCGGTGGGAATACCGGCTGCGTTCAGCGTGCCGTCCGGCTTGTAGTTCATCACCAGGAAGATGCCGGTGACGATCTGGATGACCAGCACCAGCAGCGCGAGCGAGCCGAAGAAATACCAGAAGTTGAAGTTCTTTGGCGCGTAATACTTGGAGAGATGCTCCTCCCACAACTGCGTCGCGGGGAAGCGGGCGTCGATCCAGCCGAGCAGCCCGGTAGTCTTGACTTCTTTGTCGGCTGCCATGATCAAGCCTCTCCTTTTTCATCCTTGCCGATCACGATCTTGGTGTCGGTCAGGAACTGGTACGGGGGAACGTCGAGATTCTGCGGGGCCGGCTTGTTCTTGAAGACGCGGCCGGCGAGGTCGAAGGTCGAACCGTGGCAGGGGCAGAGGAAACCGGGATCGCCACCGAGCTGGGGATTGGCGCCGGGGGGAAAGGGACCGGAGGGTGAACAGCCGAGGTGGGAGCAGATGCCCACGACGACGAGGATGTCCTTGTGATCTGCGCGGGAACGGGTTTCGTTCTTGCAGTATTCGGGGGTCTTCATCGTGAACGGCACGTCGGAGTTGGGGTCCGCGACTTCGGCGTCCGTCTTCTTGAGCGACGCGAGCATTTCGTCGGTCCGCTTCAGAATCCACACTGGCTTGCCGCGCCACTCCACGGTCATCATCTCGCCGGGCTTCAGGGCCCCGATGTCTGCCTCGACCGGCGCACCCGCTGCCTTGGCCTTCTCCGATGGAGCGAACGTACTGACGAAAGGAACTGCTACCGCTACGCCACCGACGCCGCCAGCGACAGATGTCGCTATCAACCAGTTGCGGCGACCTTTATCCACGCTCTTCACGTCTTGCTGGTCACTCATTCCAAACCCCAGGGGATGTCAAATGTAGATTTTGCGTCAACCGCAAATTGTACCTTAGGCATCTCCCGCGTCGCTAAGCGAAAACACCCCTATCCAGCGCGCGTTTATCGCACATCAAACCCCGACAGCGGCTTCGGCGCTTGCTTTCCGGGGAGTGATGCGGCAGGCTTCCAGCTAATCGGGCGTTCCTTGCAGGCAACAAGAAGAGGAGAAACACATGGGGATGATGTCGGAGTTCAAGACATTCGCGATGCGCGGCAACGTGGTCGACCTGGCGGTCGGCGTGATCATCGGTGCCGCGTTCGGGAAAATTGTGGATTCGATCGTCAACGATCTGATCATGCCGCTCATCGGGCGGATCATCGGCAAGCTGGACTTCTCGAACCTGTTCGTCGTGCTGTCCGAGCCGCCGCCCGGGGTGCCGCATACGCTGGATGCGCTGAAGAAGGCCGGGGTGCCGGTCTTCGCCTACGGCAACTTCCTGACCATCGTCGTCAATTTCGTCATCCTGGCCTTCATCATTTTTCTGATGGTGCGGGCCTTCAACAAGCTGCAAACGGAGGCCAAGCCGGCAGCAGCCGAGCCGCCGCCCGAGCCGGCCGACGTGGTGCTGCTGCGCGAGATCCGCGACTCGCTGAGGGCGCGTCAGACCTGAGCGCCCGGGCCGGACGAATCGGCCCCGGTCAGACCGGGTTCGGAATATCGATGAAGGTGTGGCGCAGCCCGAAGTGCTGCGCCACATGCTCGCCGAGGGCGCGGATGCCGTAGCGCTCGGTCGCATGGTGGCCCGCCGCCAGATAAGCCACGCCGCTCTCGCGCGCGAGGTGGGTGGTCGGCTCGGACACCTCGCCGCTGACATAGGCGTCCACGCCGGCGGCGATGGCATCGGCGAAGTAACCCTGCGCGGCACCCGTGCACCAGCCTACGGTGCGCACGGGCTGATCGGCGTCGCCGATGGCCAGGGGTTCGCGGCCGAGTACGCCGCCGACGTGAGCAGCCAGTTCCGACAGCGGCATCGGCGCACGCAGCGTGCCGGTCCAGCCGATCTGGTCGTCGCCGAAGCGGCCGGTCGGCGTGATGCCGAGTTGGGCCGCAAGCTGCGCGTTGTTGCCGAATTCGGCGTGGTGGTCGAGTGGCAGGTGATAGGCGAACAGGTTGGTATCGGTGACCAGCAGGCGGCGCAGGCGCGCGTGCTTCTGGCCGATCACGCGATAGTCCTCGCCCCGCCAGAAGTAGCCGTGATGGACGAGGATCGCGTCGGCGCCCGCCTCGATCGCGGCGTCGAGCAGGGCCAGGCTGGCGGTCACACCCGTCACGATGTGGGTCACGTCCGGGCGCCCTTGCACCTGCATGCCGTTGGGGCAATAGTCCTTGAAGCGCGACGCTTCCAACAGGCCGTTCAAGTACAATTCCAGCTCTTTCGTTCTCATTTTCTGCCCAATCCCAACTATGTTGCGCCGATTCTGGCTGTTCTTCGCCCAGGCTGTCACGGTCGTCCTGGCCGTGTGGTTCGTGGTTGCCACGCTCAAGCCCGAATGGCTGCAGCGCGGCCGCATGGCCGTACAGTCGGGCTCGCCGATCGTGGCGCTGAAGGAAGTCGTCCCCAACGTGGCCGGCCCCTCCGCCGAGTCTTCCTACAGTGAAGCGGCGCGGGTGGCGATGCCCGCGGTCGTCAACATCTTCAGCAGCAAGAACGGCACGAAGCGCTCGCCCAACCCGCAGCAGGCAGAAGATCCGTGGTTCCGCTTCTTCTTCGGGGACCGCCTGCCCGAGCGGCAGGAACCGGTGTCGAGCCTGGGCTCCGGCGTGATCGTCAGCGCCGAGGGATACATTCTAACGAACCACCACGTGGTCGATGGTGCGGACGAGATCGAGGTCGCCCTGACCGACGGCCGCAAGGCTAACGCCAAGGTGGTGGGCTCCGATCCCGAGACCGATCTCGCGGTGCTCAAGGTGTCGCTGAAGGACCTGCCCGCCATCACGCTGGGCCGGCTGGAGAACGTCAGGGTGGGTGACGTCGTGCTGGCCATCGGCAATCCGTTCGGCGTTGGCCAGACGGTGACGATGGGCATCGTGTCGGCACTGGGGCGCAGCCACCTCGGCATCAACACCTTCGAGAACTTCATCCAGACCGATGCGGCCATCAACCCCGGTAACTCGGGCGGCGCGCTGGTCGATGCGCAGGGCAATCTGCTGGGCATCAACACTGCGATCTACTCGCGCTCGGGCGGCTCGCTCGGCATCGGCTTTGCCATTCCGGTGTCGACCGCCAAGCAGGTGATGGAGTCGATCATCTCCAGCGGCAGTGTGACGCGTGGCTGGATTGGCGTGGAGCCGCAGGACATGACGCCGGAGATTGCGGAGTCCTTCGGCATGACGACGAAGGAAGGGGCGCTGATCGCCGCGGTGGTCCAGGGTGGACCGGCCGACAAGGCCGGCATCAAGCCGGGGGACGTGCTGGTTTCGGTGGACAGCCAGTCGATCACCGACACGACTGCCCTGCTCAATGCCATCGCCCAACTCAAGCCCGGAGCGGAAGTGAAGGTGAAGCTGGTACGGCGCGGCAAGCCGACCGACCTGACGGTGACCATCGGCAAGCGGCCGCCGCCGCCGCGGAGGCAGTTGCCGTTCGACGAAGAGGAATAGCGGAAGCGGAAGCACGGCGCCTCAGGGCACCGGACGCAAGACGCAAGGACCCGCCCATCGTGGCGGGTCTTTTTTCGACCTCACTCCCGCGAGAAGCACGGACGAAACCGTTCTACTCACGCCGGCCCTTCGTGCCCATCGAGTCGCGGCAGGCTCCGTCCGGGCCACTGCCGGTCCAGGCGACAGCAACCCAGGGAAGGATGGGCTCGGCCAACGCATCGGTTCGCCGCCAGTCTCCCGCTCACGCCAACCCGTGAGAAACGAAAAAGCCGGCATCCTCGCGGATGCCGGCTTTCGCCTTCAGGTCAATTCGAAGCGGGCTTCCGCCCGCGTCAAATCAGAACTTGTGGCGGATACCAACCACGGCGCCGAACTGGTTGTCCGACTCGACGTTGCCCACGGCACCCGAGCTGCTGACCTTGCCGAAGCCGTCAACACCCAGATTGGAGTTGTTCTTGTTGATCGTGTAGCCCAGGCTCAGGTACGCGTCGGTACGCTTCGAGAAAGCGTAGTCGGCGTTGGCAACCAGCAGCCACGGATCACCCTTCTGACCGCGGAAGTCTTGGTAGTACACCGCGCCGGTCAGCGAGAACGCCGGGGTCAGCTGGTAACCCAGGCCGGCCCAGTACAGGTTGGACGAAGCCTTGGCGCCAGTGACGGCTTGCAGGTTTGCACCCGGCAGGAACGGGATCGCGCCGAGGTCAACACCCTTGGCCCAACGGTAGCCCAGGAAGGCCTTGGCCGGACCGAAAGCGTAGTTACCAGCGATCGAGGCACGGCGAACGACAGCGTCCGGCGTGGCGAGAACGCCCTGGTTGGTTTCGTCATAGATGGCGCCGACAGCGAACGGGCCAGCAGCGTAGGTCAGACCCAGCGAGTACTCGCGGCCGATCTTCCACGTGCCCGGGACTTCGCCACCGGTCGTGCTCAGGGCCGGAACGGCGTTGGCGGCACCACCAGTGTTCCAGCCGAAGCTGTACAGGGCGTTGACGGTCAGGCCGCCGAACGTGCCCAGGTAGCGGATCGAGTTGTCAGCGCGCGACTGGAATTGGCCGTCCTGAGCAATGATCGAGTACTTGGACGAGATGGCCATCGGGTCGAACTGCAGACCGTAGTCATAGAACGGGGTCTGATGACGGCCGAGGGTCAGGGCGCCGTACTGGCTGCCGATACCGACATAGGCTTGGCGGCCGAACAGGCGGTTGTCCTGACCCGACTTGCCATCGTCAACGGTGAAACCGCTTTCCAGCACGAACAGACCCTTCAGGCCACCGCCCAGGTCTTCCACGCCACGCAGGCCCCAGCGGCTGCCCGACAGGTTGCCCGAAGTCAGGCGGGTCACGCTGTGGCCAGCGGTCGCGCCTTGCGAAGCCGGCTGGTTGTTCTGGAACTCGACACCCGCGTCAACAATACCGTACAGGGTCACGCTCGACTGGGCATACGCGCCACCAGCGGCCAGCGCGGCGACGGCAGCAGCAAACAGTTTCATCTTCATATCGACACTTTCCTTGTCAACTGATTGGGAAATCTTGGCTTGCCCAAGGTCTTGGGCGACGCATTCACTTCACGTCTGCTGCGTATTATGGGTCAGCCCCTACGACGGTCAGAAGCGCTTTTCGCCGTAAACCGCCCGGGTGAGACAATTTTGTTGTGATCGAGCAACACAGCAGGCGCTGAATTTCCCTGATTTGGTGCAGAAGATGTGAGAGCGCGGTTTGGCGCCCTCGACCCACGTCAATCCGGCTGCGTTTCTCCGGAAGTTGCGTGCTCACGCGCCTGTTGCGTCACAAAACGGGCCATCAGGAGGCCCAATTCGTAGAGGGCGATGAGCGGCAGGGCCAGCAGGAGCTGGGAAAGGACGTCGGGCGGCGTCACCACGGCGGCGATGATGAAGGCACCGACGATCACGTAGGGGCGGATCTGGCGCAGCTTGGCCAGCTCGACCACCCCGAAACGCACCAGGACGATCACCACCACCGGCACCTCGAAGGTAATGCCGAAGGCGAGGAACATCGTCATGGCGAAGCTCAGGTACTTGTCGATGTCGGTCGACATGTCGGCACCGAGCGGCGCGTTGTAGTGCGCCATGAAATGGAAGACGGTCGGGAAGACGAGGAAGTAGGCGAACGCGACCCCGCACAGGAACAGCACGTAGCTGCTCGACACCAGCGGGACGATCAGCTTCTTCTCATGCTGGTAGAGACCCGGCGCGACGAATTGCCAGACCTGGTACAGCACCCAGGGCAGCGCAACGAGGAAAGACACCAGCAGCGTGATCTTCATCGGCACGAAGAACGAGCCGGTCACGTCGGTGACAATCATGTGGCCGCCCTTGGGCAGCGCTTGCATCAGGGGCCGTGCGAACAGGTTGAAGATGGTGGGCGCCCAGTAGACCAGGCCGACAAAGACCAGGATGACGCCGGCCACCGCCTTGACCAGCCTCTCGCGCAGTTCGATCAGGTGCGAGATGAAGGTTTCCTGCTGCGATTCGTCTTGGGGATCGTTGGAACGGGGGTCGCTCATGGCGTGGACCGCGCGGCTACGCCGGCCGTAAGAATTGGGACGATGGCGGCAGCCGCCATCTCACTCGAAAAAGGAGCGGGGGCCGCCTGAGGCGGGACGATGGCGCTTGACGCGGGCGGCGCCCGATTGCACCCAGACGCGCGTGCCCTGCTGGCGCTTGAACCACAGCGGCCTTGCGCCCTGCTTCACGCGCCAGCTCTTGCGTCCGTTGTGCGCCTTGTGGGCTGATTCCCACGACGGCACGAAGCCGCCGACGCCGCCGGCACCCGCGCTACCAGCGCTGCCCGTGGACTCGATCCCGCCCAGGGCCTCGTTGAGCGCCTGCGTCTGCTCGTTGACCTCGCGGTGGATCGTGCGCTCGACGTCGCGCGCCGCCTCCTCGAATTCCGTGCGCATCTTGCGCAGTTCGTCGAGTTCGACCTCGCGGCTGACCTCGGCCTTGACGTCCGCGATATAGCGCTGCGCCCGGCCGACCAGTGCGCCGACCGTGCGGGCGACCTTGGGCAGGCGCTCGGGCCCGATGACGATCAGCGCCACCGCGCCGATCAGCGCCAGCTTCGAAATACCGAGATCAATCATGCGCTGGCAAGACCGTGGGCAACGGTGGAGGGATGCATCGGGATGACCGGCTGCCGGTGTCTATATAGATATAGCGGGAACAAGACCGTGCTTACTGCTGACGGCTCTTTTCCTTGGCCTCGACGTCCAGCGTGGTCGAGTCGCGCAGTTCGCGCGGCGGGCCGGACTTGTCGCCGTCGGCGTTGCCCTCGCCATCGCGCATGCCATCCTTGAAGCCCTTCACCGCACCGCCCAGGTCCTGGCCGATGTTGCGCAGCTTCTTGGTGCCGAAAACGAGCATGACGATCACCAGAACGATCAGCCAATGCCAAATGCTAAACGAACCCATTTCTTGCTCCTGATGAGCCACGGGTGGCGACGTGCCAGCCCGGCCCCGTTATTCCGTCCCAAACGGGACGCGATGAAATCCGCCCGGCGATCCTTGCCGGCGGCTATGGCCACCGCCTCGCGGCGATGGTCCGGTCTTGTCTGCGTCAGGCGGCCGTCAACGACCATCGGTCGATCCGTGCCTTGCGCAGCATTCTAGCAAGCACGACCCTTCGCCAAGGACGCCAGCCTACTGGTACATCGGCTTGCTGTCATTCAGGTATAGCCAGCCCTTGACGATACGATACAGCATCCACAATGACAAAACGCTCCACAGGGCGATCGCGAGCGGCACAAGGATGACCGTGATGAAAAGCAGCCAGCCGAGCACGGTCCAGGCGATGGTCCACCAGAACGAGCGGATCTGCCAGGTGATGTGCGAGGCGTAGAGCGTGCCCTGCGCTTCGTCGCGTTTCACGTAGTCGACCACGATGGCGATCAGCGCCGTGATGCCGCCGGTGAGCCAGAAGATGGCGTAGAGCGCATAGAGGATGTGCATCAGCCTGCGCAGGCTGCGCTCCTGCTCGCTCGTCGGCGTGACAGTCACCTGGCCGGTGTACGGGTTGTCCATATTCGCCCTCTCGCGGGAAACGGGAAATGTTTGACCGCCCCGCCCCGCTGCGCGGGCGCGGATCAGCCGTCCTTGCGCTGCGCCTTCTCGACCAGGCCCGACAGCCCTTCGCGGCGCGCCAGCTCGTTGACCACGTCGGCCGGCGTCAGGCCGAAGCGGGCCAGCAGGATCATGCTGTGGAACCACAGGTCGGCCACCTCGTAGACGACCTTGCCGGTGGCCTCGGCCGACAGCCCGGCGGCGCGGGCGTCCTTGGCGGCCATGACCGTCTCGGTGGCCTCCTCGCCGATCTTCTTCAGGATGGCATCGTCGCCCTTCTTGTACAGCTTGGCGACGTACGACTTTTCCGGGTCGCCGCCATTCTCGGGCTTGCGCGATTCCAGCACGGCCGCCACGCGCGCGAGGATGTCGGCGCTGTCCGCGCCGGGGTTCACGGTGTCGGTCATGGCTTGGCGTAGATGGTGGCGGGGTCCTTCAGGACCGGCTCGACGGTCTGCCAGTCGCCGGTTTCCACATCGCCCTCGAATTTCTGGAAGAAGCAGGAATGGCGGCCGGTGTGGCAGGCGATACCGTCGTTCTGCGTCACCTTCAGCAGCACCACATCCTCGTCGCAGTCCAGGCGCATCTCATGCACGGTCTGGACATGGCCGGACTCCTCGCCCTTGTGCCACAGCCGCTTGCGCGAGCGCGACCAGAACACGGCCTCGCCCAGTTCCACGGTACGCTGCAGCGCCTCGCGGTTCATGAAGGCGAACATCAGCACGTCGTTCGAGCCGACTTCCTGGACGATCACCGGCACCAGGCCGTTATCGTCCCACTTGATTTTGTTGAGCCACTTCTTGGGCATGATCAGATCCGGACCGGAATGCCCTCGCGGGACATGAAAGCCTTGGCCTCGCCGACGGTGTGCTGGCCATAGTGGAAGATGCTGGCGGCGAGGACCGCGTCGGCATGGCCCAGCCGGATGCCGTCGGCCAGGTCCTGCAGGCCGCCCACGCCGCCGGAGGCGATCACCGGCACCGCCACGGCGTCGCTGACGGCGCGCGTCAGTTCGAGGTCGAAACCGCTCTTTGTGCCATCGCGGTCCATGCTGGTCAGCAGGATTTCACCCGCGCCGCGCTTCGTGACTTCCTTCGCCCATTCGACGGCGTCCAGCCCGGTGCCCTTGCGGCCGCCATGGGTGAACACTTCCCAGCGCGGCGGCTCGCCCGGGGCGGAGCTGCGCTTGGCGTCGATGGCGACGACGATGCACTGCGACCCGTACTTGGCCGTGGCGTCCGACACCAGGTCCGGATTGGCAATGGCCGACGAGTTGACGCTGATCTTGTCCGCGCCCGCGTTGAGCAGCCGGCGCACGTCTTCCACGGCGCGCACGCCGCCGCCGACGGTCAGCGGGATGAACACCTGCGACGCCACGTCCTCGATGATGTGGAGGATCAGGTCGCGGCCGTCGCTGGTCGCCGTGATGTCGAGAAACGTGATCTCGTCGGCACCCTGCTCGTCGTAGCGGCGCGCGATCTCGACCGGGTCGCCCGCGTCGCGCAGTTCGACGAAATTGACACCCTTGACCACCCGCCCGTTGGTCACGTCCAGGCAGGGGATGATACGTTTGGCTAGCATGTGATTCCTTGCCCGCCGCCACCGGGGCGGCGGCGTGGCGCGTGCCGCTTACTGCTCCGCGCCGAGTTTGTCCGCGCGCGCCTGCGCGTCGGCGAAATTGAGGTCGCCCGAGTAGATGGCACGACCGCAGATCACGCCTTCCACGCCTTCGCGTTCGACCGCGCAAAGCTGGTCGATATCCGCAAGGTTCGACAGGCCGCCGCTCGCAATCACCGGGATCGACATCGATTGTGCCAGCTTCACCGTGGCGTCGATATTGATGCCTTGCAGCATCCCGTCGCGGCCGATGTCGGTGTAGATGATGGCCTCGACGCCGTAATCCTCGTACTTGCGGGCCAGGTCCGCCACCTCGTGGCCGGTCAGCTTGCTCCAGCCGTCGGTGGCAACCTTGCCATCCTTGGCGTCGAGGCCGACGATGATGTGGCCGCCAAAGGCCGAGCAGGCATCCTTCAGGAAGCCGGGGTTCTTGACGGCAGCCGTCCCGATGATCACGTACGAGAGCCCATCGTCGAGCCAGCGCTCGATGGTGTTCAGGTCGCGGATGCCGCCACCTAGCTGCACCGGGATCTCATCGCCCACTTCGGCAATGATCGACCGGATGGCGGCTTCGTTACGTGGCTTGCCGACGAACGCGCCGTTCAGGTCGACCAGATGCAGCCGGCGGGCGCCCTGTTCCACCCAATGGCGCGCCATGGCGGCGGGATCCTCGGAAAAGACGGTTGCCTGGTCCATGTCGCCTTGTTTGAGGCGTACACACTGACCGTCCTTCAGGTCGATGGCCGGAATGAGCAACATATGCGTGACGAGCGTGGTTGAGGGTAGAAAAAATAAATAAGAGCGAGCCTGCCGGCCAGCCGGCGACGGCCTGTTGTCATGGGGCTTGGATGGTGGCTCGCGATCGTGATCGGCGGTCTGAATTCAGTTCAGGCGATCGAGGATTCCGTCAGGGATTCCAGTGCACGAAGTTCCGGTATAGCTGCAAACCCATCGCAGCACTTTTCTCCGGGTGGAACTGCGTGGCGAAAATATTATCCCGGGCTACGGCGCTGGTAAACACAACGCCGTATTCCGTCTCACCGGCCACATGCGCCGGGTCCTGCGCCTGCACGTAATAGCTGTGGACAAAGTAGAACCAGCTTTGGTCCGGAATGCCATCCCACAATGGATGGGGGCGGCTCTGCCGGACGCGGTTCCACCCCATTTGCGGCACCTTGTAGCGCGAACCGTCCTGCTGGGTCATGCCCTCCAGTTCGAAACGGACCACCTTGCCAGGCATCAGGCCCAGGCACGGCGTGCTGTCCGTGCCGGGGCGACGCTCGGTGCTGAGGTCGAACAGCATCTGCTCGCCCACGCACACACCGAACATCGGCTTGCTGGCGGCGGCCTCGATCACTGCCTCCTGCAGCCCCGACGCGCCCAGCGCGGCCATGCAGTCGGGCATCGCTCCCTGACCGGGCAGCACTACGCGGTCTGCGCCGCGGATGCCTTCGGGGGCGTCCACCACCCTCACGTCGGCCTCCGGCGCCGCGGCACGCAGCGCCTGCGCCACCGAGCGCAGGTTGCCCATGCCGTAATCCACAATTGCTATGGTAGTCATGATCTCAAAACAGGCAACAATGTCTTCAGCCCGTCCACAATGAATTCCACGGCCAGCGCCGACAGGATCAGCCCCATCAGGCGCGTGCCGATATTGATGCCGGTGCGGCCGATCACCTGCGCGATCGGGTCCGCGGCCCGCAGCACCAGGTACACCACCACCCCGATCGCCACGCCGATCCCCACCAGGATGCCCAGCTGCCACCAGTGCTGCGTCTTGCCGGCATAGACGATCACCGTGCTGATCGAGCCCGGCCCGGTCAGCAGCGGCAGCGCCAGCGGCACCACCGCGATGCTGTTCTTGGCCTCGGCCTCGTCCTCTTCTTCGGGCGTGGCCTTGGTCCGGCTGGTCTGGGCATTCAGCATGTTCATGGCCATCATGATCATGACGAGACCACCCCCCACCTGCAGCGAGGCCACCGAGATATTGAAGAACTCGATGATCTGCTGGCCCAGCAGCGCCGAAATTGCCACCACGATCGCCACCGAGATGGAGGCGATCCTGGCCGTATTCCGCTTCTCCTGCTCGGTCTGCAGGGTCGTCAGACTGAGGAAGAAGGGGATCGCGCCGATCGGGTTGATCAGCGCCAGCAGCGAAATAAACGACTTGAGCGTGTCCATCAGTTGCCGGATGCCACGGAAGAGGCAGGGGTCGGAGGCGCGTTCAGGAGTCGCCGCAAACCAGCCGGCGCGTGAATGGGATCAGAGGGTGCCCTTGGTCGACGGGATCGTATTGGCCGCGCGGGCATCCGGCTCCACCGCCATGCGCAGCGCCCGGCCGAAGGCCTTGAACACCGTTTCGCACTGATGGTGGGCATTGATGCCGCGCAGGTTGTCGATGTGCAGCGTCACGCCGGCGTGGTTCACGAAGCCGCGGAAGAACTCGATGGTCAGGTCCACGTCGAACGTGCCCACGCGGGCGCGGGTGAACGGCACGTGGAATTCGAGCCCGGGGCGGCCGGAGAAGTCGATCACCACGCGCGACAGGCACTCGTCCAGCGGCACGTAGCTGTGGCCGTAGCGGGTGATGCCCTTCTTGTCGCCGATGGCCTTGGCCACGGCCTGGCCGAGCGTGATGCCGACGTCCTCCACGGTGTGGTGGTCGTCGATCTGCAGATCGCCCTTGGCCTCGACTTCCAGGTCGACCATGCCGTGGCGGGCGATCTGGTCGAGCATGTGGTCGAGGAACGGCACACCGGTGTCCAGCTTCTGGCGACCGGTGCCGTCGAGATTCAGGGAAACGCGGATCTGCGTTTCAGAGGTATTGCGGGTGACCTCGGCAACACGCATGGGGCTCATGTAATCCAGCTTTTAATTCTGCAGCGAGGCGGCGAACGCCTCGAGAAACTGCGCGTTTTCATCGGGAGTGCTGACCGTCACGCGCAGACAATTGGCCAGCAATGTGTGCATTTTACTCACGTTCTTGATCAGCACCTTGCGGGCGAGGAGCCGCTCGAACGCCTGTGCCGCATCCGGCACACGGATGAGCAGGAAATTGGCCGCGCTCGGGAACACCGTCACGCCGGGCATGCCCGACAGCGCCGCCACCAGCCTTGTCCGCTCGGCGCGCAGTTGCGCGGCCTGCTCGTCCAGCACGTCGACGTGCTCCAGCGCGAACAGCGCGGTGGCCTCGGTCAGCACGTTCACGTTGTACGGCGGGCGGACCTTGTCGATCTGTTCGAGCCACGCCGGCGAGCCGGCCACGTAGCCGAGGCGGATGCCGGCCAGTCCGAGCTTCGACACGGTGCGCATGACCAGCAGGTTGTCGAACTCGACCAGGCGGGGCATCCAGCTCTGCTGCGCGAACGGCTGGTAGGCCTCGTCGACCACCACCAGGCTCTGGCAGACCTCGCCCTGCGCCGCGCGGATGATAGCCTCCATATCCGATTCGTCGAACAGGTTGCCGGTCGGATTGTTCGGATAGGCCAGGTAGATGATGGCCGGCTGGTGTTCCTTCATCGCGGCCAGCATGGCGGCGCGGTCAAGCGTGAAGTCGGCGCGCAGCGGTACGCCGGTGAAGCCGAGCCCGGCGAACTGGGCCGACATGGCGTACATGACGAAGCCCGGCACCGGCGCCAGAACGCTCGCGCCCGGCTTGGCAGCCGCCATCGCCAGCATGCTGATGATCTCGTCCGAACCATTGCCGAGCAGCACTTCCATGCCGGCCGGGATCTGCATGACGTCCTTGAGCCGGGCACGCAGGGCCTCGCTGCTCGGCACCGGGTAGCGGTTCAGCGCCACCTCGCCGAGGCGGCTCGCCAGTTGCTGGCGCAGCGCGGGCGGCAGGCGGTACGGGTTCTCCATGGCGTCGAGCTTCACCAGGCCGTGCGAATCCGCCACGTGGTAGGCGCCCATGGCGCGCACGTCGTCACGGATGATTCGCTCGATCAGGGGGGAGGCTGCGGCGGGCATGAAAACTCCTAAGTGGATTCCGACAGGTTGGTTACTCCCCTCTCCCGCAAGCGGGAGAGGGGAGATTTCACTTCAACGCTTGAAACGATACTCCGCGCTGCGGGCGTGGGCCTGCAGGCCCTCGCCGTAGGCCAGCTCGGCGGCGATCTGGCCGAGCATCTGCGCCCCGCCCTCGCTCACTTCGATCAGGCTGGAACGCTTCTGGAAGTCGTACACGCCCAGCGGCGACGAGAAGCGCGCGGTGCGCGAGGTCGGCAGCACGTGGTTCGGGCCAGCGCAGTAGTCTCCCAGCGACTCGCTGGTGTAGCGGCCGAGGAAGATGGCGCCGGCGTGGCGAATCTTCTCGCTCCATTGGCGCGGATTTTCGGTCGAGATTTCCAGATGCTCCGGGGCGATGGCGTTGGCGATCTCGCACGCCTCGTCCATGTCGCGCACCTTGATCAGCGCGCCACGGCCCGAGATCGACGCGGCGATCACCTCGCGGCGCGGCATGGTCGGGAGCTGGCGGCGGATGCTGGCTTCCACGGCTTCGAGGTAGCCGGCGTCCGGGCACAGCAGGATCGACTGGGCGAGTTCGTCGTGCTCTGCCTGGGAGAACAGGTCCATCGCCACCCAGTCGGGGTCGGTGGTGCCGTCGCACAGGACGAGGATTTCGGACGGGCCGGCGATCATGTCGATGCCGACCGTGCCGAACACGCGCCGCTTGGCGGCGGCCACGTAGGCGTTGCCCGGGCCGACGATCTTGTCGACCTGCGGCAGCGTGGCCGTGCCGAAGGCCAGCGCGCCCACCGCCTGCGCGCCGCCGATGGTGAACACGCGGTCCACCCCGGCGATCTGGGCAGCGGCCAGCACCAGTTCGTTGCGCACGCCGCCCGGCGTGGGCACGACCATGATGACTTCCTTGACGCCGGCCACGCGGGCCGGGATCGCGTTCATCAGCACGGACGACGGGTACGCCGCCTTGCCGCCCGGCACATACAGGCCGACGCGGTCCAGCGGGGTCACCTTCTGCCCCAGCATGGTGCCGTCGGACTCGGTGTATTCCCAGCTGTGGCTGCCGCACTCGATCTTCTGCTTCTCGTGGTAGGCCCGCACGCGCGCGGCGGCGGCTTCCAGCGCGGCGCGGCGCTTGGGTTCGAGGTCTTCCAGCGCAGCTTCGAGTTCGGACTGCGACAGCTCCAGCGCCGCCACCGAGGGCGCCTCGACGCGGTCGAAACGCTGGGTGTATTCCAGCACGGCGTCGTCGCCGCGGTCCTTCACGTCGGCCAGGATCTGCGCCACCGTACGTTCGATGGCCTCGTCATCGGCAGCCTCGAAGGCCAGCACCTTGCGCAGCGCGCCGGCAAAACCGGACTCGGCAGAGTCGAGCCGGCGGATCGACACGTTTTCCATATCGCTTTCGTTCATGACTCCATTCCTTGCGATGCCGGCCGGTCAGGCCAGCGCCGCCGAAGCGCGCTCGAAGGCGTCGAGGATCGGCGCCAGGCGCTCGCGCTTGAGTTTGAGGGCGGCCTGGTTCACCACCAGCCGCGACGAGATCTGCACGATCTCTTCCACTTCCACCAGGTTGTTGGCGCGCAGCGTGCTGCCGGTGCTGACCAGGTCGACGATGGCGTCCGACAGGCCGACCAGCGGCCCCAGCTCCATCGAGCCATACAGCTTGATCAGGTCGACGTGCACGCCTTTCTTGGCGAAGTGCTCGCGCGCCGTCTGCACGTACTTGGTGGCCACCGCCAGCCGCGCGCCCTGGCGCACGGCGTTGGCATAGTCGAAACCGGCCGGGACCGCCACCGACATGCGGCAGCGCGCAATATTCAGGTCGATCGGCGCGTACAGGCCCGCCATGCCGTGCTCCATCAGCACGTCCTTGCCGGCCACGCCGAAGTCGGCGGCGCCGTACTGGACGTAGGTGGGCACGTCGGAAGCGCGCACGATGATGACGCGCACATGCGGATCGGAAGTCGGCAGGATCAGCTTGCGCGAGGACTCCGGATCCTCGGTCACGGTGATGCCGGCGGCCGCCAGCAGGGGCAGCGTCTCGGTGAAGATGCGGCCCTTGGACAGCGCCAGCGTCAGCTGGCCGGAATTGTTGGCATTGAATGCGGGGCTCATCGGCTCTTGTACCTTCCTGTACCTTCGTTCAGGCAATGCGGCGGATTTTCGCGCCGACTGCCGACAGCTTGTCTTCCATGCGGTCGTAGCCGCGGTCGAGATGGTAGATGCGGTCGATGACGGTTTCGCCATCGGCCACCAGCCCGGCGATCACCAGGCTCGCCGAGGCGCGCAGGTCGGTCGCCATCACGTGCGCGCCCGACAGGCGCGGCACGCCGGTCACCACCGCGGTATGCCCGTCCACCGCGATATTGGCGCCGAGGCGGTTCAGCTCCTGCACGTGCATGAAGCGGTTCTCGAAGATGGTCTCCGTCACCTTGGCGGCGCCCTCGGCCACGCAGTTCAGGGCCATGAACTGGGCCTGCATGTCGGTCGGGAAGGCCGGGTACTCCGACGTGCGGAAGCTCACGGCCTTTGCGCGCTGCGGCATGGCGAGGCGGACCCAGTCGTCACCGCATTCGATCGCCGCGCCGGCTTCGCGCAGCTTGTCGAGCACGGTGTCGAGGATGTGCGGCGAGATGCCGCGCAGCGTCACGTCGCCCAGCGTCGCTGCTGCGGCGCACAGGAAGGTGCCGGCCTCGATGCGGTCGGCGATCACGCTGTGCTCCGCGCCATGCAGCCGGTCGACGCCCTGCACCACCAGCCGGTCGGTGCCGATGCCGTCGATCTTCGCCCCCATCTTCACCAGCAGGTTGGCGAGGTCGGTCACTTCCGGCTCGCGCGCGGCGTTCTCCAGCACGGTCTCGCCGTCGGCCAGCGTGGCGGCCATCAGCAGGTTCTCGGTGCCGGTCACCGTGATCATGTCGGTCACCACGCGGGCGCCCTTGAGGCGCCTGGCACGGGCGTGGATGAAGCCGTGCTCGATGGTGATCTCGGCCCCCATCGTCTGCAGGCCCTTGATGTGCTGGTCGACCGGACGCGCCCCGATGGCGCAGCCGCCGGGCAGCGAGACGCGCGCCTCGCCGAAGCGGGCCACCAGCGGACCGAGCACGAGAATCGACGCGCGCATGGTCTTCACCAGCTCGTACGGCGCCTCGGGCGAATTGACGTTCGCCCCGTTCAGGGTGACGCGCGCGCCGTCCTGTTCGGCATGCATGCCCATCTGGCGCAGCAGCTTGAGCGTGGTGCGCACGTCCTGGAGGTTGGGCACGTTGTCGAGCGCGAGCGTCTCGCCGGTCAGCAGGCCGGCACAGAGGATCGGCAGCGCGGCGTTCTTGGCGCCGGAAACGCGGATCTCGCCCTTGAGGGGGCCGTTGCCCTGGATCTGGAGTTTGTCCATATACCGTGATGTGTGCCGGACGTCTGCCGTCCGGCATCCTGTAGCGCGGACCGTGCGCCTGGCACGGTCCCATTGTTCGGGGGGGCGGCTCTCGATTACTGTGCGCTGCCGGACTTCCACTCGGCAGGCGTCAGCGTCTTCATCGACAGGGCGTGGATTTCCGCACGCATCCGGTCGCCCAGCGCCGCATACACGCGCTGGTGGCGCTGGATCAGGCGCTTGCCTTCGAATTCGCTGCTGACGATGGTCGCAAAGAAATGCTGGCCGTCGCCCTCCACTTGCAAATGGTCGCAGGCCAATCCTTGGGCAATGTAGTCCCTGACTTGTTCCGGAGTCGGCAACATTCTCGTATCCCTTCGTATCTCTTAATAGTGCGCGACCGCTCAGTGCCGCAGCTTGTAACCGGTCTTCAGCATCCGCAGCGCCACGCCCGACACCACCAGGAAGGCGATGCCGACCACCGTGAAGCTGAACAGCGGCGACACATCCGACACGCCGAAGAAGCCGTAGCGGAAGCCGTCGATCATGTAGAAGAACGGGTTGGCGTGCGACACCGCCTGCCAGAAGGGCGGCAGCGAATGAATGGAATAGAACACGCCGGACAGGAAGGTCGCCGGCATGATCAGGAAATTCTGGAAGGCGGCGAGCTGGTCGAACTTCTCGGCCCAGATGCCGGCGATGAGACCGAGCGTGCCGAGCAAACCCGCCCCGAGCAGCGCGAAGGCCACGATCCACGCCACGTTGCTGACGTGCAGGTGGGCGAACCACACCGTCACCAGCAGCACGCCGAGGCCCACCGCCAGTCCGCGGATGACCGACGCCAGCACGTAGGCGCCGAACATCTCCCAGTGCGACAGCGGCGGCAGGAGCACGAACACCAGGTTCCCGGTGATCTTGCTCTGGATCAACGACGACGAACTGTTGGCGAACGCGTTCTGCAACACGCTCATCATCACCAGGCCCGGGATCAGGAAGGCGGTGTAGCTGATCTGGTCGTACACCTTGACCCGGTCTTCCAGCACGTGGCCGAAGATCAGCAGGTAGAGGATGGCGGTCAGCACCGGCGCGGCGACGGTCTGGAAGCTTACCTTCCAGAAACGCAGCACTTCCTTGTAGAGCAGCGTGCGAAAGCCCACCAGCCCGCCCACGGCCATGCTGGCCAGGCGCGGGGCGTCGGGGTTCTGCACTTCGATGTCGGCGGGCAGCTTCATGCGGCGCTCCCGATGGTCTGCCTTGCACCCGGGGCCTGCTGGCCCTCGCGGCGCATGATCTGGACGAACACGTCTTCCAGGTCGGCCTTGTTGATTTCCATATCTTCAATGTCGCAGCCGGCCTGGCGGCAGGCCGACAGGATGGGTTCGACCGCCTCGTAGCCCGACAGCCGCAGCCGCACGCCGCGCTCGCCCGGGTTGGTCGCCGGCATGCGCAGCGCCTCCAGTTCCGCCGGCAGCGTGCCGCGCGAGAAGGCGAGCTTCAGCTGCAAGCCGGCGAAGCGGTTCAGCAGCGAGCTGGTGCGCTCGAGGGCCACCACCTCGCCGAACTTGAGCATGGCGATGCGGTCGCACAGTGCCTCGGCTTCTTCGAGATAGTGCGTGGTCAGGATGATGGTGTGCCCTTCCCGGTTCAGGCGCGAGATGAACTTCCACAGCGTCTGGCGCAGCTCCACGTCCACGCCGGCAGTCGGCTCGTCGAGCACGATCACGGGCGGGCGGTGTACCAGCGCCTGCGCCACCAGCACGCGGCGCTTCATGCCGCCGGAGAGCTGGCGCATGTTGGCGTCGGCCTTGGAGGTCAGGTCCAGGTTGGCCATGATCTCGTCGATCCAGTCGTCGTTCTTCGTCAGCCCGAAGTAGCCCGATTGCAGGCGCAGCGTCTCGCGCACGGTGAAGAACGGATCGAAGACGAGTTCCTGCGGCACCACGCCGAGCATGCGGCGGGCGAGGCGGTAGTCGCTCACCACGTCGTGGCCGAGCACGCTGACACGCCCCGAGTCGGCCCGGTTCAGGCCCGCGAGGATGGAGATCAGCGTGGTCTTGCCGGCACCGTTGGGACCGAGCAGGCCGAAGAATTCGCCGCGCTCGACGGTGAAGCTGACGCCCTTGAGCGCCTGCAGATCGCTGTAGCGCTTGCGAACGTCGGTGAGTTCGATGGCTTTCATGGCCGAATGGTGGTGGCGGGTTCGGTATGCGGGGAAATCGGAACCGGCCTGATGGAAAGGGGGGGAACCGGCTTGGGCGCCCTCCCGGTGACGGCGGCTTGGCTTCGCGCCGGCAACGGGCAAACAACCCGGAATTATAGGGGATGCGGGGGAAGTCCCGCTTCTGGCGCGGCAGTCTGCTGAAAGAATGCCGGGGCATCGCGGTGACCGGCGGGCTGCGGAACTGCCTGCGCCGCCGTCACGGATGCCGGTTCAATGTCGGTGATGCGCAGGGCTGGCTGCGGCCACAGGCAGGCCGAGCAGGCCGTCCACCCCGTAGAGACTGGCGAGGTCGGCCAGTTGCGGCGGCACGCCACCGAGCGACAGCGACTGGCCGCGCTCGGCGGCAGCGCGCTGCCAGGCCAGCAGCACCGCCACGGCCGACGAATCGACCTGCGCCAGCGCGGCGCAGTCGACGGTCGTCTCGCCGGCGGCCACGCGCGACAGCCCGTCACGCAGCACGGCGGCGGCGTTGCGGTAAGTCAGCGAGGGGCCTGGGGCGAACATGGGTGACGGGTACGTGGCAGTGTGGGATCCGAGTGAAGGATTGTAGCCCGACTCAGCTCTTCGAGCTGGCGAGTTGGCGGTTGCGGTCCTGCAGCGTCTTGATCACACCCTCGACGCCCTGCTGGCCGACGATGGTGTTGAAGCTGCCCTTGTATGCCTCGGTCAGCCACGCGCCCAGCACGTTGATGTCATACAGGCGCCAGCCCTGCGCGGTCTTCTCCAGGCGATAGTCGAGCTGGATCGGCTCGCCCTTGTTGATGACCTGGGTACGGATGGTGGCATCGGTGTCGTCCGGCGCGCCGCGATACGGACGGAACTGCACCTGCTGGTCGCGGATCTGCGAGATGGCGCCGGCGTAGGTGCGGATCAGCAGGGCCTTGAACTCCTGGATGATCTGCTGTTGCTGCTCGGGCGTGGCCTTCGACCAGTTACGGCCCATGGCGATCTGGGTGGTCTTCTGGAAATCGGTGTTGGGTGCGACCTTCTGGTCGATCATCGCCGTGATGCGGGTCACGTTGCCGGCCTGCATGTCCTTGTCGCTTCGGACGGCGTCCATCACCTCGCCGACCAGGGCCTTGACGAGGCCGTCGGGCGTCGAGTTGTCGACCGCATGCGCCGGGGCGGAGACAAACGCCAGGGCGGAGAAAGCAGCGAGGAGGGGGAGCAAGAGTCGCTTAAGCATGGTTTTCCTTTGAATGCGGTACTACGAAGTCCCGGGAGAATTCAGTCCGACGGAGGCCGGCATCACTGGCATTGGAGCACGTCGCCCGGGCGATGCGCGGCCAGATCAGGCCTGAGGAATCACATTTCAATAATTTGTTTCAGCACTCACACGGCATTCACAGCGCCTCGCCCCGTCAGCGCGGGAAGCGGAACGGGGATGGCAGGATCTTCTGCATCGGCTGCACGGGCAGCGACTGGCTCTCCTGGTCGCTGCCGGGCGGCGGCGCGGCGGGTGCGCTGGCTGGCGCGGCGGGTGCGGCGGGCTCGCTGGCCGGAGCCGCCGGCGTGGCAGCCGGGGCGCTGGCCGGAGCAGCCGGAGCAGCGGCCGGGGCGCTCGCCGGTGCCGCGCCTCCCGCTGGCGGCTGGCCCTCGCCCTCTTCGCTCTCCGGCTTTTCGTCCGGCGGATTGCCGTCGTAGACCTGATAGCGGCGGCGCTGGAGGTAGCTGTCGCGCAGGAAGGTGTACTTGTCCAGTGCCGCCTCTTCCAGCAGGTTGCCGACTTCGAGCAACTGCGCGCGGCCGGCGACGATGCGTACCGGGATCAGCGAATTGCGCAGCGACACCGGGTCGAGGTAGGCGGACGGATCGAAGTAGCGGTCGACCAGCATGCCGGCGGTATCTCGCACGCTGCTCGGCCCGAACAGCGGCAGCACCAGGTACGGGCCGGGCGGCATGCCCCACACGCCCAGTGTCTGGCCGAAGTCTTCCTTGTACTTGGGCAGGCCGGCCGGCGTGGCGATGTCGATCAGGCCGCCGATGCCCAGCACGCTGTTGATCGCCACGCGCATGGTGTCTTCGGCGGCACGGGTCGGCTTGCCCTGCAGCAGGTTGTTGACGGCCGAATAGACGTCGCTGACATTCGAGAAGAAATTGTCGACCGCCGTGCGCACCGGCGACGGCACGACCTTGGTGTAGCCGACGGCGATCGGCTTGAGCACGCCCTTGTCGAAATCGTCGTTGATGCGCGAGACCTCGCGATTGAACGGCTCCAGCGGGTCGCGGGGATCGGCAGTCGGTCCGGTGGCACAGCCGGCGACGGCGGCCGCCGTGACGACGAGGGGGGCAAGCCGGCGCAGGGCAATCACTTTCCGGCTCCCGGCGCGGCCGGCAGGGTGGCGGCGCCGCTGGCGCCCGGCGCAGACGCGGGTGTGCCACCGGCGCCGGCGTCGGCCGCCTTGTTGTAGAGGAACTGGCCGATCAGGTTTTCCAGCACCACCGCCGACTGCGTGTGCGTGATGCGGTTGCCCTCGGCGAGCATGGCGGGATCGCCACCCGCCTCGAGCCCGATGTACTGCTCGCCCAGCAGGCCGGAAGTCAGGATGTTGGCCGAGGTGTCCTTGGGAAACTGGTACTGCTTCTCCAGCTTCATCACGACCGTGGCCTGGTAGGTCTTGTCGTCGAAGCGGATGTCGGCCACCCGGCCCACGACCACGCCCGCGCTCTTGACCGGCGCGCGCGCCTTGAGGCCGCCGATGTTGTCGAAGCGCGCCTGCACCGTATACGTGTCGGCGAAGCTGAAGGCGCTGCTCATGTTGCCGACCTTTAGGGAGAGGAACAGCAGGGCCACGAAGCCGGCTACCACGAACAGTCCCACCCAGAAGTCGAGTGTGTTTTTCTTCATTGGATTCTCTCGTTGCACCTGTAGTCGGCCGGTTCAGCTGAACATCAGCGCGGTCAGCAGGAAGTCCAGCCCCAGCACGGCCAGCGACGCGATCACCACCGTGCGGGTGGTCGCGCGCGACACGCCCTCGGGCGTCGGCTTCGCCTCGAAGCCCTGGTACAGCGCGATGAACGTCACCGCGATGCCGAAAATGAAGCTCTTGATGACGCCGTTGAGGATGTCGTCACGCACATCGACGCCAGCCTGCATCTGCGACCAGAACGCGCCGGAGTCCACCCCGATCATCTGCACCCCGACCAGATAGCCGCCGAGCACGCCGACCGCGCTGAAGATCGCCGCAAGCACCGGCATGGCGATCACGCCGGCCCAGAAGCGCGGGGCGATCACGCGCTGGAGCGGGTCGACCGCCATCATTTCCATGGCCGAAAGCTGCTCGCCCGCCTTCATCAGGCCGATCTCGGCGGTCAGCGAGGTGCCGGCGCGGCCGGCGAAGAGCAAGGCCGTCACCACTGGCCCCAGCTCGCGCACCAGCGACAGCGCCACCAGCAGCCCGAGCGCCTGTTCGGAGCCGTAGCGGTTGAGCGTGTAGTAGCCCTGCAGACCCAGCACGAAGCCGACGAACAGCCCCGACACGGCGATGATCACCAGCGACAGGTTGCCGACGAAGAACACCTGGTCGCTGACGAGACGGAAGCGGCGCAGCAGCGACGGCGACAGGCCGAGCACAGCAAGAAACATGCGCGTGGCATGGCCCAGCCCGGTGATGCCCTTGCGCACTGCGGCGCCGATGGTGGTGAGGAATGACGCGATCATCGCCCGCCCTCCCCGCCCAGGAAATCCTCGGCAAGCGTGGGCCCGGCGTAATGGAACGGCACGGGACCGTCCGCTTCCGCGTTGATGAACTGGCGCACGAACGGATCGGTGCTCTGGCGCAATGCCTCGGGCTCGCCTTCGGCGGCGATGCGGCCATTGGCGATGAAATAGACGTAGTCGGCGATCTGGAACGTCTCGTGCACGTCGTGCGAGACGATGATCGTGGTGGCGCCGAGCGCGCTGTTCAGCCGCCGGATGAGGCTCGCGGTGAGGCCCAGTGAAATCGGATCGAGCCCGGCAAAGGGCTCGTCATACATCAGCAGCGCGGGGTCGAGGGCGATGGCGCGGGCCAGCGCCACGCGCCGGGCCATGCCGCCGGATATCTCCGCGGGCATCAGGTCGCGCGCGCCGCGCAGGCCGACCGCGTTGAGCTTCATCAGCACGAGGTCGCGGATCATCGACTCGGGCAGGTCGGTGTGCTCGCGCATGGGGAAGGCGACGTTGTCGAACACCGACAGGTCGGTGAACAGCGCACCGAACTGGAACAGCATGCCCATCTGCCGGCGCACCGCATAGAGGCCGTCGCGGTCCAGCGCGTGGACGTCGGCACCGTCGAAGCTGACCCGGCCCTTCTGCGGCCGCACCTGTCCACCGATCAGCCGCAGCACGGTGGTCTTGCCGCATCCCGAGCCGCCCATCACGGCGATCACCTTGCCGCGCGGGAAACGCATGGTCAGGCCCGAGAGGATCGGCCGCGCGCCTGCCGCGTAGGCAAAATCGACCGCATCCAGCTCGACAAGGGCGTGCGCGCTTTCAGTCACGTCAGGTTTCCTGAGGCACCGGGGTGTGGAGAAGGGGGCCATTATAAGGGGTTCCACCTATGGCTGCCCCGCCCGTGTGTGCCTTTGGGAATATTCCGACGTGACGACTTCCTTACGCCGAGTTACGGCGGGCTATGGCTCATCCTGTCCGGCCTGCCTGAGGATGACCTGCCACTGCACGGTTTCCGCCCGGATGGCGCTGGCAAACGCCTCCGGCGAGTCGCGCAGCGGTGTGAGCCCGGCGGCATACAGACGGGCCTTGACCTCGCGCTCGGCCATCACGCCGTCCAGTTCGCTCGCCAGCCGGCCGACGACCGGGCGCGGCGTGCGCGCGGGCGCCATCAGGCCATACCAGATCACCGCCGAGTAGCCGTCGTAACCGGACTCCTGCAGCGTCGGCACCTGCGGCGCCAGCGGCGTGCGGGCCGGGCCGGTGACCGCGATGATGCGCAGCGAGCCGGCGCGCACATGCGCCTGTACGCCCGGAAATGCGCAGAAGCAGGCGCTGATCCGTCCGGCCAGGATTTCCTGCACCACGGCACCCTCGCCTTTCGCGTTGACCAGCGGCACGCCGCTGCCCACCGAGCGCGCGGCGTATTCGGCATAGAGGTGCGCCGGGCTGCCGAGCTGGCCGTAGCCGTAGCTATAGGACGCCGGGTTCGATTTCACGGCGGTCATCCATTGCTGCGCCGTCTGCATCGGCAAGCGGGCGTCGATGACGAGGAAGAGCGGCATCATCGCTACCCGCGCCACGGGCGTGAAGTCGCGCGCCACATCATAGGGCGCGGGCTCCGGCCCCGGCTGGGCCAGCATGTTGGCCTGGTGGAAAAGCAGCGTGTAGCCGTCGGAACTGGCGCGCGCCACAAGGTCGCCCGCCGTGGTACCGGCCGACCCGGGCCGGTTGTCCACGTCCACTGGCATGCCGAGGCGCGCCGACAGGCGCTCGGCCAGCAATCGGGCGACCGCGTCCGGCACGCCCCCGGCGGGGAATGGTGCGACCACGCGGAGCGGCCTGGCGGGATAGACGGCCGGGGGCACCTGCGCGGCGACGGCAGGCGGTTGAGCGAGCGCGAGTGCTGCCCACCATGCCGTGCCAAGGACAACGGCACCGTGCAGCCATCGCTGCACACCCCGTTTGTCGCCCTGACAGTTGCTGGCACTGGCGGACGCCGATTTCGCCTGACCTCGCCAAAGTCGCCAAAAAAAGCGTACTTCGGACATCATTTCCTCCGGATCCCGGACCTTGCCGGCGAAACCTGATTCGGTAGAAAACAGTAGCGAGGCAGTTTTCTGTTATGGTTTTCAGAAATTGTAGAAACAACATTTCAGGGCTCACAGGCACGTAAACCATAGCCGGGTGAACCCTGAACAACTGGTTGCTGACACTAACGTCGCCCATCTTCATGGAAAAGTTGGGAGACGTGGCTTTCTTCCCGATGCCGGATTTCTTTCTGCGACCCATGTGTCGCGCCGACCTGCCCGCCGTCCTTGCGGTGCAGGAGCAGTGCTACGGCCACGCGCTGATCGAGTCGGCCGACGCGCTCGCCAGCCGCCTCGCTCTGTCGCCTTCAACCTGCGGCGTTGCCTGCGATGCGGACGGCCGCCTGGTCGCCTATCTCTTCACGCACCCGTGGCCGGCGGACTCGCTGCCGGCGCTGGATGGCAAGCTGGAGCCGCCCCCGGCATCCGACCTGCTCTGGTTCGTGCATGACATGGCGATAGCGCCGGCAGGACGTGGCAGCGGCGTGGCCGCACGCCTGTTCGAAGCGGCGCGCGAGGCCGCGCGCGCTGCGGGCCTGCGGACCTCCCGGCTGATCGCCGTGCAGTCGGCGGCGGACTGGTGGCGCAGGCATGGGTACGCCCCGGCTCCGGCCGACATCGCGGCGCGGCACGCGGCCAAGCTGGCCGCCTACGGGGCCGATGCGATCCTGATGGAGCGCGAGCTGGATTGAGGCGGTGAATCGGCGGGGGCGCTACTCGCCCAGGAATTCGGCGAGGAATTCGAGCCCTTCGACGTGGTCCGCGATCACCTTGGCGATGACCGCCAGCGGGATCGCCAGCAGCATGCCCCACGTCCCCCAGAGCCAGGTGAACAGCAGCAGGGCGACGAAGACCGCGACCGGGTTCATGCGCGCCATCCGGCCCGTGGTCCACGTGGTAACCACCGAGCCGATCAGCGTGGCGATCAGCAGCGAACCGCCCGCCGCCGCCGCGGCCAGGCCCAGCGTGCCGAATTGCATGAAGGCCGCGATGCCCAGGCAGACCGCGATCAGCAGGGCACCGAAGTACGGCACCATGTGCAGCGCCGCGGCCACAACTGCCCACGTCCCGGCGTTGTCCAGGTGCAGCCATTTCAGCAGCAGCCACGTGCACAGCCCCACCGCCGCGTTGGTCGCCAGCAGCATCGCCATGTAGCGCTGGATCGACACATTGATCTCGTCGAGCATGTGCACGTTGATCTTCTTCTGGGTGAAGGTGCTGCCCGCCATCTTCACGAACTTGCGCTTGAACATGTCGCCGCACAGCAACAGGAAGTAGACGAGAAAGAGGACCACGGTGAGCTGGCCGATGATGGCAAACGCGCTCATCGAGCCCGCCCAGAGCATCTGGTTGAGGTCGCTCCCCGCGGCGGGCGCCACCATCACCGGCCCGCGGGGAGGCGCCCCCGCCAGCACCTTGGCCGCGCGGCTCACCTTCTGCCACATCGAGTCGTCCCCGCGCAGCAGGGCGCCCGCCGTGCGCGACAGCTTGCTGGCAATGTCCGGCAACTGGTCGACGATGGACTGCACCTGCCCCTGCAGCAGGTACGCGCCCCACAGGAGCGCCGCCACCACCGCCAGCACCACCAGCGTCGCCCCCACGGGGCGCGGGACGCGCGCGCGCTGCAGCCAGTCAACCAGCGGAGCCAGCATGTAGGCGATGACGATGGACAGCACGACCGGCACCAGGAACTCGCGCGCCTCGTGCGTGGCGAAGAGGGATGCCAGCACGGCCAGGACGATCAGCGCGCGGTCGGCGGCCCGTGGCGCGGCAACCGCTTCGGGCGGGGAGACAGGCACCGGCACCGTCTGCGGCGGGGGCGCCGAATCATCCACCACGTCCGCCACGCCCGGCGCATCGGCCGGCTCGACTGGCCGGAGTTGGCCCTCGGGGACCAGTGGCACCACAACGGCAGGGTCGGAATCGGGGATCGAAGACATGGGCGCGCGCGGTGGGTCTCGAGGACGTGGAAGGAAGGGAACGGCTCACTCCACACGATAGGCGCTGCCCGGGGCGGCGCTATCGGACGCTACCCCCAAGGCGTGTAGGACAAACGGCGGATACCGCCGCGGCGCCACAAAAAACAAAAGCCCGCCGGCGCGATGCCAGCGGGCTTTCGGGGGGCGCTTCCTTGTTGTCTACCGCGTCATGCTTAGCGCGGCAGGTCGGTGTGACCCATCAGGAATGCATCGACCGAGCGGGCGGCCTGGCGGCCTTCGCGGATGGCCCACACGACCAGCGACTGGCCGCGGCGGACGTCACCGGCGGCGAAGACCTTCGGCACGTTCGTGTAGTACGCGCGGTCGCCTTCGGTCGAGGCCTTGGCGTTCTTGCGCGCGTCGGTGTCCACGCCGAACTGATCCAGCAGCGAACCTACCGGGTTGGTGAAGCCCATCGCCAGCAGCACGAGGTCGGCCTTGAGCGTGAACTCGCTGCCCGGCACCTCCTGCATCTTGCCGTCCTTCCACTCGACGCGGCACGCCTTCAGGGCCGTGACCTTGCCGTTCTCGCCAACCAGTTCCTTCGTGGCGACAGACCAGTCGCGCGAGCAGCCTTCGTCGTGCGACGACGACGTGCGCAGCTTGATCGGCCAGTACGGCCACACCAGCGGCTTGTTCTCTTCTTCGGGCGGCTGCGGCAGCAGCTCGAACTGGACCACGGACTCGGCGCCGTGGCGGTTCGAGGTGCCCACGCAGTCGGAACCGGTGTCTCCTCCACCAATCACGATCACATGCTTGCCATCAGCACGGATCTCGTTGGGGCTGTCTCCTGCCACCTCTTTATTCTGCGGAATGAGGAATTCGAGCGCGTAGTGCACGCCGCCCAGTTCGCGACCCGGCACCGGCAGGTCGCGCGGCACTTCCGCGCCGCCCGCCAGCACCACGGCGTCGAACTGGTCCATCAGGGCCTTGGCCGATACGGTTTCGCGCGAGTAATTCGCGATGCCGGCCGGCAGCGGGCCGTCGGTCACCATCACGCCCGGACGGAAGGTCACGCCCTCGGCCTGCATCTGCTCGATGCGGCGGTCGATCAGCGTCTTTTCCATCTTGAAGTCGGGGATGCCGTAGCGCAGCAGGCCGCCGATGCGGTCGTTGCGCTCGAACACCGTCACGGCGTGGCCGGCGCGTGCCAGTTGCTGCGCGGCGGCCAGGCCGGCGGGGCCGGAGCCGACCACGGCCACGGTCTTGCCGGTCTTGTGGGCCGGCACCTGCGGCGCGACCCAGCCTTCCTCCCAGGCCTTGTCGATGATGGCGTGCTCGATCGACTTGATGCCGACCGGCAGTTCATTGATGCCCAGCGTGCAGGCGGCCTCGCACGGTGCCGGGCAGATGCGGCCGGTGAACTCGGGGAAGTTGTTGGTCTGGTGCAGGACTTCGATCGCCGACTTCCAGTCCTGGCGGTACACCAGGTCGTTGAAGTCCGGGATGATGTTGTTGACCGGGCAGCCGTTGTTGCAGAACGGGATGCCGCAGTCCATGCAGCGCGCACCCTGGACCTTCGCTTCGCTGTCGGACAGCGCGAAGACGAATTCCTTGTAGTGCTTCACGCGCTTGACTACCGCCTCGTAGCCTTCGTTCTGGCGCGGAAATTCGAGAAAGCCAGTCGCCTTACCCATGTTGCGTCCTTGGTCATGCTGAGCGAGGCCAGGGTCTCCCCCGGGCCCCGCTGTGGGGTCTGATCTTTGCGGGCGCTACCCGGGTATGGAAACCCCGGGTAGCGCCCATCGTGGTGTCGCAGCGAATGTCGCCTGATTAGGCCGCGATGGCTTCGCGGTCGCTGTCGCGGGCAGCCTGTTCCTTGGCGTACATCTCGCCCAGCGCGCGCTTGTACTCGGTCGGGAAGACCTTGACGAACTTGCGGCGCGCCGTGGTCCAGTCCGCCAGCAGCGCCTTGGCGCGCTCGGAACCGGTGTAGCGGAAATGCTGCTCGATCAGGTTGCGCAGGATGACTTCGTCAGCCGTGCGCTTGCCGTTCACCTTGTGCCAGGTGGCCTGGCTCTGGCCCTTCTCCTGGTCGGCCGATGCCAGCACCGCTTCCAGGGCGACCATCGAGGTGTTGCAGCGCTTGTCGAACAGGCCGTCCTCGTCATAGACGTAGGCCACGCCGCCCGACATGCCGGCCGCGAAGTTGCGGCCCGTGCCGCCCAGCACCACGACCGTACCGCCGGTCATGTACTCGCAGCCGTGGTCGCCGGTGCCTTCGACAACCGCCGAGGCGCCCGAGTTACGCACCGCGAAACGCTCGCCGCCCACGCCGTTGAAGAAGGCTTCGCCAGCGATGGCGCCGTACAGCACGGTGTTGCCGACGATGATGTTGCGGGTCGGGTCGCCACGGAACTCGTGCGGAGCGCGCACGATCACGCGGCCGCCGGACAGGCCCTTGCCCACGTAGTCGTTGCCGTCGCCCACCAGGTCCAGCGTGATGCCGTGCGCCAGGAACGCGCCGAACGACTGGCCGGCCGTGCCTTGCAGCTGGATGTGGATGGTGTCGTCAGGCAGGCCCTCGTGGCCGTACTGCTTGGCCACCACGCCCGACAGCATCGCGCCGACGGTGCGGTTGACGTTCTTCACCGGCTGGATGAACGACACGCGCTCACCCTTGTCGATGGCCGGGCGGGCCTTGGCGATCAGCACGTGATCCAGCGCCTTGCCGGCTTCCGCGGACAGGCCGTGATCCTGCACCTCGGAATGGAACAGCGGCTGGCCGGCGGCGACCGGGGCCTGGTAGAAGACGCGGCTGAAGTCCAGGCCACGTGCCTTCCAGTGTTCGATACCGGCCTTCATGTCGAGCAGGTCGGCGCGGCCGATCAGTTCGTCGAAGGTGCGGATACCCAGTTGCGCCATGATCTCGCGGGCTTCTTCGGCAACGAAGAAGAAGAAGTTCACCACGTGTTCCGGCTTGCCCTGGAACTTCTTGCGCAGCTGCGGATCCTGCGTGGCCACGCCCACCGGGCAGGTGTTCAGGTGGCACTTGCGCATCATGATGCAGCCCTCGGCAACCAGCGGTGCCGTGGCGAAGCCGAACTCGTCGGCGCCCAGCAGCGCGCCGATCACCACGTCGCGGCCGGTCTTCATCTGGCCGTCGGCCTGCACGCGGATGCGGTTGCGCAGGCCGTTCAGCAGCAGCGTCTGCTGCGTTTCGGCGAGGCCCAGTTCCCACGGCGAGCCGGCGTGCTTGATCGACGACCACGGCGAAGCGCCGGTGCCGCCGTCATGGCCGGCGATCACCACGTGGTCGGCCTTGGCCTTCGACACGCCGGCGGCCACGGTGCCCACGCCCACTTCGGACACGAGCTTGACCGAGATGTCGGACGACGGGTTGACGTTCTTCAGGTCGTGGATCAGCTGTGCCAGATCCTCGATCGAGTAGATGTCGTGGTGCGGGGGCGGCGAGATCAGGCCGACGCCCGGCACCGAGTAACGCAGCTTGCCGATGTAGTCCGACACCTTGTGGCCGGGCAGCTGGCCGCC
>Ga0160472_100205_pt1 | contig 74160 bp, 59 predicted proteins | sample HID1973M_E11MG_FD_108267 | JGI IMG/M metagenome (GOLD analysis project Ga0160472, IMG submission 108267) | Enriched mosquito-associated microbial communities from UW Madison campus, WI, USA - HID1973M_E11 MG | ecosystem: Host-associated > Arthropoda: Insects > Digestive system > Unclassified ... | reverse complement strand
GCAGGTCGCCATAATCGAACGGACCGCGACCACGGCGATGCCCGCCGCGGCTTTTGTGTTTCATGTCGGGGTGGTGGTGGTGAGGATGTTGTTTCATGCCGTCAAGATAATTCAGATATATCGCAAATCAAGATATATCTGAATTATCCTCGCCGAGACGCCCCTAGCGGCGAAACAGCATGGCTCCGGCGGGGTCGAAGTCGATCCTGACATGCTCGCCGGGGTTGAGGTCGCTGCGCCCGGCCGAGATGCAGCGCAGATGCGGCCCGTGGCCCGGCAGGCGCAGCTCGACGATGGTTTCGCGCCCGAGGTTCTGCACCCTGAGGACATGGGCCTGCGCCTCGGCCCGGTTGCAGCGGCGCGGGGCGAGATGTTCGGGCCGGAAGGCGGCGTCGACGGTGGTTCCCTCGCCAAGGCCCGGCGCGGGCAATTCGCCGATCGGCATCGCGACGCGGCCCTGCGCCACCCGGCCGGGGAACACGTTCAGGTCCGACAGGAACCCCGCCACCGCCAGATCGACCGGGCGGTGATAGATCTCGAGTGGCGCGCCTTCCTGCAGGATGCGGCCATCGCGCATGATCGCGATGCGGTCGGCCATCATCATCGCCTCGTCCGGGTCATGGGTGACAAGGACCACCGCCGCCCCCTCCTCGCGCAGAAGGTCCAGCGCCAGTTCCCGCATCTCGACCCGGAGCCGCTGGTCGAGGCTCGAGAACGGCTCGTCCAGCAGCATGACGCGGGGCCGGGTCGCAAGGGCGCGGATCAGCGCGATGCGCTGCTGCTCGCCCCCGGAAAGCTGATGGGGATATTTCGCCGCGTGATGGGCCAGCCCGACGCGGTCCAGAAGCGCCATGACCACATCGCGCGCGTCCTGCGACCGCCTGAGACCGAAGCCCACATTGGCGGCGATCGTCATGTGCGGAAAGAGGGCGAGATCCTGAAACACCATGCCGACCGGCCGCCGCTCGGGCGGCAGATCGGTCCGGGCATCGGCCATCATCTGCCCGGCGATGCGGATCTCGCCCGCGTCGGGACGTTCGATCCCCGCGATCAGGCGCAGCGTCGTCGACTTGCCGCAGCCCGAGGGGCCAAGAAGGCAGGTGACCTCGCCCGGCCAGACCGTCAGCGACACCCCGCGCACGGCGGCCGCCGCGCCGAAGCGACGTTCGATCCCGGCGATTTCCAGCATCGGATCAGTCCGCACATGGCGGCCGGTGGGTTTCTGTCCCAGAAAATCGGCGTGTTCCACTGGGCGCCCCTTGCTCCGGCGTCTGGCTTTGTTAGCTTGAACAATGTTTACTTATTCCGTTGGGATAATGAAAGCGTCGAAACAGGAGAGGCAACATGCAGACGAAACTTCTGGGACTGCTCGGGGCGGTTCTGATCGGTCAGGCGGCAAGCGCGCAGGAACTGAACCTCTACACCACGCGCGAGCCGAAGCTGGTCGAACCGCTGCTGGAATCCTTCAGCAAGGATACCGGCATCAAGGTGAACACGATCTTCCTGAAGGACGGCCTGCCCGAGCGGCTGGAGCAGGAGGCCGCGGCCTCGCCCGCCGATGTGCTGATGACCGTCGATATCGGCAACCTCGTCGATCTGGTCGATCGCGGCCTGACCCAGCCGGTCACGTCCGAGGCGCTGAATGCCGCCATCCCCGCGAACCTGCGCGACAAGGACGGCAACTGGTTCGCGCTGTCGCTGCGGGCGCGCGCGCTTTACGCGGCCAAGGATCTGGACCTCGCCAGCTTCAACTACGAGGATCTGGCCAACCCGGAATGGAAGGGCAAGGTCTGCATCCGTTCCGGCCAGCATCCCTATAACGTCGCGCTGACCGCCGCTTATATCACCCATCACGGCGCGGACGAGACGAAGGCATGGCTGGAAGGCGTCAAGGCCAACCTCGCCCGCAAGGCCGGGGGCGGCGACCGCGACGTGGCGCGCGACATCCTGGGCGGCATCTGCGACATCGGCATCGCCAACACCTATTACGTCGGCCTGATGCGCAGCGGTGCCGGCGGCCCCGAGCAGGAGGAATGGGCCAAGGCGATCAAGCTGATCCTGCCGACCTTCAAGGATGGCGGCACGCAGGTGAACGTCTCGGGCGCGGCGGTCGCGAAGAACGCGCCGAACAAAGACGAGGCGGTGAAGCTGCTGGAATATCTCGTCTCGGACCCCGCGCAGAAGATCTATGCCGAGGCCAATTTCGAATATCCGGTCAAGCCCGGCATCCCGGTCAGCCCGCTGGTGGGCGAGTTCGGCGAGCTGAAGGTCGACGCGACCGACCTGACCGCGATCGCCCGCGAACGCAAGACGGCGAGCGAACTGGCCGAGGCCGTCGGCTTCGACAACTGACCCGCCGCGCCGCGCCCCCGCCTCAAGGGGGGCGCGGACCTGAGGAGGCACCCATGATCCCCAAGACCGGCACGGGATGGCAGATCGCCGCCATCCTGATCGCGGCCCTTGTCCTCTTGCCGGTCGCGGCGCTGATCGGCTTTGCCATGCAGGGCAGCGTCGGGCTGTGGCCGCATCTTTTCCGCAACGTGCTGGCCAATGCACTGGCCCAGACGGCGATGCTGCTGGCGGGGGTGGGCCTGATCGTGGCCTTTCTCGGCACGGTCACGGCATGGCTGGTCGCGGGCTTCGACTTTCCGGGGCGGCGGTTCTTCGGCTGGGCCCTGCTGCTGCCGCTGGCGGTCCCGACCTATATCATCGCCTATGCCTATCTCGACATCCTGCACCCGGTCGGGCCGGTGCAATCCCTGCTGCGCGACATCCTCGGCTATTCCAGCCCGCGTGAGTTCCGGCTGCCCGACATCCGCTCGATGACCGGATGCATCCTGCTGCTGGGCTTCGTCCTTTATCCTTACGTCTACCTGCCGGTCCGGGCGCTTTTCGCGACGCAGGCCGCGAACCTGCTGGAAGCCTCGCGCACGCTGGGGGCGGGGCCGCTGCGGGTCTTCTGGCGCATCGTCCTGCCGCTGGCCCGCCCGGCCATCGCGGTCGGCATGGCGCTGGCACTGATGGAGACGCTGAACGACATTGGCGCGGCCGAGTTTCTGGGCGTCAGGACGCTGACCGTCGCGGTCTATTCGACATGGATCAACCGCACCGACCTGCCCGGCGCGGCGCAGATCGCGCTGGTCATGCTGCTGATCGTAGTCTCGCTGGTCCTGATCGAGCGTCGGGCGCGGCGCGGCCAGCTTTATGCCGCCAGCGCCCGACGCCATGTGCCGCTGGCCCGCGTCCGCCTGCAGGGGCCGCCCGCATGGGCCGCGACGCTCTTCTGCGCGCTGCCGGTGCTGGTAGGCTTTGCCGCCCCCGCCGCCTATCTGGCCCGTCAGGCATGGCGGCGCGTGGCATTCTCGGGCATCCCGCCCCGCATCTGGACCGAGGCCGGGCACACCGCCGCGCTGGCCTTGGCCGCAACGCTGGTCGCGGTCGGGCTGGGGCTGGTGATCAGCGCCGCCCCCCGCCTGCATCCGAATGGGGTGACGCGCGGCGCCACGCGGGTCTCGACGCTGGGCTATGCGGTGCCGGGGACGATCCTCGCCATTGGACTTCTGCCTGTGATCACATTCACCGACCGCCAGATCAGCGCGGTGCTTGGCCTGTTCATCGAAAGCGCGCCGCAACTGATCATGCTCGGCTCCGGCGCGGCGCTGGTCTATGCCTATGTCGCGCGTTTCCTTGCCATCGCCAGCGGCGGGATCGAGGCCGGGATGACCCGCATCCCGCTCAGCCTCGACCATGCCGCGCGCAGTCTGGGGCGGCATCCGACGGGCGTGTTCCGCCATGTCCATCTGCCTTTGTCGCGGGCCTCGATGGCGGCGGCGGGGCTGCTGATCTTTGTCGATTGCGTCAAGGAACTGCCCGCGACCCTGCTGCTGCGGCCGCTGAATGTCGAAACCCTCGCCACCCATCTTTACGGAGAGGCGGCGCGCGGCACCTATGAGGACGCCTCGATCGCGGCGCTGCTGATCGTGCTGATCGGGATGCTGCCGGTGGTGCTTTTGTCGCGCAGCATCAGGGGCTGAACCCGCCCAGATTGCCGTTTGGGACGCGCCTCCGGTCGTGCTAGGCTGGTCCGGCAGGCGCCACTGATCTTCGACCCATTCCGCCGGACGGGGGATTGCGATGCGGTATTTGTCGGCCTTCTCGCTCGCCGTGGTTCTTGCGCTGCTGATGCCCGCCATCGGCCGGGCGCAGGTGACGCTGGGCGGATCGTGGAGCGGGGATTACAGCTGCGCGGGCGTATCCGGCGGAAAGCTGACGATCGAGTTGGCCGATCAGCAGAACGGCATGGTCGACGGCACCCTTGCCTTCGAGGTGCAGGGCCAGTCGGGCAGCTATCACGTCGCGGGCCGGATGCTGGCCGATGGCCGCTTCACCCTTGTCCCGCGCGAATGGATCGAGCGTCCGGCGGGCTTCACCGCATTGGGGGCCGAGGGGCAGTTGAACCCGAATGGTAGGCTGATCGAGGGCAGGCTGAACCCCTGCGGCATGGGGCAGTTCAGCGCCAGCCGGGCCGCGCCGGTCACCGCCGGGGCCGGGCCTCCCGCCCCACCCTCGGGCGGGCCGGTCGACGGCCTCTGGCAGGGCGGCATCCAGTGCCGCCAGAACCGGCGCGGCAAGACCGAGACCTATCCGCTGCGCCTGACGATCCGCTCGGATACCGGCTGGGCCGGGGCGCTGGCCGAGGCGACGATCTATCGCAAGATGGGCAGCAATGGCGGGCCGTCCGACACGCAGGTCTCGATCCTCTCGGGGACCGGCGACGGGCGCGGGCTGGCCCTGACCCGCAACCTGCCGCTGCAGCAACTCCGCAACGGCACCAACCTGCGCGAGATGCATCTGGAATTGCAGGATGATGGCAGGCTGACGGGCACCACCCGCCTGTCGGGCTGCGATGCCGTCGAACTCCAGCGCGGCGGCGCCCCCGACCCGGTCGCGGTTCCGCCCGAGATGGCGGGCGACTGGATCATGCCCACCAGCGTCGATGCCAAGACCGATGTGCGGCTGCATGTCTCGGCCAGCGGCGAGGTCTTTGCCGTGCTCAGCGCCCGCTATCCCCTCGACCAGCCCGAGGCGGCGCGCGACCTGCTGCACCTCGTCCTCGCCCCGATGATCGCGGGCGAGGAGGTCGTGGTCTGGGCTCCGGTCGGCTATCGTCAGGCCACGGGGATTTTCGCCCCCGGCGCCGGGCGCTCTCACCATTTCGGCCGGGCGCTGGCCTTCACCACGGCGCTGATGCCGGACGGAACGCTGGTCTTCGAGGCGCCCGCGCAGGGCAAGGCGCTGGATCTGGCGCTTGCCGATCCTGCGCGCGCGCCCGTCCCGAACGACCCGCGCATCATCCTGTCCCGGCCGGTGCCGGGTGCGGAACCGCAGGCGGGAACCACGCCCCCCGTCCGCTTCGCCCCCACGATCGGCGGCACGCTGGCCGCCGCGCCGACGCGCGAGGCGCAATGCCGGATCATCCGGGATTGGCTCGACCCCGAGACCGACCCGACCGACTACGAACGCAAGGCGCTGGACGAGGTGATGCGCGCCGTCGCCCCCGCCTTTCAGGACGACCGCTTCCAGCCGGTCTTCGGCCTGCCCTACCTGCTGACCGCGCAGGAGGAGCGGACCGAGCTTGCCCGCTTCATCCACGACGCCTGCAGCCGCGACCGCGACATGCGGATGATCGGCATGATCGGCGACCGGGTGTTTCGCAGCGAGATCGGCTTTACCGCCTTCGCCGCCACCCTCGCCAATACCGCCGAGACGAAAGGCTGGTCGGGCGAGCTGGGGGCCGAACTCGCCGGTCTCGCGCCCGACAGCGCCGCGCTGGACCGGATCAGCGCGCTGCGGCGCGAGATGCAGACCCGCCGCGCCGATCTGACGCAGGACGAGTATCGCGACCTCAACGCCACGCTGGATCGGCGCGAGGTCGAACTGCGCGCGGGCATCTTCCATGCCGAGGCCAAGGCGCTGCCCTCGTCGGGCTTTCGCGAGGGCGCGCTTGACCGGGTGCTGAACCTGATGGACCGCATGGCGAAGGCCGAATTGCCCTCGGAACTGCTCGGCCCGGCGCGGGAGGTGGCGGGCGAACGCGCGAACGCGATCCTCGACGCGCCGATCGCCGAGGCGGCGGCGCTGGCGCCCACCCTCCCCTCCTCGCTGGAGGGGCTGGCGACCGGGCAGGAGGCGCTGAGCGAGTTCACGCGCTACCGCCCGGCCATGGACGCGCATTTCGGCTCGCTGGACGGGACGGGCCGCCTTCGCGCGCTTTACGCCCGGCTGGAGGAGCTGCGCCGCGACCCCGGCGTCGTCGCCGCCTTCGCCGCCCTGCTGGAGGCGACCGAGCCTGCCGCGGCCGTCACCCCCTCCGACCGGGTCTGGCAGGTCGCCGGGCGCTATATCGGCAAGGACGACCTGTCCTCGGCCCCGGAAATGTCCGACCTGATCTTCCGCGCCATCGACATGGTCGAGATCCGCGCGATCGAGATCGTGGACAATTCCGTCCCCGTCTCGGATCAGGAACCCAGCGCCGAGGACATCGCCCGCTTCGCCTTGCAGCGGGTCCGCAGCTATAACGAGGGCATGGCCGCGCAGGAGGAAGCCTGCCTGAGGGGCCAGATCAGCGACCCGATCCAGGCCATCGTCTGCCTGCAGACCCCCGCCGTCTGGACCGGGCAGACCGGCTTCGGGGCGCAGCTCCTCCGCCTCGAGAAATTCGGCTGCCGCGAGGATCAGCCAGGCGTGCAATATACCTGCGATTTCAGCCAGAAGATCGACATCCACATGCCCGGCGGCGACGCCTTCGGGGCCAGCAGCCTTGGCCAGATGGCCCGCGGCATGAGCGAGATGGAGGCCGCCCGCACCCGCTTCGTGCGCAACGCGACAGGCGGCTGGACCGGGATCACCGAGATCGAGAACTGAGGCTAGAGGATGAAATCGTCCCGCGTCAGGGTGATCAGGCCGGCAAGCTCGATCTGGAGATCGGCCCGCCCGTCGCCGTCCAGATCGCCATAGATGATGGTGCGGTCATTCGCCGTCTGGGCGGCGTCGAACTGCCGGAAGACCACCTCGGCCCGCAGGCCCGAGAGATTGCCCGAGCCACCCCAAGCAAAGGCCTGATCGCCCGCCCGGCCGGGATCGGTGTCGATGCCGGAAAGGTCGATCCGGTCCTGCCCATGCGCGAAGTCGAGGATGATGTCGCGCTGCCCCGCCCCCGAAAGCGGGTTCAGCGCGCCATTGCTGATATAGCCCGGTTGTCCCGGCGCGGAATCCCGCGCGGCAAAGACAAAGGTATCCGCCCCGGCCCCGCCGCGCAGCAGATCGACCCCGGCCCCGCCGATCAGCGTGTCATTGCCGGCGCGACCGCTCAGCGTCTCGGCGAAGGCGGTTCCGGTCAGGCGGTCATTGCCGGCCGTGCCCGTCATCCCCTCGGGAATGTCGCGTAGCGCGATGCGCAGGTTCCGACTGCCCTCCGCCCCGGTGCCGATCGTCGGATCGTCCAGCCGCAGGGTCAGGTCCAGCACCGGGTTCGTCTCGAAATCGAGGGTCGCGCCCGCCCTCAGCCAGACCGCGCCCGCCCTGATCTCGAACAGGCTCGCATCCGCCCCGGCCAGTGACAACCGGTTCGCGCCGCCATCGGGGTCGGTGATGGTCACATTCGCGACCCGGATCGCGGCGGCGGTCGATGCGTTCTCGGCCAGCGCCGTGATCAGCGGGGACACGCCAAGGACCGGCGCGTCGTTCACCGGGCTCACCCCCAGCGTGAAGCTGCGCGCGACCGGGGTCGAGGCATCCTCGTTTCCGTCCTCGACCAGCACCCGGAAGGAGGCATTGGCGCTTTCCGAGCCGTCATGGACAAAGCTGACCCGGCCCGCGGCAATATCGGCAGCGGTGAAGCTGCCCGCCGCCGCCCCGTTCACCCGCAGCGTCCCATGCACCGGGTTTGAGGCACGAAAGACCACGCCCGAGGCCGCATCATCAGGATCGCTGAACCCCAGATCCGCGCCGGTCAGCACATATCGCCCGCCCTCGGCCACGCGGGCCGCCAGATCTCCGGTCAGGACCGGCGCGTCGTTCACCGGCGTCACCCCCAGCGTGAAACTGCGCGCGACCGGAGCCGAGGCGTCCTCGTTCCCATCCTCGACCAGCACCCGGAAGGAAGCTCCGGTGGTTTCCGAGCCGTCATGGACAAAGCTGACCCGGCCCGCCGCGATGTCGGCGGCGGTGAAGCTGCCCGCCGCCGCCCCGTTCACCCGCAGCGTCCCATGCACCGGGTTTGATGCGTGAAAGACCACGCCCGAGGCCAAATCGTCGGGGTCACTGAACCCCAGATCCGCGCCGGTCAACACATATCGCCCGCCCTCGGCCACCTGGGCCGTCAGATCTCCGGTCAGGACCGGCGCGTCGTTTACCGGCGTTACATTGATCGTCAGGCGGTTGGCGCTGGGATCGGTGTCGATCCCGCCGGCCAGCGTGCCGCCATCGTCGCGGACGCGGAAGGTGAACGAGGCGTAGCCGTCCCCGTTCTCATTCGCGCCGGGACTGAAGACGAGGCGCCCCGCGGCAATGTCGGCGACCGAAATCTCCTGACCGGCCGTCACCGCGACCCCATCCAGCCTGAGACCGCCCTGCCCCGGCGGGGTCGCGATGACGACGGCGGCAAAACCGTCGCCATCATCATCCGAAAAGCCGAAATCCGTGAGAGCAAGCGTGCGACTGCCATCCTCGAGCATCGAAATCGCCCGGTCCGCGCCCGATGGCGCGGTATTCGGCAGATCGTCACTGACGATCGTGGCGGTGGCGCTGCCCGAACCGGTGGCGATCCGCCCCTCGCCACTGGTCGTGGTCAGGGTCAGCGTCACCGTTTCATCGACCTCCCGCAGACCGTCCGGCGTGATCTGGAAGCGGATCGTGGCGCTGGTCTGACCCGCAGCGAAGTTTACGACCAGCACGGCGGGCGCGGTGTAATCCGTCCCGGCCCCGGCGGTGCCGCCAAGGGTGAAGGCCACGTCCTCGACCTCGGAGGTGGCGGTGCGGGTGATGATAAAAGCCAGCTCGCCCCCGGTTCCCGCCCCCGTCCCCTCGACCCCCGACAGCGCCGCGACCGAATAGGTCGCCATGGTGTTCAGCAGGATATGCGAGTTGTTCGACCCGAAATTCGAGGTGGCAATGTCCAGATCGCCATCATGGTCGAAATCCCCCAGCGCCAGCCCGCCTGGCGAGATACCGACCGCGATCGTCTCCCCGCCCGTCGCCGAGAAGTCACCCGCCCCGTCATTCATCAGGATGCTGAGCGTGCTGGAGCCCGAGTTCGAGACGACCATGTCCAGATCGCCGTCGCCGTCCAGATCGCCAAGCGCGATGTCATAGGGACTGAACCCGGTGGCGATATTGGACGGGGCGGCGAAACCGCCCGCCCCGTCATTGCGCAGCACCGAAACGGAGCCGCCGCTGAAATTCGCGGCGATCAGGTCGATATCCCCGTCGCCGTCGATATCGCCGGCGGTGATCCCGCGCGGACCCAAGCCGGTCGCAACCTGCACCGGCAGCGCGAAGCTTCCGTCGCCATTCCCGGCAAGGATCGCCACCGAATTGTTGACATTGTTCGTGACCGCCAGGTCCATCCGCCCGTCGCCGTTGAAATCGGCGATGACCATCTGCACCGGGTGGATGTCTCCGGTCGTCGACCACGAAGACGCGGCGGCAAAGCTGCCATCGCCATTGTTCAGCATGACCGACAGGCCGTTGCTGTCATAGTTCACCGAGACGAAATCGAGGTCGCCGTCCCCGTCCAGATCGGCCAGCCCCAGCCCGCGCGGACCCGTTCCCACCGCGACGGCGCTGGTCGTGAAACTGCCGCTTCCGTCGTTCAGCCCGACCGTGACCACATTCCCCGAGAGGTTGGTCGCCAGCAGATCGACATCGCCATCCCCGTCGAGGTCGCCCGTCAGGACCGAGCGCGGGCCGTTGGTCACCGGGATCGACGCGCCCGGGGTGAAACCGCCCTGACCGTCCCCGAAGGCCAGCGTCAGGTTGTCCGCGAGATAGGCAGTCAGCAGCAGGTCCAGATCGCCGTCGCCGTCCAGATCGGCAGTCGCGTTGTCGACGGGGTTGCTGCCGGTCGGAAGGATGGTGCTGGTGCGAAAGATGCTCATCATTGGTCCTCGGTTCGGGCCGGGCGGGGCATGGCGAAGGGATTGTCGCCCGGGGCTTCGCTGCGGATCTCGCGCCGGATGTCGTCATTGCGGAAGCCCGTGGCCTCGGCGGCGCGGGTGCCGGGCAGGATGGCCACGTCATAAAGCTCGGTGATGGTATGGGCGAAGCGCAGCCAATGCTCGGCCACGCCGCTCAGCAGGTTGACGATGATCAGCCCGCATCGCGCCAGCGCCGATTTCCCGGCCAGCATCCGGTCCAGCTCCAGCCCCGAGAAGCTGCCGCCATGCCGGGGTAGCGACAGGCCGATCACCGCATATTGGCCGATGAAGGCCAGCCCGCGCGCAAATCCGGGGCAGAAGCACAGCGCTGTAAAGCGCCCGTCCACCGGGTCGACATGGCCAAACTCGCCCGTGCCGGAGTTCAGAAGCCAGAGCCGGCCGTCATGCAGCCGCGGCGAATGCGGCATCGACAGCCCCGCCGCCGCGACCTCGCCGCTGGCGACATCGATCAGGACGCCGCCCGCGCCGCGCTGGTCGCGCCAGCCATCCACCATGTCCGACCGCCCCGCCGCCGTGACCCATGCCGGGCGCGGGCCGTCCATGGCGAGGCCATTCAGGTGGCAGCGGTCCTCGGCCACCAGCGCGCTGATGAAGGGCGGGGTCCAGAGCGGGCGGAAACTGTGGGTGTCGCTGATCGTCGCAAGGCAGTTGCAAAGCGTGTTGACGAAGATCGGGCGCGGGATGCCCCCGACCTCGCCCATGGCGATGTCATGGCAGTCGATCGCGCCGGTGACCCGCCCCTCGACCGGCACGAATTGACGGTCAGCCCCGCCCGGCGTCACCTCTCCGGCAGCGAGCATGTTCTCGAACCGCCAGAGCATGAAGGCGGCGCTGATCCACAGGCTTTGCCCATCGGTCCACAGGCCCTTGCAACTCTCGATCAACCGCTCATGCGCGCGGATGCCGCCATCGGGTTTACGGCCAATGAAGAACAGCCGGCCCGCCTGATAGGTGGTCAGCGTCAGCGCAGCATCATGCGCCGCCAGCCAGTCCGCGAAGCCCGCCGAGGTCGAGATCAGCGGCTGGGAAGGGGCGGAGACATCCCTGAGGTCGGCCGTCGCGGCGCTGCTCATCGGGGTCAGAACCGCCAGTTCATCCCGATCCGCAGCACATCGGCGCGGACCTCATGCTCAAACCGGGGATAGGCCCCTGCCGGATCATCCGCCTCGCCCGTCGCGGTCAGCGTGCCGAAGTCGTAATGCAGCAGGCTCGCCTCCAGCGTGCGGGAGGGCGCAACCGCCCATTCGACGCCCGCGCCGATCACCCAGCCAGACCGGCCGCCCCCGCCCGAGACGCGCATCATCGCCGGCGGGCCCTGATCCCGCGCTGATACATCCACATCCCCCCGCGCATAGCCGCCGGTCAGGTAGTAGAAGCTGCGGTCCTGCGCATAGCCCAGACGGAACCGGAGGCTCGCCGCCGAATGCAGTTCGAACGCGGCGCTGGTGTCATGGCCCGCGCCGCCAAAGGCCGCGCTGCCCGAGGCGTTCAGCAGCGCAAAATCCATAACGCCGCCGATGACGAGATTGCCGCTGCCAATGGGCTGCAACTGCCGGTCGCAGCCCGCCCGGATCCCGATCGCGCCGCCGACATCATCGGCCGTCACGCGGTCCCCGGCGGCGTTCCACGCCGACATGCCTGCATATGGCCCCCGGCCATAGGGCATGTCCGTGGCCTGCGACCGCGCGCGCGCCACGCCGATATCCACACCGGCATGGCAGCCCGACCAGTCCTCCGCAAGGGCGGGAAGGCTACATAGGGACAGAACGAACGCCGTTACCGCGGCACGGATCATTTTGCGCAAAATTTCGACTCATCAAGGGCAGCAAGCGGCAGCGTCGCGGCAATTGGTTAACAAAGTGTTAACGGCCTCCGATCATTTCGCCAAGAGGTTTCAAGCCTCAGAATGCATGTTTTGTCCTGCACTATGCCGCCGCTGTCCGTTGACCGGAACCCGCGCGCTCATCACTCTTGAACTGCCATTTTGCGCAAGCTTGGGAGGGGGCCGCAGCATGACATACCAGATTACGCTTTGTTTCGAGGACGGGGCCACCCAGGTCATCGAATGCCGGGACGGGGAACGTGTTGCGGATGCCGCCCTGCGCGCCAGGGTCAGCATTCCGCTGGACTGCCGCGACGGCGTCTGCGGGACCTGCAAGGCGACCTGCCGCTCGGGCCAGTACGATCTGGGCGACTGCGTCGATGACGCGCTTTCGCCGGAGGAGGCGGGCGCGGGTCAGGTCCTGACCTGCCAGATGAGCCCGCGGACCGATTGCGTGCTGCAGATCAACGCGACCTCCGGCGCGGCGGTCGTCACCGAATTCAGCGGCCGGATCACCGCCAGCCGCGCGCTTTCGCCCACCGCGACCGCCTTCTCGGTCGCGCTGGACGAGGGGCAGACGGCGCTGGATTTCCTGCCCGGCCAATATGTCAACCTCACCGTTCCCGGCACCGATCAGACCCGGTCCTATTCCTTCAGCGCCGGTCTTTCGGGGAAGGAACTGTCATTTCTGGTCCGCAACGTCCCGAACGGCTTGATGTCGACCTATCTGCGCGAACAGGCCAAGGTCGGCGACGCCATCCGGTTTCGCGGCCCGATGGGCAGCTTCTACCTGCGGCCGATTGAACGTCCTGTCCTGTTTCTTGCCGGCGGAACCGGGCTTGCGCCCTTCCTCGCCATGCTGGAAAGGATCGCCGCGGATGGCGGCAGCAGCCATCCCGTCCACCTGATCTATGGCGTCACCAATGACGAGGATCTGGTCGCCGTCGAAAGCCTTGAGGACCATGCCCGCCGGCTGGAGAATTTCACCTTCACCTGCACGGTCGCGAACCCCGACAGCGCCAGCCCGAACAAGGGCTTCGTGACCCAGCATATCCGCCCCGAACATCTGAACGACGGCGAGGCGGATGTCTATCTCTGCGGTCCGCCGCCCATGGTCGATGCAGTGCGGGACGCGCTTGCAGGCCGGGGCCTGACGCCGCAGAACTTCTATTACGAGAAATTCTCGGGCACCGGCGTCGTCGTCCAGACCGGGGTAGAGCGTATCGCCCCGGCGGATGTGGACGACGCGTTCGATCTGCGCATGGCACTGGAACTGGGCGCGGCGCAGATGACCATCGGCCGCCTGTCGGGCGAGCAGCTGATCGCCTTTCGCAAGCTGGCCGAGGCGACGGCCCCTTATGTCTCGGGTCGGCGCTTCACCGACCTGCCGCGCTATGTCGCGGCGAACCTCGCCTTCCACCAGTTCATCGTCGAGGCGGCGGGGAACGAGCAGCTTCTCGCCTTCTACAAACAGCTTGCGGTGCAGGAATATATCGGCCGCGCCCTGACCTCCGAGATCGAGATCGTGGGGGATATCGTCCAGCAGCATCGCGACATCGTCGCAGCCTTCGAGTTGGGCGACATGAACGCGGTGCGCAGCGCGCTGGTCCAGCACGCCCAGCATTCCAAGGCGACCATGAGCCGCGCGGTGGAACGCATGTCCGGCGAAGCCGCGCCCGCGCCCGTCGCGGAACCGGAACCGGCCGCAGCGCCGGATTTCTCCGGCGGCTGCCCCTTCTCCGGCAATGCGCTGCCGCCCTATTCGCATGAATTGCAATGGCCCGAGGGGCTGGAGCCGTTCAAGGTCGTCGACGACGGCTCGCAGGGCGACCCCTATGACCATTACCGCTGGATGCGCGAGAATGCGCCCGTGCTGCGCTGCCAGTCGGCGACCTCGGATGTCTGGTTCCTGTCGCGCTATGAGGATGTCTATCAGGCGATCCGCAACCCGAAGCTGTTCTCCTCCGAGGTGGTCAGCCCGCCGCCGCTGACTTTCCTGACGCTTTTCGACGCGCCCGACCACACCCGGCTGCGCAAGGTCGTCCAGCCCTCGTTCATGCCGCTGTCGCTGGATCCCTTCGTGGACCAGATCGGGCGCCGGGCCGAGGCGCTACTGGACGCGATGATCGCCAAGGGCGGCGGCGACGTGGTTCAGGACTTCGCCATCCCGCTCAGCATCTCGACCATCTCGACCATGATCGACGTCCCCGACGAGGACGAGGAGAAGATGAAGTTCTGGTCGGACGAGACCTTCAGCTTCTTCGGCCGCATCGCGCGAAACGCCCCCGGCACCGGCACGGACGAGGAAAGCGCCATGGCCTTCTTCGCCTATCTGAAGGAGGCGATGGAGCGGCTTTATCTCTCGAACAGCCAGTCGATCGGTGGCCATATCGCCCGCATGTGGAAGGACGGCCACCTGTCGGAGAAGGAGGCCAAGGAGCTTTGCGCCTTCGTCTTCATCGCCGGGCATGACACCACGACCATCCTTGTCGCGAACGCCTTCCGCATGTTCGCCGAGCAGCCCCGGCTAGTCTCCCGCATCCGCGAGAAACCCGAGGATGCCGACCGCTTCGTCGAGGAGGTGGCGCGCTATCGCGGCACGGTCCAGCGCGTCAGCCGCATGACCACCGAACCCACCGTCGTCGCCGGGGTGCCCTTGCCCAAGGGCGCGGTGGTGCGCCTGCTGCTCTCGGCCGCGAACCGCGACAGCCGCAAATTCGCGGATGGCGAGACCTTCGACATCGACCGGGACAACAGCGGCCATCTGGGCTTTGGCAATGGCATGCACAAATGCCTTGGCATGCCGCTCGCCAAGCTCGAGACGCTGATCTCGACGAAGCTGGTGGCGCGGAAGGTCGGGGAAATCTCCCTCGATCCCACCCGGCCGATCCAATATGTGCGGGGCAACAACCTGACCAATTCCGGCCCCGAGCATCTGTTCGTGCGCATGACCGGGCGGGCTGGCTAGATCAAGCCTGCGGCGCGGGGGGCGAATAGCGGCCCTGCGCGCCCAGCCGGAACTCGGTCGGGCGAAAGCCGGTATTCTTGCGGAAGAAGCGGCCGAAATAGGCCTCGTCCTCGAAACCGAGTTGCTGGGCGATCTGCTTGACGCTCAGCGTGGAGTATTGAAGCAGCCGCTTGGCCTCATGGACCGCGCGGGCATCAACGGCCCTGATCGCGGAAATCCCGAAAGCCTCGTGGCAAAGGCGCGTCAGCTGGCCGGTCGTCACCCCCATCGCATCGGCATAATCCGCCACCGGCCGGCGCGTGCGGCACCATTCGTCCAGCAGGGCGCGGAACCGCTCGATCTTCGCGGCCCGCGCGCTGCGGGCCGGCGTGACCGAGAGCCGGGCCTTTTCGCTCAGGCGCGAGATCTGCACGAAAAGGTTCACGACCAGCGCCAGCCCGGCGGCGAATTGCCAGCGGCCATGCCCGGTCGCCTCGCGCCCGATCGCCTCGAACAGATGCTCCAGCGGCGTGCCGCGCCGGCTTTCGGGTTCGACCGCCAGAACGGCGGGGGTGCGTATGCTGGCCAGAAGATCGGGCGCGGCGGCCTCGACCACCGATTCCAGCGCGACTTGCGCCAATGTGATCACATGGCCGTCGATATCGTCGCGAAACCAGAACCCGTGGACCGAACGCGAGGGGACGACGACCAGACAGGGCGCCGCAATCTTCCATTCCTTGCCGTCGATCGAGGCCGTGCCCTCACCCCGCGTGACGTAGAGGACTTGCAGCAGGGTGCTGTGGAAATGCGGGTCGATGCTGAAATCGAAGGGACCGGCGCGGAACGGGATGCGTTCGTAATGCACCATGTCGACCCAGGGCTGGCCGGCATCGACGCCGTAGAGCCTGAAATCGGGCATCGCCCGGCGCTGGTCCTGCTCACGCTGCATGGCCTTGTCCTGTCATCTGCGAGTGCCCGGCGCTGCCGCTGAACCCCACGCCGCCCTGAGCCTGCGCCGGGTCTCGTTCGCAGACATTTCGTCGTTCAGCCGCTGGAACCCGGCCCGCTCCGGGGGCGCTGGTCCGCATTCAGATAGGCATAGGCGCGCAGGATTGCGAGGTGGCGGCGGAGTAGCACCCGCCACCGGCTCCATCGCGTCGGAATAGCGGATGGCGTCGCCCTCGCGCGCCTCGCGTTGCTGCGGCGCGGTCAGGGAATAACCGGAATCAGGCCGAGGACCAGACCTGCCCTGTCGCGTCATTCGCAATCAGCACCGCCTTGCCCTCGACCAGCCAAATATTCCGGGACGCGTTCAGTCGCCCCCCGCGACCTTCATCCTCTAGGAGGATCGCCCCGCCGCGCGCAGGATCGCCATGGTCGCGGCATGGGCCATCGCGGCGCGGCCGGTTGCATCGACCCGCTCGGCCAGGGCGCGATGCGGAACCTCGACGCTGATCGTCGTGCCGGGCGGCACGGCCCGGACCAGCCCGGCCAGATCAATCCCGCCCTGCCCCGGAAACAGCCTTTCGCCGCGCGCGACGCGGATCAAGGCCTGATCCTCGGGGTCATAGGGGATCAGACCGTCGCAAAGCTGGACATAGTTCACCAGCGCCGGGGGCAGCGCCGCCACCTGCTCCAGCGTCGTGGCCGAGCGGTCGTAATGCAGTGCATCGACCAGCACGCCGCCATTCGGGCGGCCCGCCGCCTCGACGATCCCCTGCGCGGCGGCCAGATCGGGAACGGCGGTCCATGGCATGAACTCCAGATCCGCTGTCAGCCCATGCGGGCGGGCGAGATCGCAGAAGCGCGCGAAACTCTCCGTCAGCCGCGCGGTATCGGGATCATCGCCCGCGACAAGGACATGACGCGCGGAAAGCGCCTCGCAGCGGGCAACGAAGCGGGCGAACAGGTCCCAGTCATTCTCGGGCCGGAGGCGGATGATCTCGACATCCCCCACGGTCACGCCGGTATCCGCGAGCGCGGCCCGAACCTCGGCCAGTTGGCGGTCATCGGTCAGCAGCGGATAATCAGGCTCGGCCCCCGGCGCGGCGGGCAGGATGCGCAGCCCGACCATCTGGTAGCCGGTGGCGACGGCGATGCGCACGGCCTCGACAGGGCCGACATCGAAGGTGGTCAGGAAGGCAAGCGACAGCGGATGGGTCATCATTCCCCTCACTTCAACGGCGAGAACGGCAGCGGCATGGCGATCTGGCTGGTCATGTCGGGGGAAAGCCAGTCCGGCCCGCCCTTCGGCGGCCATTTACCGTCGGCGACCGATTTCGCCCGCGCCTCGCTGCGCGCGGCAAGGCTGGCATAGGGCCAGATCTGCGTGAGGCGCGGCGCACCGTCGAGGCCATACATGGCGACGGTCAGCTTCGAATAGACCTCACGCGGGGGGACCGCCTCGCGCCATTTCTCCATGGTGGGCAGGATGCCGTTCACCTTGGTCTTGTAGGTGCGGAACTCATAGACCGGGCCGAAGCTGCCCGGCTGGACCGGCGGCAGGAAGTCGAGGGCGCGATAGCTTTCCATCGACAGGTTCACCAGTTGCTCCGCGCAGCCGAAGGGATTGTCCGAACGCAACGCGCGTTCGCGTTCCGCGTAAAGCTGGGTCAAATCATCAAAGGCGCGCAGGACGAATACGCGGTTCAGCGTGCCGATATCGGTGCCCCATGCGCCGCAAAGCCGGCCCTGCCCGGCGCCGACCCATGCCTCGATCCCCGGCGCGGCCTTGCCGCCCCCGAAGATCACGGTGTCGAGCGTGGCGAGTTCATAATAGCTCATGGCATTTCCTCCTGTGAAAACCCGGTGACGGGCTGTCCGGCCAGAACGCGGCCGGCGATATATCCGAATGTCATGCCGGGCCCCAGCGTGATGCCGCCCGACGGGTAATGGCCGCCCATGACCGAGGCCATGTCGTTGCCGATGGCGAAAAGGCCCGGAACCGGCCGGTCCTGCCGGTCCAGCACCCGCGCCAGCGGGTCCGTCTTCAGCCCCGCGAATGTGCCAAGCGACCCCGGCACGATCCTGACCGCGTAGAAAGGCCCGACCTCCAGCGGCGCAAGCGAGGGGTTCGGCCCATGCGCGGCGTCGCCCTGCACGCGGTTATAGAGGCTTTCGCCGCGCCGGAACTCCGGATCGCGGCCTTCGGCGGCACCGCTGTTGAAGTGCTGGATCGTATCGCGCAGCGCCGCAGCGGGAATTCCGCAGGCTTGCGCCAGATCCTCGACCGTGCGGCCCCGCTTCAGATAGCCCGAGCGGATCGCGCCGCGCAGCGGAAAGGGAAAGGGCTTCGACCAGCCCAGCCCCCAGCGGCGTTGCGCGCGGTGATCGGCGATCAGCCAGCAATGCGGCGCCTTGCCGGGCGGGGTCGCGGCAAGCAGCGCGGCCATGAAATCATGGTAACTGTCGGCCTCGCTGACAAAGCGCCGCCCCTCGGGCGTGACCGCGATGATGCCGGGTTTCGCACGCTCGATCAGATGCGGGAAATGCGCGACCGAGCCGTCGGCGCGCGGCACCAGCGACACCGGCGCCAGCGCGAGGTTCGAGGCGAGCGTGCCATCGACCTCGGCCCCCGCCGCCTCGGCGAGCCGCATCCCGTCGCCGCTATTGCCGCGCGGCGCGGCCGAGAAATGCCCGGCCCCGCCCCCTGCCCCGGCCGCAAGCCGATCAAGCCGCGCCGGATCATGGGGAAAGCCCCCGGTGGCCAGCACGACGCCCCGGCTGGCCGTGACGACCAGCGGTCCTTGCGGCGTCGAAAGCCGCGCCCCGGTGATCCGCCCGTCCTGCCGCAGCAGTTCCGCGACCGGCGCGCTGTCGATCAGCGTGACGCCCTTGTCGAGGGCCGAGCGCATCAGCCGCGCGACCAGCGCATTGCCGTTCACAAGCTGCGTCCCCCGCCCATGCAGCACGAGGTCGCGCAGGTGCCGACCGATCCGCCGCGCGGCATGAAGCGCCGAGCGCGGCTTGCGCGTCGCGTCGAAGAAATGCCGCATATCCGCACCGCCCGCGATGCCCATGCCCCAAAGGCTGACCACATCCAGCGGCGGGCGCAGCTTCGCGGCCCAGTCGCCAAGGCCCCGCCCGTCATAGGGCAAGGCCGAGACCGAGCGCCCGCCCTTGGCCGCGCCCTCGCTTTCGTGGAAATCGGGGATCGCGTTGCCGTCGATCCAGCGCATCGCCGAATTTTCGGCGAAGAACGAGATCATCTCGGGGCCGTTCTCCAGAAACGCCGCCAGCCTCGGGTCGCTGGCGCGGTTCCCCAATTCATGGCGCAGATAGGTGCGCGGCCCCTCGGGCGGCTCGTCGATACCGGCGGCGCGCGCCAGGGGGTTGCGCGGGATCCACAGCCAGCCGCCCGACCAGGCGGAGGTGCCGCCAAAGACGGCCTCCTTCTCGGCCAGGATGACGCTGAGGCCGAAATGCGCCGCCGTCACCGCCGCCGCAAGGCCCGAGGCCCCCGAGCCGACAACAAGAACATCGCACGCCAAGGCGCGTTCCGGTGAATCTTCCATTCTCTCCTGCCAGTCAGCCCGCGCCGGGCGGGCAACGCGCCTCAGGCGCTTCTCAGATCCGCCGGGCCTTCGTCCAGCGCCCGGACATTCGCCCGAAAATACTTGGTTCCCGCTGCCGAAGCGCCCAGCTCGTCCGCCGCCGTCTGAAGGCGCGGCGCCAGCTCGGCCATGCGGGTGTCTGTCATCCTGACCGCCGGTCCCGCGATCGACAGGCAGCCCAGCACCGGCCCGCTGCCGTGATAGCGCACCGGGACCGCCATCGCCGCCATGCCGGCGATATAGCTGTCGACGGCGGTGGCATAGCCGCGCGCCCGCGCCTCGGCCAATTGCTGAAGCAGCAGGGTGATGCTGGTCGGGACCGATGCCCCCTGCCCCTCGGCCTGGCGCAGCAGCCCTTGCGCGCCGACGCGGTTCAGCGCCTCGTCATCGCTCATGCTGGCGAGCCACGCCTTGCCCCCGGCAGAACTGGCGAGGTGGACGATCACCCCCTGCTCCTGCCCCGGATCATAGCGCAGGCCCCGCGTCGCGCCCTGCGCCACTGCGACCCAGATCAGCCGGTCGCCGTCGATGACCGAAAGGCGGATCAGCTCTCCGCTATCGGCGGCTAGCTGGTCCATCACCGGCTGCGCGACATCGGTGATCCCTGCGCGGCCCATGAAGCCCAGACCCAGCGCCGGCAACTTGATCGTCAGCGCGTAATCGCCCTGCGCCTGCATCTGCCGGACATAGCCCAGCCGCGCCAGTTCCTGCAGCGTGCGATGCACCCCGCTGGCGGGCTGCTCGGTCGCGGCGGCGATCGTCGTCACCGGCAGGCCCAGCGGGTGATCGACCAGAAGCTCGACAATGGCGAGGGATTTTTCCAGAACGCTGCTCATGTCCCGCTTCCGATGTTGAAACCGGTTTCATGTTCCGTGCCCAGGGGCGAAAGGTCAACCGCGACCGCCTGCCCGCTTTCGGCGGCACGGCCGATCGCGTCCAGCACGATGAGGTTCGCCGTCGCATCGCGGGCCGAGACCAGCGGCGTGCCGCCCTGCCGGGTCAGTTCGGCGAAATGCGCAAGCTGCCGCTCATAGGGATCGGCGGGGACAAGGGGCAGCCGCCGGGGCTGCAATTCCTGCGTCCAGTCGGGCGTGCCCGGTGGCTGCCACAGCATCAGATCGGGCAGCGACAGCCCGGCCTTGCTGCCCGCGTAATGATGGGCGCTGACCGGATGGGCCGGGAAGCGCGCCATATTCTCGCCCGCCGAAAGATCCCAGGCCCAAGGCCCGACCGCCGTGTCCGAGATACACAGCGTGGCCAGCCCGCCGCCCGCGAATTGCAGGCAGACGGCGGCGGTATCCTCGACCGGGAAGCCCCGGCGCGCATGGCTCGCGATGGCTTGCACGCTGGCGATCTCGCCGAAGAAATGCCGCAGCAGGTCGATCTCATGGACCAGATTGATCAGCAGCGGCCCGCCCGCCCCCTTGGCCCGCCGCCATGGCGCGTTGAAATATTCATCAGGCTTCGCCAGCGACGAGGTGACGGTCGCCATGACCAGATCGCCGAACTCTCCGCCGTGGATGGCCTGGTGCGCGGCGCGGATGATCGGGTTGTGGCGGCGATGATGCCCGACCAGCAGCGGCACGCCGGTCTCATCCGCGACCGCGATCAGCCGCAGGGCCGAGGCGAGGCTCTCTGCCACCGGCTTTTCCAGCAGCACCGGAAGGCCCGCGCGCATCAGCGCCTCGGAAAGCGGCAGGTGGGTTTCATTCGGGGTCGCGACGATCGCGGCCTCGGCCAGTCCCGAATCGATCAGCGCCGCGACATCGGGCAGGCAGGGCACGCCAAGCGATGCCGCCAGCGCCCGCCCGCCCTCGGCCGGATCGACGATGGCGGCAAGCCGCAGGTCGGGCATCCGGGCCAGCGTATCAATATGCGTGCGCCCGATCGCGCCCGCCCCGATCACCGCTATCGCTATCTGCTTGGACATGTCGCCTCCCTCCGCTTTTCCCGATAAAGCCGGATTCGAAATCAGAAGTCAATTTTATTCTTGAATGACATTCCATATTCGTTCATCCTGCCCTCCGAGGACACGAATCCCCGGCCGGAATCGCGGCGGGAATCGGGACGGAATTGCGAGGAGGCAAGATGTCACAACTGCTTCGGATCGACGGAGAGACCGCGATCTTTCCCATTATCGGCCACCCGATCGGACAGGTGAAATCGCCGACCTCCCTCAGCCGGATCATGGCCGAGCGCGGCTATAACGGTATGGTCGTCCCGATGCATGTCCTGCCCGGGGATCTGGCGGGCTGGCTCCAGCAGGCGGGGAAAGTGCAGAACTGCCCCGGAATCGTCGTGACCGTGCCGCATAAGGGCCCCTGCCTTGATTTCTGCGCGAGGGTAACGGCGCGGGCGCGGGCCGCGGATGCGGTGAACATCATGATCCGCGACGCGGAGCTGGGCTGGATCGGCGATGCGACCGACGGTCAGGGCTATATGGACGGCATCGCGGCCGAGGGCTTCGACGTCGCGGGCAAGCCCGCCCTGCTGGTCGGGACCGGCGGCGCAGGATCGGCCATCGCCTATGAAATCCTGGCCCGTGGCGCCTCGGAACTGGCGCTACATGACATCGACGCAAGGCGGCGGGACGCGCTGGCCCAGCGGCTTCAGGCAGCGTTTCCGGGCCGGGTCCGCGTCGGGGACACCGATCCGCGCGGCTTCGCCCTTGTCGCGAACGCGACGCCCTTGGGCATGCGCGAGGGCGATCCCCTGCCCGTCCAGACCGATCTGCTGACGCCCGACCAGTTCGTCGCCGATGTCGTGACCCGCCCGGCGATTCCACCCCTGATCGCGGCAGCGCGCGCGCGCGGCTGCGCCACCATGCCCGGCTCGGGGATGTTCGATGCGCAGGCGGTTTTGCTGGCGGAACTGCTGATGGGCACCCGCCGGATCGCGCCCGATTAACATGAGGTTACAAAGCTGGACATAACGGCACTTGCCAGTCCTGCGCTGCCATGCAGACTGAACGCGGCAAGCCACGGGAGAGGCTTGCCCATTCTTCAACAAAACCGGCACCGCGCCCGCGCGGCCCGTCGGGAAAGCGGCATCCGGGTGCCGCCATCCCGGTGACAAGAACCCGGAAACCAATGGGAGGAGACACGAATGTTCAGAACTTTGATCGGCACCGCCGCGACCGCGCTGGCCCTGACCGCATTGCCCGCGCTGGCCGAGATCAAGATCGGCTCGATCGCCGAGCTTTCCGGCCCCGGCGCGGCGGCCGGCACCAACTTCCACGACGGCGTGAAGATGGGTTTCGAGGAGATCAACGCCGCCGGCGGCATCCTGGGCGAGCAGGTCGCGCTTGGCGAATATGACAGCCAGACCGACCCGCAGGTCAGCCGCGCCATGGTCCAGAAGGCGATCGACGACGGCGTCGTCGCGCTGACCGGGACGGTGTTCTCGTCCTCGACGGTGGTGAACATGCTGGTCGCCAAGCAGGCGGGCATTCCGCAATTCACCGGGTCCGAGGCACCCTCGATCACCTCGATGGGCAACCCCTATATCTTCCGCACCGCCTTCGGTTCGCAAAAGGGCGTGCCGAAGATGGCGAAATACATGGCCGACGAAATGGGCGTGAAGAAGGTCGCCGTGGTCTGGGCCAATACCGAATTCGGCAAGGGCGGCCACAGCTCGTTCGAGAAGGAGGCCGAGGTCCACGGCTTCGAGATCGTGGCCGACATCCCGACCGAACAGGCGCAGACCGATTTCTCGGCCGACGTGGTGAAGCTGAAGGGGATCGAGGCCGATGCGGTCTTCGTCTACCTGACCGAGGAGGAAAGCGCCCGCTTCCTGCGCGAGGCGCGCAAGCAGGGCGTGACCCAGCCGCTGGTGGGCGAGACGACGCTGATCGGCCACAAGGTGATCGAACTGGCCGGGGACGCCGCCAATGGCGCGATGGGCCATGTCGGCCTGACGCCGGATGCCGATATCCCGGCGATGACCGAGATGGTCGAGAAATTCAAGGCGAAGTATAATTACACGCCGGACCACAACGCCATCAAGGGCTATACTGCCGCCTATACGATCAAATGCGTCACCGAGCTGGTCGGCAAGCCCGACAGCCAGGCGATCGCCGACAAGATGCACGGGCTGACCCTGAAGGCCGCCGACTGCCCCGGCGTGCTGATGGATACAAGCTGGGACGACACGGGCGAGATGTCGCGCGAAAGCTTCTTCGTCGAGGTCAAGGACGGCAAGCAGGTCGTCAAGGCGATCCTGCCGCCGAACTGATCCACTGCATGCAAGGCCGCGCGCCTGACAGGGGCGCGGCATCGCTGCCAAGGGCAGGCTGGCGCGAATTGCGCCGGCCCGTCCCGAATTGTCGCAAACCCGATGCGGGGTTCACATGGCTGAGCTTATCCAGATCCTAATCTCCGGCCTTGCCGCCGGTTCCATCTATGCCCTCGCGGCGGTCGGCTTCACCCTGCTCTGGCAGGCGTCGCAGACCATCAACTTCGCGCAGGGCGAATTCGTCATGCTGCCCGCCTTCTTCGTGCTGGTCGGCATGGGACTGGGCCTGCCGATGTGGCCCGCGATCGGCTTCGCGCTGATCCTGTCGCTGCTGATCCTTGGCGTCGCCTTCAAAAAGCTGGTGGTCGAGCCAATGCTGCCACATGGCACATTGCCGCTGGTCATCGCCACGATCGCCCTTGGCCTTCTGATGAAGGAAAGCGTCAAGGAGTTCTACGGCGCGACCGCCCAGCCCTTCCCGGCGATCTTTCCGCAGACGGTCTACAACGTCGCGGGCGCCAGCGTCTCGGTGCAGGATATCTGCAACCTTGTCGTGTCGATGCTGGCGATCGGGGGCTTGCAGCTGTTCCTGAACCGCACCCGCACCGGGCGCTGCATGCAGGCGAGCGCGCAGAACCCCGCCGTGGCCGAGATCCTCGGCGTCGATGTGAAGCGCATGGTGCTTTACACTTTCCTGATCAACGCGGCCTTGGCCACCATCGCCTCGGTCCTGATCTCGCCGGTTTACCTTGCCAAGTTCTCGAATGGCGAGACGCTGGGGCTGGTCGCCTTCATCGCGGCCATCGTCGGCGGCTTCAACCAGATCCGGGGCGCATTGGTGGGCGGGCTGCTGATCGGGGTGATCGACAACCTCTCGGCGGTCTATGTCTCGGCGGAATACCGGCAGGCGATGCCGCTGATCCTGCTGATCGCCATCATCCTCCTGCGTCCGCAAGGGCTGCTGGGCACCAAGGAAGGACGCGCGGTATGAACCGGACCAGACTGATCCTGATCGCGCTTGGCATCGTCGCTCTGGCGCTGGCCCCGCTTGGGCAGGGCAATTACATCATCTACACGCTGACCGCGTGGCTGATCTTCTCGATCTCGGCCATGGGGCTGAACCTGACGCTGGGCTATGCCGGGCAGGTCAGCCTCGCGCAGGCGGGCTTCATGGGGATCGGGGCCTATATCACGGCGCTGATGACGCTGGCGGGGATCCCCTGGATCGCGGCGGTGGCGGTGTCGATCACCTCATGCTTCGCGGTCGGGCTGCTCTTGGGCTGGCCGGCGCTGCGGGTGCAACACCACTTCCTGGCCTTCGTCACGCTGGCCGCGAACATCCTGCTGTTCCTCGTCCTTCGGAACGAGGAGGAGATCACCGGCGGCTCCTTCGGCCTTGTCGGGATGCCGCGCCCCTCGGTGCTGGGCCTGTCCACCGACAGCAACCTGAACTTCTATTACTTCACGCTGGTCTGCTTCCTGGTCGCGGCCTTCGTGATGTGGTGGATCCTGCGCTCGCCCTGGGGCCGGGCCTTCAAGGCGCTGCGGGAAAACCCGATCCGCGCGGAATCGCTGGGGCTGAAGATCCGCCGCCAGACGCTGCTGGCCTTCGCCATCGGCTCGGCCTTCGGCGGGCTTGCGGGCGCGCTGCAAACCCCGCTGGTGCAGTTCATCGAACCGGGCAGCTTCGCGCTGTTCCACTCGCTGAAACTGCTGCTGATGGTGGTGGTCGGCGGCGCGGGCTTCTTCTTCGGGCCGATGCTGGGGGCCGCCGTGGTCATCCTGCTGCCCGAGCTGCTGCGCTTTACCGAGGGCTATTACCTCATCATCTACTCCCTGCTGGTGATCGTGCTGATGGTCTTTTCGCCCAACGGGCTGATCGGGCTGGGACAGCGGATCTGGAACCAGTTCCGCCCCAAACAGGAGGAGCGGCGCGACATGAAGAAGGGGTTCCAGCTATGAACACGCCCATCCTCTCGGTCCACAACATCTCGAAGCATTTCGGCGGCATCAAGGCGGTGAACGGCGTCAGCTTCGATGTGCAGAAGGGCGAGATCCTTGGCCTGATCGGGCCTAACGGCTCGGGCAAGTCGACGCTGTTCAACTGCATCCTCGGTCAGTTGCGCCCCAGTTCCGGCCATTGCGAGATCGAGGGCCGCCCGACCGACGGCATCCGCCCCGCCGACCTGTCGCTGATGGGCGTCGGCCGGACCTTCCAGCAGCTTTCGGTCTTTCCGAAGATGAGCGTTCTCGACAACGTCATCCTTGCCGGACAGGAGCATGAGGGCTCGATGCTGTCGCGGCTGTTCGGCAAGTCCGACGCCGGGCTGACCGGCAAGGCCGAGCAGTTGATCGAGTTCTTCCACCTGACCCCCTATCGCGACACGCAGGCCGGATCGCTGTCCTATGGCCAGCAAAAGCTGGTCGATGCGGCGATGGCCTTCATGGCCGGGCCGGGGATCGTGCTGCTTGACGAGCCTGCGGGCGGGGTGAACCTGACCATGCTCGCCCATCTGAAGGAGCGCCTGCTGACCTATAACCGCGAACACGGCACCACCTTCGTCGTGATCGAGCACAATATGGAATTCGTCATGTCGCTTTGCACCCGCATCATCGTGCTGGCGCAGGGCGAGATCATCGCCGAAGGCTCACCGGACGAGATCCGGTCGAACCAGACGGTCATCGACGCCTATCTGGGGGGCTGACATGCTGGAAGTCAGGGACGTCACCGGCGGCTATGGCCGCATCACCATCCTGAACGGCACCTCGTTCACCATCCCAAAAGGCTCGATCACCACGGTCATCGGGCCGAACGGCGCGGGCAAGTCGACCGTATTCAAGGCGATCTTCGGGCTTCTCAACATCCATTCCGGCCAGATTCTGCTGGAGGGCGAGGACGTGACCCGCAAGCGCCCGGCCGAGATGATCGCCCGCGGCGTCACCTATGTCCCGCAGGGCCGCAACGTGGTGCCGCAGCTTTCGGTGTTCCACAACCTCGAACTGGGCGGCATCACCGCCAAGGATCAGGGCAAGCTGCGCCAGCGGATCGAGCAGGTGATGGACCAGTTCCCGATGCTGCGCCAGCGCCGCGACCAGAAGGCGATCGAGCTTTCGGGCGGCCAGCAGAAGCAGCTGGAAATCGCCCGCGCCCTGCTGCTGGACCCGAAACTCATCCTGATCGACGAGCCTTCGATCGGGCTGTCGCCGAACCTCGTGCAGGAGGTGTTCCAGACCCTGATCCGCCTGCGCGATCAGGGGGTGACGGTGCTGATGGTGGAACAGAACGCCAAGGCGGCGCTCGCCATGTCCGATTTCGGGCTGGTGCTGGAACTGGGCCAGACGCGGATGTTCGACCAGGCCGCGAAGCTGCTGGCCGATCCGCGTGTCGGCCAGCTTTTCCTGGGCGGTCATATCGGCGACGCGGCCTGAGGGTTTCCCTCAGGCCCCGCGCAACTCGGCCAGCGTCCGGGCAATGCCCTCCTCGATCCGCGTGACCGGATGGGGACCAAGGCCCTCCGGCACCGGGTCCGAGGCGAGGTCGGCGGGGATGCGCAGGGCCTCGCCCTCGACCCCGATGCCGTCCCAGCCGCTTTGCCGCGCAAGCTCGGCGGTGAACTCCTCCATTTCGCGCGTGTCGCCGGCCATGGTCAGCACCGTCGCGCCCTCCATCGGCCGGATCATCGCCGTGGCCAGCAGGCGCGCCACGTCATCGACATGGACAAAGCCCACGCGCCCCGAGAAGCGGATCAGCGCCGGCTCGCGCCGGACCGAGGCCGCAAGCGCGATCGACGGCCCCGCCGCGATGCCGCTGCTGATCCCCGGCCCGTAGACGATATAGGGGCGCAGGCCGAGGCTCGGGACGCCGTGATCGGCGGCCCAGACCCGCGCCACGCCCTCGACCGCGAGCTTGGTGACGCCGTAAAGCGACATCGGGTTCGGGACCGCCGCGCTTTCGGGGCCGAAAACCGCGGCGCTGCTGAGATAGGCGACCGGGGCGCCAAGGCTGCGCGCCAGCTCGAACACCAGCGTCGAGCCAAGGACATTCACCCGCACCGCCAGCGCCGGGTCGCGGGCGCAATCCACGGTCATCAGCCCGGCCAGATGCACGATGCCCGAACACCCCTGCCCCGCCGCCGCAAGCGAGGCCGCGTCGGTCACATCGCCCGCCGCCACCTCGCATCCCTCGGGCGGGGTCATGCGGGCCAGCGCCGGCGCAAGGTCAAAGAGGCGCGGAACCACCCCCTCGGCCAGCAGCGCCGCCGCCACCCTTTGCCCGATGAAGCCCGAGCCGCCCACCAGCAACACCCGCCCTGCCCCGCCCGCAGCGGTCTTGTTTCCCGTCATCTTCGTCCTCCTCTGACATTCTCAATATGGAATCACATTCAATAATAAAAATCACTTCCATTTTTTAACCGATCATGCCAATTTCCGCCAGCAGATCACGGGAGGGGATTTGATGAAAAGCGGGACGTTCGACGAGGAGGTTGACCTGCTGGTCATCGGCGCGGGCGCAGGCGGCATGACCGCCGCCCTCAGCGGGGCCATCGCGGGGCTGGAGGTGCTGCTTTGCGAAAAGACCGGCATGGTCGGCGGCACCACCTCGACCTCGGGCGGGACGACCTGGGTGCCGGGGACCGAGCTTTCGCAGCGCGCGGGCGTCCCTGACAGCGCCGAGGATGCCGCGACCTTCCTGCGCCATGTCGTCGGAAATCGCGGCGGCGATGCGCGGCGCGCGGCCTTCCTCGCCTCCGGCCCGGAAGCCATCGCCGATCTGGAGCGGAACAGCGAATTGCGCTTTATCGCCGCCGCCGCACATCCCGATTATCTCGACGGCCCCGGTTCGGCCTATGGCGGCCGGGCGCTGGCCCCGGTCGAGTTCGACGGCAGGCTGCTCGGCGCGGATTTCGCCCGGGTCCGCCCGCCCCGCGACGTCTTCATGGGGCTGGGCGGCATGATGGTCGCCCGGAACGAGGTTGGCGCGATGCTCAACCCGCTGGCCAGCGCCGCGAATTTCACGACCGCCGCGAAAAACGTGCTGCGCTATGGTCGCGACCGGCTGCGCCATCGCCGGGGCACACGGCTGCTGATGGGCAATGCGCTGGTGGCGCGGCTGCTCTTCAGCCTGCGCCGCAGGCGGGTGCCGATCTGGTTCGACAGCGCCGTCGAGGACTTCATCCGCGACGGCCGGCGCGTCACCGGCGCGGTGATCCGCACCCCGGACGGTCCGCGCCGCGTCCATGCCCGGCGCGGCGTGGTGCTGGCCACCGGCGGCATCGGCTGGAACAAGGACCTGCGCCAAAAGCTGTTCCCGGCCCAGATCGCCCCCCGCTCGCAAGCGCCCGAGGGGAATACCGGCGACGGCATCACGCTGGCCATGACCCGCGCCGGCGCGGCGCTGGATGACGGCTGCGACAGCGCCGGGCTGTGGATGCCCTGCTCGCTGCTCGAGGATGGCAAGGGCGGCGTTTCGGTCTGGCCGCATATCCTGCTGGACCGCGCCAAGCCCGGCCTGATCGCCGTCGGGCGCGACGGCCGCCGCTTCGTCAACGAGGCCGACAGCTATCACGATTTCTGCATGGGCATGATCCGCGCCAAACTGGACGAGGCGTGGCTGGTGGTCGATGACAGCTTCATCCGCCGCTATGGCCTCGGGCTGGTGCTGCCCGGCGGTCACGGTCTTGGCCGCCTGCTGCGGCGCGGTTACCTACAAAGCGCCCCTACCCTATCCGCGCTGGCGGGCAAGATCGGGGTGGACGCGGCCGGCCTGGCCGAAAGCGTCCGCGCCAGCAACGCCCATGCAGCGGCGGGAAGCGACCCCGATTTCGGTCGCGGCGGGTCGGTGGTGAACCGCTTCAACGGCGATCCCGAGGCGATCGGGAACCCCTGCCTCGGCCCGCTGGAGAAGCCGCCCTTCTATGCCCTGCGCGTGGTGCCGATGGATCTGGCCGGCAGCGGCGGGTTGAATTGCGACGTCGAATCACGCGTTCTGGACGAGGCCGGGCAACCGATCGAGGGCCTTTATGCCTGCGGAAACGACGCCTCCTCGATCTTCCGGGGCACCTATCCCGGCCCCGGAACCACGATCGGACCGGCAATGGTCTTCGGCTGGCGCATTGCGCGCCATCTTGCCGCCCAAGGGTAGCGTCCTGAGAAAACAGCCTTTCCCGGTTTCCGCCGGGAAGGCTGCGTAGACGAATTAACATCCAGTTAAGCGAACCGCAAAAACGGTCTTTGACGTTACGTCTTTGACCGACGATCTGTCATGGCATGGCACGCCCGAGGAGCCGCCGCCATAATTTCAGGGAGGTTATCATGACCGCTTCGCAAGCCTTCACCCCGAAGGCCAAAAGCCAGTCGAGCAAGGCCGCCGCCAGCGGCTGGATCGGGTCGGCGTTGGAATATTACGATTTCTTCATCTACGCGACCGCTGCCTCGCTGGTGTTCCCGCAGATCTTCTTCCCGTCCGGGAACCCGCGCACCGCGATCATCGCCTCGCTTGCGACCTATGGCGTCGGCTATATCGCCCGCCCCATCGGCGCCTTCGTGCTGGGCCATTGGGGCGACACCCACGGCCGCAAGAACGTGCTGATCCTGTGCATGTTCCTGATGGGCTTCTCGACGCTGCTGGTGGGCCTGTTGCCGACCTATGCGCAGGTCGGCATCCTTGCGCCCATCCTGCTGGTGATCCTGCGCCTCGTTCAAGGGTTCGCCGTCGCGGGCGAGATTTCCGGGGCAAGCTCGATGGTGATGGAACACGCGCCCTTCGGCCGTCGCGGCTTCTTCGCCAGCTTCACGCTGCAGGGCGTTCAGGCGGGCCAGATCCTCGCCGCCGCCGTCTTCCTGCCGCTCGCGCATTTCATGCCCGAGGAGCAGTTCAACTCCTGGGGTTGGCGCGTGCCGTTCCTGCTCAGCTTCGTCGTCATCATCGCCGGCTGGATCATCCGCCGCGAGGTCGAGGAAACCCCCGCCTTCCAGAAGGAAGAAGCCGCGCACGCCACCCCGCGCTCGCCCGTGATCGAGGCTGTCCGCACCAGCTGGCCCGACATGATCCGCGTGATCTGCATGTCGCTGATGAACACCATCCCGGTCGTCACCACGGTCTTCGGCGCCGCCTATGCGGTTCAGGCGGCCTATGGGGTCGGCTTTCACAAGGATGTCTATCTGTGGATCCCGGTCATGGGCAATATCGTCGCCTGCGCCGTCATTCCGCTGGTTGGCAATCTGTCGGACCGCATCGGCCGCCGCCCGCCGATCATCGTGGGCGCGCTGGGATCGGGGCTGCTGGCCTTCGGCTATCTCTACGCCATCTCGATCCATTCGGTGCCGCTGGCCATCCTGATGTCGCTGCTGATGTGGGGCGTGGTCTATCAGGGCTATAACGCGGTCTTCCCCAGCTTTTACCCCGAGCTGTTCCGCACCCGCACCCGCGTCTCCTCGATGGCGATCTCGCAGAATATCGGCACCACGATCACCGCGCTGATGCCCGCGCTGTTCGCGACCGTCGCCCCGCCCGGCTCGACCAACGTGCCGATGATCGTGGGCTCGATCGCCTTCGCGGTCACGGTGATCGCCGCCACCGCCGCCTGGTCGGCGCGTGAGACCTATCGCGTCAGGATGGAGGATCTGGGCAATCCCGATGCCGTCCCCCTGCCGCGCGAGGATTACCAGCGGCAGCGCGCCGAGGCGCTGGCAAGCAGCTGACCCCATCCCGAGCGGTTTCGGCCGCACCCTTCCCCAACTGCCGGATCGTCCCCCGCGACGGTCCGGCCTTTTCATTCCGTGCGCCAAGGTCTCGACGCTATCCGCCGCGATTATCCAGCCTTGTCGCGTCAAGCCGCAGGCAGGGCAAGTCATGCGGATTATCCCGTCAGCCGTGGATTCGCCCATTTTGAATCTGTCGAAAGGCTCGGTCGGGGTCGGTGTCCCTGCCCCGTAAGAATCCGAGATGGAGTTGACAGCTGTCAACTTGCGATCCCCGGCCGCTCATACGTCCGCAACAAGGCCCGCACCATCGCCGGCGCCGAGAACTGCCTTGAGGCTGCCTTTTGCCCCAGAACGCGAAGATAGGCCCCTGCTCGTCGGATCGTCGTCGCCCGCTGCAACATGCAGGCGATCGAGACCGCCGCGGTTTTATCGCCCATGCTGCGCCGGGCCTCGTCCCAGGTCTGGTTGTCGATGCCCAGCATCGGTCGAACGAAATTCGCTGCGTTCCAGTAATGTCGCCATGTGGTGATGGGTTGGTCGCTGTAGATGGCCAGATCCGGGGTGGCCTTCAACACGATCTCCAGCGGCATATTGTGTTCAGGCTCGGCGGGATCGGCTGGGTTTGCGGGTCTCTCGGCAGATTCAGATTCTTGAATATAAGTTTCTGAATTCTGTATGTGCCGCTCATTTTGGCTGTCATTGCCGCCCGGATTTCCCGATTCTTCGGGAATGCAGCCCGAGATATCCACAAGCAAACTCCGCACCCGATCCGCCATTTCGGCCAGTTGCGGGAGGTCCAGTTTCCGGCGCAGCCTCCGTTGCAGCAGCGCAAGATCCTCACCAGTTGCGGCAGGGCGCGGCAGGCTGGCTTCAACGGCATAGAGCCAGAGCTTCGCGGCGTCGCGCAAGTGCAGGGTGATTGACTGGCGTAGGGCGTGCTTCTTCAACTCCACTTCCCGCGCGGTTTCGGCCGCCCGACGGATCTCGGTCCAGCGCAGCAGCAGGGGGCGCAGGTCAAAGCCGAAGGCCGCTGCGGTCTGGCCGCCCGCGTCGCGCAGGGCATAGCGCTTGCCGTTGGGGCTGTCATGGCGCAGGATCAATCCGGCCTGGACGAGGTTCGCCAGATGCCGCCGCAAGGTGCTTTCCGGCATGCCATGGACGCGCCCGGAAAGCGCGATATTCGATGGAAACACGATCAGCCCGCCATCATCGGAAAGCTCTTTCGCGGGGCGAAACGACAAAAGCGCCGCCAGCACCGCCAGATCGCGATCGCTGACCGAAAAAGCCGCACGGGCAGCCGTCAACTCGCGCAGGACCAGCCATTTGTCTGGGGATTCCCGCGGGGCAGGGGCCTCGGCCAGCGCCTGTCGCTGCAGATGGGCAGCCGAAATCGTCCGCCGCCCGAAAGGCGTCGTGGAAATATGCCTCATTCTTGTCAATCACGCGGCAATAAGTTTCCGCCCGCCTGAAAACATGCGGTTGACAGCTGTCAACATTTGCCGCTATCTTCGAGGTGCTAGATCGAGAGAACGGCCCTTCGGATTTTTCTGGGGGGCTTTTCTTTTGCCTTGTCGTGCCTCCTTGTTGTTGCTGCTGCTCGATTATTCCGTGTCGCGCTCGAGCTGGTTGGCCAGCCAGTCGCGATGAATTTCCGGCAGGTTGCGGATCAGCCAGTCGCCGAATTCGCCCAGTTCCGTCGAGAGTTCCAGGACCGCCTTCTTGCCGCTCTGCCTGACCCGCCCGATCTGCGCCCCGCCCGAACCCATCAGCGCCTGAGGGGTGGGCGCGGGCTTCGGTGCCGCCAGCGCTGCCATCACCGTGACGAAACGGGTGTCGGAATCCGGTCCGGTGGCCGCGGCGAGAAGCTCCTCCAGCGGGTGTTTGCCGACCTTCTGCGCCAGCGCCAGCCAGCGGTCACGCCCGGCGGAAGGGGCGGCGCCGATCGCGCGGATCAACTCGTCGGGAAGCGCCTCGGTGACCGAAAGCATGCGCGAGATCACCGTCTTGTCGATCGAAAGCGCGTCGCAAATGATCTTGCGCTCAAAGCCCGCCTTGACCATCTGTGCGGCAAAATTCGCCTTCTCGATGAAGCTCAGATCCTTGCGGGCCGAGTTCTCCTGCCCCTGCGCCACCACCAGATCATGATCGTTCAGCGTGCGGACCATGGCCTTGACCGGCAGTCCCAGCGCCCGCATCGCCTGCACGCGCCGCCGCCCGAAAACGATGTCGTAGCGCCCCTCGTGATTGGGCGAATGGCGCAGCAGAACCGGCACCTGCTGGCCATATTCGCGGATCGATTCCGTCAGCGCATCGATTCCGGGCTGGTCGGTGTCCAGCCGGTCATGGATGCCGGCATGGTCGATCAGTTCGGGGGCAACCTCGATAATTGCGCGGCTTTTCAATTCGTTGATGGATTTCGACACGGCGCCGATCGCGCCGCGTTCCATGCGGGGCAGGGGTTGGTCCTGCACCATCGGCTCGGGGGTGCCCATCAGGTGCTTCAACAGGTCCTTGCGTGCCATCATGCCCCCTTGCCGCGGCCCCAGGCCGCCTGGATCAATCCCTCGATCTCGCCATTGACCGCGTTCAGGCTCTCCATCGCGCGCTCATAGGTGGCGCGGTTGAACTGGCCGCGCTCGACCTCGTAAAGGGTCTGCTTGGTGATCCCCGCATCCGAGATCGCGGTGGATTTCAGCACCGGATGGTTCAGCACATGCTCTCCGAACATCGAGCGCATGAAGCTGACCATCTGGTTCTGCGGACCGTCGCCCGGCTCGTAGCGGGTGATGACATAGCGCATCCAGTCGTAATCCATGCTGCCGCCCGCCTCGGCCACCACCCCCAGAAGGTTCGAGGTCATCAGCAGGAATTGGCACATCGACATCACGTCCAGCATCTGCGGATGCACCGTTACAAGAATTGCGGTTGCCGCCGACAGCGCCGACATGGTGAGGAAGCCCAGTTGCGGCGGGCAATCGATCACCACGATGTCGTATTCCGCCTCGACTTCGGACAGAACGTCCCCAATCCTGGTGAAGAAATAGTTACCCGTGCGCTCGCGCAACGCCATCGGTGTCGCGTGCTCGAACTCCATCAGGTCGAGGTTGCCGGGAATCAGGTCCAGATTGGTGAAATAGGTCTTCTGGATCACCGATCGCAGCGGCACCGGGGCTTCATAGCGGATCGCGTCATAGATGGTGCCGCCATCCACCAGATCGAATTCCGGCTGGACCCCATGCAGGGCCGAGAAACTGGCCTGCGGGTCAAGGTCGATGCCAAGGACGCGATAGCCGTCCAGCGCCAGCTTTTGCGCCAGATGTGCCGCGGTCGTCGTCTTGCCCGAGCCGCCCTTGAAGTTGATGACGGTGATGACCTGAAGATGGTCCCCCTCGCGCCGGCCGGGCAGGTAGGTTCCGGGCGTCTTGGTGCCTTTCTCCAGCATTTCGCGCAGGGCGAGGATGTCGGCGGGGCTGTAATAGCGCCGTCCGCCGGCCCGCGTCTCGGGCGAGGGGCCTTTCCCCTCGAGGTCGAGCTTGCGCAGATAGGCATCCTTGACCCCCAGCAGGTCCGCCACCTCGCCCGAGGTGAACTTGCGCAGCTCACGCTTGGCATCGGGGGGAAAAAGCTGCTCGCGATGGGCCTGCAAACGCTGCGACAGCCCGTTGGCATGCGCGCCGACGAGCTTGTCGATCCGTGTCTTCGGTCGCATAGTATTCACTGCGCCTGTCCTCTGGTCTGAGCCGCTTCGTAATCTTGGCAGTTACGCTTTCGGCCGTCTTATTCTGTTTGTTGCGTAATTGATGCGCGGGTTCTGCGATTCTGGCAAGTGATTTTCGCAGCAAGTGCAGTCTCTTGGCGCGCAACCTTCATCCGGGCGGCGGGTCCCGTCTTGTTGAAAGTAGGGAAAATCCCTATAATGTAAGGGGAAACCAGGAAACGGATTACATGCCATGTCGGAATCGACGGTGACAATGAAGGGGCAGACCACGCTGCCCAAGGCCGTGCGGCAGGCGCTGAACCTCGGGCCGGGCGACCGGCTGCGCTATGTGATTCTGGATGACGGCCAGGTCCGGCTGATGCGGACGCAGGCGGTCGCGGGGCTTGCGGGCCTGTTGCGGCGGGCGGGTCAGGCGCCGGTTTCGCTGGACGAGATGGAGGCCGCCATCGCCGAGGCAGCCCGGCGCCGATGATCGGCATCGACACCAATGTCCTTGTCCGCTTTCTCGTGCAGGACGACCCCGAACAATCCGCCGAGGCCAGCGCCATCTTTGCCGGCCTGACCGAGGAGGCGCCCGGCTTTCTGCCGCGCGAAGTCATGGTCGAGCTGGTCTGGGTGCTGGAGCGCGCCTACCGGTTGCCGCGAGGCGACATTGCCGATGCGATCGACGGGCTGCTCTCGTCCCGCGAAATTCTGGTCGAGGCGGCGGATCGCGTCGGCCTTGCCAGCCAGCGCTACCGGATGGGCGGGGCAGGCTTCTCGGACCAGATGATCGCGCTGACCGCCCGCGACGCGGGTTGTGCGCGGATCCTCAGCTTTGACCGCAAGGCCGTCGCCTCGGCCGGAATGTCCGCGCCAGCGCCGCGCGCATAGGGCAGGGGCCCCGGTCAGCTATCCTCCTTGGCCTTCCACAGCCCCTTGATCCGCTCGCGCAGCGTCTGGAAGATCACGTAGAGCGAGGGGATCAGGAAAATCCCGATCAGCGCCGCGGCCAGCATGCCGCCCGCGACTCCGGTGCCGACGGCGCGCCTGCTCAGCATCGCGGCCCCGGTCGCGCCGACCAGCGGCAGCAGCCCGGCGATGAAGGCGAAGCTGGTCATCAGGATGGCGCGGAAACGGTCGCGGGCGCCGGCCATGGCGGCCTCGTGGATGCCCATTCCGCTCTCACGCCGGGCCTTGGCGAATTCGATGATCAGGATGGCGTTCTTGGCGGCCAGCGCGATCAGCACGATCAGGCCGATCTGGGCATAGATGCCGAAATCGAGCCCGGCCAGCTTCAGCGCCGCCAGCGCCCCGGCGACGCCCACGACCACCGACAGAAGGACCGGGACCGGGATCGTCCAGCTTTCATAAAGCGCGACGAGGAACAGATAGGCAAAGACCAGCGCCAGCGCGAGGATCAGGGTGGTCTGCCCGGCCGCCTGCTTCTCCTGCAAGGCGGTGCCGGTCCATTCGAAGCCATAGCCGGCGGGCAGGGCTTTCGCGCTGATCTCCTCCATCGCCAGAAGCGCGGTCCCCGAGGCGACGCCATCGGCGGGCGAGCCGTTCAGCGTCGCCGAGCGATAGTTGTTGTAGCGCACGATGGATTGCGGCCCGACGGTATATTCGGCATGGGCCACCGCGCTCACTGGCACCATTTCCCCGGTCGCGCTGCGCACGTGCAGGGCGTTGATGTCGGCGACGGCGGCGCGGTCGCTTTCGCGCGCCTGCACGTTCACCTGCCACGTCCGTCCATAAAGGTTGAAATCGTTCACATAGATCTGCCCCAGCGTGCCCTGCAGCGTGGTGAAGAGATCGCTGACCGAGACGCCGAGGGTCTGCAACCGCTCGCGATCCAGTTCCAGATAAAGCTGGGGAGACCCGGCCGAGAAGGTGGTGAAGGTCGGGCCAAGCCGCGGATCCTGGCTGGCGGCGACCATCAGCCCGCCCGCGACCGCGGCCAGATCGGCGGGGGAACGCCCCTCCAGATCCAGAAGCTGGTATTCGAAGCCCGAGCCGGTGCCCAGCCCGACAATCGGCGGCAGGTTGAAGGCAAAGACCTGCGCCGAGCGGATGGCCGCGCCCTTTTCCATCGCGGTGGCGATGGCGGCAAAGACGCTGCTGCTGGCGGTGGTCCGTTCGTCGAAGGGCTTCATCGCGGCGATGACAAAGCCGCTGCTGGATTTCGCCAGCCCGTCAAGGAAGCTGAACCCGGTGACGGAGACGACGCCCTCCACCCCCTCGATCCCGCCCAGCATCTCCTCGACCTCGCGCATGGCGGTATCGGTGCGGTTGACCGAGGAGCCTTCGGGCAGCCGCACCTCGACGAAGAAGGCGCCCTGATCCTCGGCCGGCAGGAAGCCCGAGGGGACCACGCGGAAGAGCCCGAAGACCGCGCCCATGGCCAGCCCCAGCAGCACGAGGCCAAGGACGAGGCGCCGCGCGATCATGCCCGCGCCCTTGACATAGCCATCGCGGGCATTGTCGATCCGGCGCGAGATCCAGCCCAGCGGCCCGCGTTTCGGCCCGTGATGCGGCTTCAGCAGGATCGCGCAGAGCGATGGGCTGAGGGTCAGCGCATTGATCGCCGAAATCACCATCGAGACCGAGACCGCGACCGCGAATTGCTGGAAAAGCTGGCCCGACAGGCCGGGAATGAAGGCGACCGGCACGAAGACCGACAGCAGCACCAGCGTGATCGCGACGATGGCCCCGGTGATCTCGCCCATCGCCATGCGGGCGGCATCGGCGGCGCTCATGCCGGGATTTTCCTCCATCACGCGCTCGACATTCTCGACCACGACGATGGCGTCATCGACCACGATCCCGATCGCCAGCACCAAGGCCAGCAGCGAGACGGTGTTCAGCGAAAAGCCAAGCGCCAGCATGACCGCGAAGGTGCCGATCAGCGCCACGGGCACGGCGACCAGCGGGATGATGGTCGCGCGCACGCTGCCGAGGAACAGGAAGACGACGATGATGACGAGGATGAAGGCCTCGATCAGCGTATGCTCGACCTCGGAAATCGAGGCCTTCACGAAGGCGGTGGTGTCATAGACGATGTCATAGCGCATGCCTTCGGGGAAATTCGCCGAAAGCCGCTGCATCGCCGCCGCGATCCCCTCGCCCGCCGCCAGCGCATTGCCGCCCGGCAGCTGGTAGATGCCGATCATCGCGGTCGGCCGGCCGTTGAAGCGCGAATGCGTGTCCGAGATCTTCGCTCCCAGATCGACGGTGGCCACGTCCTTGATCCTCAGGAACGAGCCATCGGGATTGGCGCGCAGCACGACATTCCCGAACTCGGCCGGGTCGGTCAGGCGGCCCTGCGTGACAAGGTTCAACTGGAACTGCGGGTCATTGGTCATCGGCTGCGCGCCGATCCGGCCGATCGCGGCCTGCACGTTCTGCGCCTTCAGCGCCGCCACGACATCGCCCGGCGTCACCTCAAGGCTGGTCATCCGGTCCACGTTCAGCACGATGCGCATGGAATAGTCGAGCGCCCCGAAAAGCGAGGCGTCGCCCACGCCCGGCACCCGCTTCAGCGCGTCGAGGACGTTGATCGTGGCATAGTTCGACAGGAAAAGGTCGTCATGCGCCGCATTGTCCGAGGTGATTGCGATGGTTTGCAGCATCGCCGAGGACTGCTTCTTGACGCTGACGCCGGTGGCGCTGACCTCGGCCGGAAGGCCCGGCGTCGCCAGCGCGACGCGGTTCTGGACGTTCACCGTCGCGATATCGGGATCGGTGCCGACCGCGAAGCTGACGGTCAGCTTGTAGGAGCCGTCCGCGCCGCTGGTCGATTTCATGTAGAGCATGTCGTCGACGCCGACGACGCGCGCCTCGATCGGCTGGGCCACGGTGGTCTCGACCACATCGGCGCCCGCGCCGGGATAGTTGGCGGTGACGGTGACCTGCGGCGGCACGATGTCGGGATATTGCGCGATCGGCAAAGCCGTCAGCGCGATCAGCCCGGCCAGCGTCAGGACGATCGAGATGACGGCGGCGAGGCGGGGGCGGTCGATAAAGACTTCGGAAATCATGCCGTTCAGCCACCCGCTGCGGGTTCAGGCACCGCGTCCACGACGATGCCGGGACGCACCTTGTTCAGGCCCTCGGTGATGACCCGGTCGCCCTCGGCCAGCCCCTCTGACACGACGGTCCGGCCCTGCTGGGTGCTGCCGGTCTTGATCGCGCGGCGCTCGACCTTCGACTCGGCATTGACCAGCAACACGAACGAGCCTTGCTGGTCGCGCTGCACGGCGGGTTGGGGCACGGTCAGTTCGCGCGCGCCCTCGCGCTCCTCCAGCGTCACCCGGACCAGCGCCCCGTCCAGCAGGATGCCGTCGGGGTTCTTGAACTGGGCGCGCAGCAGCACGGTATCGGTGCCTTGCGCGACATTCGCGCTGACATAGTCGATATCACCCCGGATGGGATATTCGGTGCCATTGGGCAGGACCAGCCGCACCACGGCATCCTTGCTCATCTCGCCCCGCGCCAGTTTCTCCTGATAGGTCAGAAGCAGGGTGGTCGCGACGGGGAAGGTCACCTCGATCGGATCAAGCCGGGTCAGGGTGGTCAACGCGCCGCTGTCGGACCCGACCAGCGCGCCGACATCGACGGTGCTGAGCCCGACGATGCCGGGGAAGGGGGCCGTGATCTCGGTATAGGAAAGCTGCAGTTTCTGCCGGTCCAGCGTGCCCTGAAGCTGCTGGAGCTGCCCCTCCGCCTCGCTCAGATTGGCCTGCGCCATGTCGAGGTCGTTCTGCGCCACGGCATTGCGCTTGACCAGCTCCGCCTTGCGGTTCCGCTCCAGCTCGGCCAGCTTGCGCTGCGCCTCGGCGGTGGCGATCTGGCCCTCGATCTCGGTGACGGCGGCGCGGTAATCCTCGTCCTGGATGCGGTAGAGCACGGTGCCCGCCTGGACCCGCGCGCCTTCCTTGAAGCCGACCTCCTCGAGAAAGCCCGAGACGCGGGCGCGGATGTCGATCTTCTGGATCGCCTCCACCCGGCCGGTGAAGCTGGCATTCGCCCGAACCTCGGTCATCTCGGCCGAGGCGACGGTCACGGCGGGGGTGGTCTGGGCTGAAGCGCCCAGCGGCAATTGCATTGCCAGCAGCAGGGCCAGTCCGGGAATTACGCGTGGCATGCACTTGTCCCTCATCGACTCCGGCGAATGCTCGCATGGCATTGGCGATCAGACAAGAAATCCTTGGCGACGGATTGAAACCAGTCGCCGCCAGCGCGGGGGCAGGGGGCCCGCCCCGCGCGCGAAGTGCCAAAGGGGGGCGCTTACGGCGCGGCGGTGATCCGCGTCACCGATCCGGCCTGATCCTTGTCGCCGGGCACGCCATACATCGCGACCAGATAGACGGCGCCGTCCGGCCCCGCCGTCAGGTGGTTCGGCGTCTCATCGACTGGGATATTCGCGACCAGCCTGCCGTCGGCATCCAGAACGGCGACCGTGCCCCCGGCCCGCGAGGCGGCAAAGACCTGCGAGGTCTTTTCGTCCCAGACGACCGAGACGCCGCCCGCGCCGATGACGGTATCGGCCAGCAGCTTGCCCTCGGCATCCAGAACCACGACATTATTGGTTTCCTGCGACACGACATAAAGCCTGCCGGTCTTGGGATCGCGGGCGATGTCGGTCGCGCCCTGCGCCTCGGGCACCTCGACCGTGGTGCTCTGGCCGGTGGCAAGGTCGATCCAGCCCACCCATGGCGTGTCGCGGCTGACCGAATAGAGGCGACCGTTCCCGGCGTCGAGCGCGAGGTCGATGGCGCCGAAACCCGCCCGGCCGCGCTCGGCCACGAATTGCAACTGCCCGACATGCTCCAGCGTCGCGGTGTCATAGACCTCGACAAAGGGGCTGAGGGCGGCGCTGACATAGGCGCGGCCCCTGGCCTCGTCGATGACGATGTCGCGTGGATGCTGGACCGAACCTTCGGGGAACAGCTTCGCGACCTTCAGGTCATCGGCATTGTAGACGGTCACGGTCTCGGACTGGGTATTCGTGGTCCAGACCTTCCCATGCGCATTGTCGACGGCGACGCCGAAGACGCCCACGGGATCGCCCTTCGCATCGACCGGCACTTCGGCCTCGGCCTCGACGGTCATCGTGGCGGCGTCCAGACGGACCAGCTTGCTGCCGTCATTCGGGCCGCGGGCCGAGGTCACGAACAGCTTGCCATCCCCGGACAGCGCGGCCTGATAGGCGCGCTCGCCCACGGGCAGGGTTTGCAGCGCGAAGGCCGCCTCGTTCTGCGGCGGCACGACCTCGGACAGCTTCAGCACCACCTGCGAGACGCTGGCCGGATTCTCGGTCAGCACGGTCAGGGGATGCAGACCCGCCTTGGCCCCTGCCGGGACCTGCACCGGAACCGTAAGCTTGCCGTCCTCGCCCACGGTCAGCGGCTCGGGCGTCAGCGGGCTTGCGCCATGCAGCACGGTCACGCTGGCGCCGGGCGGAAGCCCTTGCAGGCTGATCGAGGTTTCATCGCCGGGCCTGACCGGCACGTCACGCGATCCGGCGCGGGCGCTGCCCGGAAGGGCGGTCGCGGCCGGGGTCCACGGCGCCTCGGCCAGTGCCGTCGTCGCGGAAAGGGCGACGGCGGTTGCCATCAGAAGGGAACGAACAGTGAGAGAATGCATCTTGCCCACCTTGAGGTGCAAGGGATGCCGTGCCTGTCATTGGGTGCGGCGACGGGGCCGGATTTTCACATTCTTGCCCCTAGGTCAACCGGAGCCACGGCGATGGCCTCATCCCTCGCCCTTCAGGGCCTTCAGGACCGCCTGAACCTTGGGCGTGCGGTGCAGGTCGACATGGCTCACCAGCCAGAAATCCGACCGCCATTCCGGCAGGGTCATCACCTCGGCCAACCCCGCCGCCTGACCGGGCATCAGCCAGCCCAGCCCCAGCCCGGCGCGGATCGCGGCGGCGCGCGCATCGCCGTCATTGCTGACCATGACGACGGCGGCGTCGGGCAGATGCTCGGCCATCCAGCGCGAATGGGGGGCGCGCGCCGTCTCATGCCCCGACAGCACGAACCGGTGCTCGGAAAGGTCGCGCACCGGCCCGTGCCGGTCCAGATAGCTCTGGGCGGCATAAAGTCTGCCCTCCAGCTGGCACATGGCGGTGACGACATAGTCCGGCTCGGTCGGGCGAGCCCCGGCGCGGATCGCGACATGCGCCTCGCCCGCATCCAGCCGGTAGAGACGCAGGTCGGTGACATAGTTCAGCCGCAGGCCAGGATGGCGCGCCAGCATCGCGGTCAGGCGCGGCATCACCAGATCCGACAGCCCCGGCAGCGAGGTTACGGTGATCTCGCCCTCGATCAGATCCCTCGTGCCCGCGATCCGCGAGGCCATCTGGGCAAAGCGGGCCTCGGCGGCGGCGGCGGCATCCAGAAGCAGCCGCCCGGCCTCGGTTAGGGCATAGCCGCGCGGATGGCGCTGGAACAGCCGCGCGCCCAACCGCGCCTCCAGCGCGTCGATGCGCCGGATCACCGTCGCATGATGCACGCCCAGCAGTTCGGCGGCGCCGCTGACGGTTCCCGCGCGGGCCACGGTCATCGCCGCGCGGATATCGTCCCAGTTCTGGTCTTCCATTGTGCGTCCATGCACAGTTGATGCGCGATTATCCCTCTTTTGTTCATTCATGCAAAGTCCTATCTCCCCTTTCGACATTCGAACACGGGAACCGAAATGAACATTCTCCATATCGACAGCGCGATCACCGGCGACACCTCGGTCTCGCGTCAACTGACCGCCGGGATCGTGGCCAAGCTGAAGGCCGAGCGCCCGGACGCCACCGTCACCTATCGCGACCTTGCCGAAGGCGTGCCCGCCATCGACAATGACTGGTTCCACGCCGTCAGGCTGAATCCGGAAAACCCGACCGCCGACCAGCAGGCGCTGATCGCAACCTCGAACGCCTATCTGAAAGAGGTGCAGGATGCCGATGTGGTCGTCCTTGGCCTGCCGATCTACAACTTCACCGTGACCGCGCAGCTCAAGAACTGGTTCGACCAGATCGCCCGCGCCGGCGTCAGCTTCCGCTACACCGCCGAGGGCCCCGAGGGCCTGCTGAAAGGCAAGCGCGCCATCATCGCCTATGCCGCCGCCGGCACGCCCTTCGGCTCGGACCTCGATTTCGCCTCGGGCTATGTCCGCCACATGCTGGGCTTCATGGGCATCACCGATGTCGAATTCGTCCCGGCCGACCGGCTGGCCTTCGACCGCGAGGGCGGCCTTGCCCGCGCCCAGGAAGCGCTGGACAAGATCGCGGCCTGATCCGGCCGCGCCAGCTATATGCGACGATCGGGGCGGTCCACCGGCAGGGTGGGCCGCCCCTTTCCGATTCATGCGCCCGGCCCATTGGGGCCAACCTGCAACTTCGCCTTGAAATTCCGCCCGTCTTCGGTAGATCGGGAGCATTCTCGGTCAGCCCGGTCGCGCCTTCGCGACGCCAGCCGAATTTTGGCGGGTTCAACGAAGCGGGCGAGGCATGGCGGTCGGGAACGAGGTCGGCAGGTTATTCTACAATCATCGGGCGGATGTCAGTTCCTACCTGATCCGCATGTTGCGCGACCCCGATCTGGCCGATGATCTGACGCAGGAGACGTTCCTGCGGCTCTGCGGCAATCTGGACGGCAGGAAGCCCGAGAACGGGCGCGCCTTCCTCTGCCGCATCGCGCGCAACATCGCGATCGACCATCTTCGGCTGATCCGGCGGCGCGGCACCGACATGCCCGGCGATCAGGTGCTTCAGGCGATCGCCGATCCCCGCCCGACGCAGGAAAACATCCTGATCGACCGCGAGCGGCTGGGGGTGTTTCTGCGCGCGCTGGCCGACCTGCCCGAGACGACGCGGCGGATCTTCGTCCTCCATCGCGTCGAGGGGTTGAAATATCGCGAGGTGGCGCGGCGGATGGAATTGTCGGAAAGCTCGGTCCAGAAGCATCTGGCGCGCGCGCTTCTTGAGGTGACGCGGCGTCTGCGGGCATATGAGGGCGGCAATTGATGGCGCAGGCGGGCAGGGCCGATGAAGTCGAGGCCGAGGCGGCGGAATGGGTGATCCGGCTGGCCGGCGATGCGCCGGAGGCCGCGCGGGCAGAGTTCCGCGACTGGATCGGCCGCGACCCGGCCCATGGCGCGGCCTTTGCCCATGCCGAACGGACATGGGAGGAGCTGGGCCTGATCAGGCAGGTGCGCGGCGGATCGCGTCGCGTGTTGGCCCTGCCGCTGATCGCGCTGCTTGCGGGGCTGCCGCTTTACATCGCGCATGACGACCTGCGCATCCGGCTTGAGGCCGACCATGTCGCGCCTCTGGGCGAAAACCTCTCGGTCACGCTGGAGGATGGCAGCCGGATCACCCTTGCCTCGGGCGCGGCGCTGGCGGTCGATTACGATCCCGAAGCCCGCCTCGTCCGCCTGCTGCGCGGCAAGGCCTATTTCGCGCCCGAGCCGGCCGCGACCTCCGGCCGGCGCGCCTTCATGGTCGAGGCGGGCGATACGCGCAGCACCGCGCTCGGGACCGAATTCTCGGTCGATCTGCAAGGCGACGCGGTCGATGTCATCGTGGCCCGCCACAGCGTCCGGGTCGAGGACATGTCGGGGCAGGCATCACCCGTCGTGGTGGCCGAGGGCATGGGCCTGCGGACGACGGACGGCGCGACCCCGATCCCCGAGGCGCGCAATGTCGATTTCGCCACCGCATGGCGCCGTGGTGATCTGGTCTTTGACGACCGCCCCCTTGCCGAGGTGGTCGAGGAGCTGAACCGCTATCGCCACGGCCGCATCGTCCTGCGCGGCCAAGCCCTTGCCGACCGCCGCGTCAGCGGGGTCTTTCACACGCAGGACATCGCCGGAGTCGAGGCGCGGCTGGCGGCCGAACTGGGCCTGCGCCGCCTGTCGCTGCCGCTGGTCACGGTCCTTTACTGAAAATATCGCCTGTTCCGAAAAAAATGCTCGGCGGCATTACCGGATTTCGCGCCGGATTCGTCCTTTCTCTGAACCCGCCCCGCAGAGGGCTGAAAATTGGAAGAGGGAAAGATGAAAATTCGCATCAGCCAACTGGCCCTGATCGCCGCGTTCGGCGGAGCGGGCATCGGTCTTGTGCAGGCGCCCGCCGCCATGGCGCAGACGACCGAGCAGGTCCGCGCCTTCGACATCCCGGCGCAAGGCCTGAACGGGGCGCTGCTGCGTTTCGCGCGCGAGGCCGGGATCGAGGTGCTTTACGACAGCGCGATGGTGCAGGGCCGGCGCAGCCCCGGCGTCTCGGGCCAGATGACGACCAGCGCCGCATTGTCGCGCCTGCTAGAAGGCTCGGGCCTCGGCTACCGCACCAACTCGCCGCGATCGGTCTCGCTGGTCATGCCCGAGGCCGAGACCGTCGAGACCGAAACCGGCGCCGTGGTCCTGAACGAGCTGCGGCTGGACGCGGGCGGCGCGGTGACCGAGGGCACCGGCTCCTACACCACGGGGCTGACCACGGTGGCGACCGGCCTGCCGCTGACGATGCGGGAAACGCCGCAATCGATCAGCGTCACCACCCGGCAGAAGATGGACGACCGCAACATGCGCAGCGTCGGCGAGGTGCTGGAGGACACGACAGGCGTGACCGTCATGCCGATGGATACCGAGCGGCGCAGCGTCTATGCGCGCGGCTTCTCCAGCCCCACCTTCATGGTCGATGGCCTGCCGGTCTGGTATCGCATCCAATATGGCTCGGGGCCGACCATTTCGGACACCGCGATCTATGACCGGGTCGAGGTGTTGCGCGGCGCGACCGGGCTGCTGGCCGGGGCGGGCGAGCCTTCGGTCGTCGTCAACATGGTGCGCAAGACCCCGACCGCCACGCCGCAGATGCATCTGCGCTTCTCGGCCGGCAGCTGGAACACGCTGCGCACCGATCTGGATATCAGCGGCCCGCTGAACGAGGACGGCTCGGTCCGTGGCCGCTTTGTCGCCGCGCAGGAGGAGGGGGATTCCTGGCTCGATCGCTACGAGCGCCGCAAGACCGTGCTTTACGGCGTGGTCGAGGCCGATGTGGGCGATGCCGGGACGGTCACGCTGGGCTATGACTACCAGCGCAACCGCACCCGCAACCACCAGTTCGGCGGGCTGCCGCTGATCGCCAATGACGGCTCGCAACTCGACTATGACGTCAGCACCAATGCCGGCGGCGGCGACCTGCCGCTGACCCAGACCGCCGAGACCGCCTTCCTGCGCTATCAGCATGAATTCGGCACCGGCTGGACCGCGGTGGGCGACCTGTCCTTCTACCGGGCCGAGCGCAAGGGCTATCTGGCCTCGGCCTCGTGGGGTTCGCCCGATCCCGAGGGCTACGGGGTCCAGACCGTCGGCGGCTATGTCGATACCGATACCGAGCAGACGGCCATGTCGCTCACCCTCTCCGGCCCGGTCGAGCTGGCCGGACGCAGCCACGACCTGCGCTTCGGGATCACCGGAAGCTGGGGCGAGGACAACCACAAGTCCTATTCCGCCTATGACGGCAGCGATATCGAATACCGGCCGATCACCGGCTCGATCTTCGACTGGGACGGCTATGTCCCGGACCTGATCCAGCAGGGCGACTATATCGGCTTCGTCAGCAACACCCAGATCGACCAGATCGCGGCCTATGGCTCGGGGCGTTTCAGCCTGACCGACCGGCTGAACTTCATCGGCGGCGCGCGGGTCGTCTGGTATGACTATGACTATACGACCGAGAACCGCGACACCGGCGCGACCACGCATCAGCAGATCAGCCGCAACGGCGAATGGATCCCCTATGCCGGCCTGACCTATGACCTGAACGACGACTGGTCGGTCTACGCAAGCTATACCCGCGTCTTCAAGCAGGCCAGCTATCGCGACAAGGACAACCGCATCGTCGACCCGACCACCGGCTCGAACTATGAACTGGGGACGAAGGCGAGCTTTGCCGATGACCGGCTGAACTTCGCGGCGGCGGTCTATCTGGTGGAGCAGGACAACCTGCCGGTGCGCGACCGCAGCGTGACCTATCAGCTGCCCGACGGCTCGAACCCCTACAAATCCATCGACGGGACGCGCGCCAGGGGCTTCGAGATGGAACTGTCGGGCGAGGTGCGTCCGAACATCCAGCTTGCCGCCAGCTATGCCTATACCGAGGCCGAGGATGGCGAGGGCGAGCCGATCTCGACCGTCATCCCCAAGCATTCGGTGAAGCTGTCGGGCGCCTATGCGCTGGACTCGATGCCGCTTGTGCTTGGCGCGAACCTGCGCTGGCAAAGCGCGATCGAGAACACCTGGGAATGGCCGGTCACCGGGACCGCGAAGCAGGGCTCCTATGCTGTCGTGGGCGTCATGGGGCGCTATGACTTCCAGAACGGCATGAGCCTCAGCCTGAACATCGACAACCTCTTCGACCGCAAATACCTCGCCTCGATCGACGAGACCTATGCGACCGGCAATTACGGCGCGCCACGCAATGCGACGCTGAGCCTCGATTACCGCTTCTGATCGGCCGCTGCCCCCGAAAGGGGCAGCCCATTTCCCGGAAAGACATGTCCATGAAAAGCACCCTTCTTCGCGGCCTTCGCGCCGGCGCGTTCACCCTGATCTGCCTTGCCCCGCTTCCCGCGCTGGCTGAGGTGCCGCTGGTCCCGGCCAGCGCCTTCGCGCCGCAGATCATCCGTCAGGATCTGATCCCCGGCGTCTACGAAATCGCGCATGCCCCCGAACTGGGGCTGGTCTTCGTCGCCTCCTCGCCCTCGCTTTCGGATGGCGCGCTCGGCGCGGTTTACGCGCTGGATGACCGCGACCTGCATATGGTGCGCCGGATCGAACTGCCGGACCGCGCTTTCGCGCTGGCCATGGATCACGCCAGCGGGCGGCTTTATGTCGGCCATACGCTCAGTGGCGCGGTCAGCGTGCTGGACGCGCGCAGCGGCACGCTGCTGGACCGGATCCAGCTTGGCAAGGACGAGGGCGAGGGCAAGTTCGAACATGTCCGTATGGTCGAGGTGGACGAGGCCAGCGGCAAGGTCTACGTCTCCAGCCCCTCGCGCAGCGGCACCGTCTGGATCATCGACAGCCGCAATGCGAACGCCGTCCAGCGCCTCGACAACGTGGGGCTGTGGACCGCCGGGCTTGCGCATGACGCCAAGGCGGGGCGGGTCTATGTCAGCGGCGGCGGCGGCGAGGAAATCCCCGTTCTGGACGCGGCGACGGGCGCGCGGGTCGCCGCGATCTCGACCGGCGACACCACCGAGCCGGGCGCCGGTGCCTCGAAGCATTTCTTCCTGAACCTGTCCCTCGATCCCACCGGGCGGCTTTTCGCGACCGATGCCAGCACCGGCAGCCTTTATGCCTTCGACACGGCGACCGGCAAGACCATCGCCAAGGTCGAGGTGGGGAAGGGCATCCTCGATACTCTGTTCAACCCCCACCGGAACGAGGTTTATGTCACCTGGCGCGGCGCCGGGCATGGCGAGCAGGAAGGCACCGGCGGCCTCACCGTCCTTGACGCCACCACGCTGGAGGTGCGGACCCGCATCGACCTGCCGGTGCATCCGAACAGCCTCGAGATCAGCCCGGACGGAGAGGCGCTGTTCCTGACCGTCAAGCAGCCCGTGGACAAGAAGCACGCAAGCTATCGCGAAGGCGCGGTCGATACCGTCATCCGCTTCGATCTGCGGGGCGAGCAGCCCTTCGCGGGGAAATAGTCGCCAATCCACCGCGATTTCCGGCCGGGGCATGATCGCGCCCGGCCCCGTCCCGCAGGCGCGATGGCTAATTCGTGGGCGAACCCTGCCCGGACGGCTCGTCTCGGCGCATTAAAGGCCGCCGGGTCAGGTCCCGCACGAACCGCTCCCGGTCGAGATCACCGCCCCCCGGCGCATAGATCGCGGCGTCGAGGAGGCGCAGGGGGGCCGGATCGACGGGCCGGCCCCGCGCCCGCTCATACCCCGCATAGGCCAGCGCGATCCGGCGCAATTCGAGCAGCTCGGCCTCCGCGGCGGCCCGGTGCAGGGCGGCGCGATGGGGGTTCGGCTGCCAGCGCCGCCAGTCCGGGCCGCGCCAGCCCTTGCGGTAAAGGCCCAAGGCCAGCGCCGTCGCCGCGCCCGCCAGCAGCACGGCCAGAAGCGGCCAGCGCATCCCCGCGCCCGATGCGCCGCCGACATTCGCGCCCACCTGACCATAGCCGAAGATCACCGGGGGTGTGATCGCCCCCCGCATCTCGCGCTTGGCCAGATCGAACCACGAGAACCGCATCGGCGGCAATGTCCCCTGCTCGCCGGTGATCGGGCGCAGGCTCCATTCCCATTGCACGAAGGCCAGCGGCCCGCGCTCGGTCAGCCGGGTCTCGCGCTTTTCGGGGGCGGTGAAGCTGATCAGCCATTTCTCGCGCAGCTCGGGCCGGAGGGGCAGCAGATGCGCCATGGTATCCTCGGCGGTGATGGTGATGCGGCGCTGGATGGTCTCGTCGTCGCGGATGCGGGCCGGGTCGCCGGACAGTTCGTCCGTGACCTTCAGGTTGCGCGCCGCCAGCGGCAGGCCGGGCGCGGGATAGGGCGTGATCGCGATCGAAACCGGCGGGGCCTCGATCGCAACCTCGGTCCGGGTTCCGCCATCGGCCTTGGTCAGGTGATGCGTGACCGGCCCGATCACCAGACGGCCGGGCTGGCGGGGAAAGATGGCGATCTGCCGCTCGAAGACCCGGCGGGGCAAGCCGCCCACCCGCTCCTCGCGCCAGTCATCGGGCCGGAGCTGCATCCAGTCATAGCCGGGCGCGTCGGGAAAGGTCATGTCCTCCAGCGCGACGAAGCCGTCATATTCGCCCCGGACGGTCAGGCGGATCATCTCTCCGACGACGGGGCGGGCATCGGGCAGGATCAGGCGCAGACTGTCCTCGGCCCGCGCCGGGGTGGCGAGCAGCAAGAGCAGCAGCAGAAACCGGCCTACCATGGTTCCCCCTCGGCCGGGCGGATCAGGCCAAGCGCCGCGCGGCGGTCGAACTCGGCCCGAAGGCGCAGGCGCAGGAACTCGCCCGGATCGTCCGAGAGGGTGCCCAGCCATTCGTCGCTGGCGGTGATGCCGCGCGCCTCGACATCGCGCTTCCAGTGGATCATCAGCACCCCCGAGGTCGAGGCGGTGGTCAGCCCGGCGGGGCCAAGCCCGCCCTTGGCGGCGATGCGGCCCGGCACGATGCTGTCCCCCTGTTCGGGCGGGATCATCGCATTGACCAGATCGCGGTTCTGCCGCGCCTCGGCATCGGAGGGATTGGCGAACAGGACCGCGTCGAAATAGGCCCGCGACAGCGCGTATTGCCCGGTTCCCGCAAGGCTGAGGCCGCGGTTATAGGTCTGCGTCCGCCCCGATTGCGCGAAGGCGCGGTCGGCCGCCGCGAAATCGCCCGCGCGATAGAGGGCCACGCCCCGCTCGGCCGGGTCGGTCAGCAGATGCGAGGCCATGGCGGGCATCCCCGCCCAGAGCGCCAGCCGGCCCCATGCCTGCGGCCCGGCAAGCGCGACGAGCAACGCGGCAAGGAGGAGGAGCCACTTCACGCCTGCCTCCGGAATTTCCACAGCAACGGCAGCAGCGCCAGCGCCGCGAGCCACGGCCCGAGGTCGCGATATTGCATCGCGACCGCCGCCGGGTCGCGGCTGACCGCCGAGCGCGAGAGCGAGGCGACGATGGGCGCGGCCTCGACGCCGGGCAGGACGCGCACGGCGATCCGTTCCAGCGCCGCCGCATCGGCCTCGGGATCGCCCGCGACGCTCAGCGCCTGAACGCGCACGCCCCTTTCACGCAGCCGCTCGGCCTCGCCCACCGCTGCCGCATCGACCCCGCCGCCATCCGAGATCAGGATCAGGTCGGCCCGCGAAAGCCCCGAAAGCATCTGCCCCGCCAGCGCCAGTGCGGCCGAGGGGCTGCTGCTTCGGTCCGGCATCGTGTCCTGATCCAGCACCGCGATCAGGCTTTCCAGCACGCGCGGGTCGGCGGTCGGGGCGCTGGCGACATAGGCCTCGCCCGCATAGAGGATCAGCCCGACCGGGCGGCCCGCCAGACCCGCCATGACCTGCGCCGCGGCGGCCTGCGCATCGCCAAGCCCGGCCCGGATGACCGAGGCCGACATGTCCATGGCGATCACCACCGCGTCGTTCTGGGCAAGGACCGGGGCATCGCGGCGCGGCACCGCCGGGCCGGCAAGGCCCAGCACCAGCGCCACGGCGCCCGCCAGCGGCAACAGCCGGACCCAGCCCGGCTCGGCCCGGATCCGCCCCAGCGCGGCCAGCCCCGCCAGCATCTGCGGCGACAGCACCGCCTGCCAGCCGCCGGCATCCGGCCCGCGCCGCTGGACGGCCCAGACCAGCAGCGCAAGCGCCGGCAGCGCCAGCAGCCACCAGGGGCGCAGCAGGATCATGCCCGCCTCCAGCCAAGCAGCAGCAGCAGGGCCAGCGCGACGCCCGCCGGCCACATCCAGAGGGATTGCCAGAAGCGCAGCGGCGGCCGCTCGCCGGGATTCGGCTCCAGCTGGTCGAGGGTCGCGGCCATCGCCTCCAGATCGCTCATCTTCCGCACGCGGAAACTGGTCCCGCCCGAGGCTTCGGCGACCTCGCGCAGGGTCTTGGCATCGACCGCGTCGCGCGATTGCGGCGCGCTCTCCAGATCCTCGGGGCCAAGGGCGATGGTGTGGACACGGATGCCGTGGCGTGCCGCCAGACCCGCCGCATCGACCGCGCCGACCTTGCCCGAGGTATCGACCCCGTCCGAGAGCAGCACCACCACCCGCGTCGGCGCGTCACTCTCGGCCAGCCGCCGCATGGCGAGGCCCAGCCCGTCCGAGATCGCCGTCGCCCGTCCCGAAATGCCGATCTGCGCCTCCTCGATGGCGCGGCCGACGGCGGCGACGTCGAAGGTGACGGGCTGGGCGACATAGGCGCGGTCGCCAAAGACCACCAGCCCGATCCGATCGCCCCGGCGCGCCTCGACAAAGCGCGAGGCCACGCGCTTCACCGCGTCGAGCCGCGAGATGGGCTGGTCGTCGAGGCTGAAATCCTCTTTCTCCATGCTGCCCGAGAGGTCGATCGCAAGGATGATGTCGCGTCCCGAGGCGCTGAGCAGCGCCGTCTGCCGGTCAAGCTGCGGCCCGGCAAGTGCTGTGACCAGCACGACCCATGCCAGCCCGGCCAGCCAGCGGTCGCTGCGCGCGGGACCGGCGACCATGCCGCCAAAGACCTGCGGCGGCACGACCAGCCCGCCCCGAACCGGGACCGGCGGCAGCAGCCGCATCAGCAAGGGCAGCGGCAGCAGCAGGAAGGCCAGCGGAAAGGCGAAACTCATCAGCGCCCGCGCCTCGCGATGCGTTCGATCCGGGCGGAGGAGGGCGGCGGCGCCGCGCCATAGGCCGCCGGGCGCAGGGCGGCGGGCAGGTGGCCAAGGATGCGCGCGATCGCAAGCAGCCGCTCCTGCGGGGGCAGGTGGCGCGTCTGCCTGATCCGCTCGGCCCGCGAGGTGCGGAGCCTCAGCATCGGCGACAGGGCCATGACCATAAGCAGGCCCGCCATCAGGCCCAGCCCGAACAGCGCCAGATATTCGGGCCATCCCGCGGTTTGCAGCGTCGGCGGCAGGCGCGACGGCGCAAGCCCATGCATCAGCTCATCCGGCGTCATCGGCCGCGACCAGATCGGGATGCGCGCCCAGCGTGCGCAGATGAGCCAGCCAGGGCTGCGGGTCATGGGGCGAGAGCCGCCCGTGCCGGCTGTGGAGGCCATCGCTGACGGCCAGCAGGTCCGGCGGCGGCGCGACCTCGACGGGGTCGAGGATCACATGCACCTCCAGCCGCCGCCCCTGCGCCAGACGCATCAGGGCGGCATCAGCCCCGGCCGTGCCCTCGGGCCCGGTCGCCAGATGCACGCGACTGCCCGCCGGCACCATGCGCATCGCCCGCGCCAGCACCGAGGCGAGGCCGGTCGCCGTCTTGCCCCGGCGCATCAGCGCCTCGTCATGGGCCTGCGCCATGGCCAGTGCGATCGCCCGCATCTGGCCGCTGCCGGTGGCCGGGTTCAGCGCCACCGGCGCATCGTCGCCCGCGACCAGCAGCCCGACCGAGCCGCCGCGCCCGACCGCGCGCCAGCCCAGCATCGCCAGATGGCGCGCCCCCCGGACCGAGCGCAGCGCGTCACCCGTCCCCCACAGCGCCGCCTGCCGGAAATCGGCGATCAGCAGGGTGCTGTCATCGCGGTCCTCGTGAAAGCTGCGGACATGAAGCTGGCCGGTGCGGGCGGTGGCGGCGGGATCGACGCGGCGCAGGTCGTCACCCTCGGCGAAGGCGCGGATCTCGCGCAGGTCCATGCCATGCCCGGCGACGCGGGCGGGGATGGCGCCGGGCCGGCGGCTGGCCGGTTGCTGGCGCGGCATCCGGGCCAGCGGGCGCAGCGCCAGCAGCTCGGCCGCGGTCAGGCGCAGGCCGGGACGGTCCAGCGCCGGAGGGATGGCTGCCGCTGCCCCTACCACGGACGCACCACGCCAAGGGCATCGGCGATCAGGCTGCGGCCGGTGCGCCCCGCGCCCTGCGCCTGCCAGCTTGGGATCAGGCGATGGGCCAGCGCGTCCTCGGCCAGTTCCTCGACATCTTCGGGCAGGCCGTGGTCGCGCCCCGACATCCAAGCCCGCGCCCGGACCGCCGCCGCCAGCGCCAGCGTCCCGCGCGGCGAGACCGGATGTTCGACCCATTCATGGACCGCGCCGCCCTGCCGCGTCGCCATGACCAGACGCACGATGAAATCCTTGAGCGCCGGCGCAAGATGGACGGCCGCGACCTGATGGCGCGCGGCGCGGATCTGCGCCTCCGAGATCAGACCCGCGACGGCGGGCGGCGGCGCCAGCGTCTCGGCCTCGACCAGATCGAGGATGCCGCGCTCGGCCTCGGCATCGGGCAGGTCGAGGCTCAGATGCAGCAGGAAGCGGTCCATCTGCGCCTCGGGCAGGGGAAACGTCCCCTCATGCTCGATCGGGTTCTGGGTCGCGACGACCATGAAGGGGTCGGGCAGCTGGCGGGTGGTGCCGCCGGTCGTCACCTGGTTCTCGGCCATCGCCTCCAGCAGGGCGGATTGCACCTTGGGGGGCGCGCGGTTGATTTCGTCCACCAGCACCAGCGAATGAAAGATCGGGCCGGGCAGAAAGTCGAAGCCGCCGCGTTCGGCGCGAAAGACCTGCGTTCCCGTCAGGTCCGAGGGCAGCAGATCCGGTGTCGACTGGATGCGCGCATGACTGCCCGAAAGACTGGCGGCCAGCCGCTTGACGGCGCGGGTCTTGGCGATGCCCGGCGGCCCCTCCAGCAGGACATGGCCGCCCGCAAGCAGCGCGATCACCAGCCTTTCGGCCAGCCTTTCATGCCCGACAAGGCCCTGGGCAACGCCCTCCGCCAGACGCGCCACCGCCTGCGCGTCCACATGATCCAGATGCGACATTTGCTTCTCCCTGAAGCGGACGCTGGCCCGAGTTCGGGATTTCGCCAAGCCGAATAGGGGATTCTACGACCAAGGGCTGAGGTTTTGCAGGGATGGGGCAGGGTCGGCGCGACCCGGAAGGCCGAGGGGGTTTGCGACGCCCCCCGGCGACGCCCGCCCGGCTTCAGCGGGCAAGGCAGGGCAGGGTGCAGATCTGTTCCAACCCGCGCGGGTTGCGGTTCAGGATCCGGATGCTGCCCTGATGGCGCTCGATGATCTCGCGCGCGATGGCAAGGCCCAGACCGGCGCCGGGCACGGTCTTGCGGCGGGCCTGATCGACGCGGAAGAAGGGCTCGAACACCTGCGAGAGCAATTCCTCGGGGACGCCGGGGCCATCGTCGAGGATGCGGATGACGGCGCGGTCGCCCTCGCGCGTCAGCGACACAAGCGCGCCCTGCCCATGGGTCGCGGCATTGGTCATCAGGTTGCGCAGCGCGCGCTTGAGCGCGATGGGTCCGGCAGAAACCTCGATCGCGGGCGGGGGTGCCAGCTCGACGCGCTGGCCAAGGCCGCGCAGCTCCTCCGCGATCTCGGCCAGCAGCAGGTCCAGCCGCAGGGGCTCGCGCTCATCGGCGCCGACCTCCTCGCGCACGAGGCGGATGGCGCTGTCGGCGATCAGGTCCAGCTCCTGCAGGTCGGAAAGCCATTTTCGGCGCTCGTCATCGTCCTCGATGAACTCGGCGCGCAGGCGCATCCTCGTCATCGGCGTGCGCAGGTCATGGCCGGCCGCCGCGACCAGCCGCATCCGGCTTTCCATGGCGCGGCCAAGCTGGCCCGACAGCCGGTTCAGCGCGCGGGCAGCGGCGCGCACCTCGGCCGGGCCGGTTTCGGGGATCGGCCGCATCCGGCCATCGGGGCCGATCTTGTCGATCGCGTCCTCGATCATCCGCAGCGGGCGGACCAGACGTTGCGAGGCATGGATGGCGATCGCGGCGCTGCCCAGACCCATCAGCGACAGCCAGATCGCCAGCACCCGCCATTGGCCGGGCGGCGGCGACAGGTCGGGAATGGCAAGGATCAGCCAGCCGCCCCCCGCGACCGGAACCGAGGCGGTCATCGCGGCCTGCCCCGGCTCCTGACTGACCAGCGCCTCAAGCGGCTGGCCGGTCCTTGCCAGCGCGTGCTGCAGGAACTCGGTCATCCGCAGGTCGGGCGCGCCGCCCGCCGGTTCGGATTGCAGCGCGGGCAGCGAGGCGCGGTCGCCATGGCCCATCAGCGTCATCGTCAGGTGGATCTGCCGCGCCACCGGCTCCATCGTGGCCTGCGGCGAGGGTGGCTGCATCACCCGCGTCGCGGTGAAGGTGGCCAGCACCACCACCGCCGCGATGGCGGCGATCAGCAGGACGGCGATGCGGGTGCGCAGCGAATTCATGGCCCTGTCCCCCGGTCAGGCCGCGCCGACCGTGACCGGTACGGCAAGCTGGTAGCCGCCATTGCGCACGGTGCGAAAGATCGCGCCCGGCTCCTTCTCGGCCAGCTTGCGGCGCAGCCGGCTCATCAGCACGTCGATCGAGCGGTCCAGCGGGTCGCGGTCGCGCCCCTGCGTCAGGTCCAGCAACTGGTCGCGCGACAGCAGGCGGCCGGGACGTTCCAGAAACACATGCAGCAGGTCGAATTCGGCCCCGGTCAGGTCGATCTCTGTCCCGTCGGCGGCCGACACGCGGCGCTGGCCGGGATCGACCGCGAACCCGGCAAAGCCATAGACGCGGGCATCGGGGGCGGGGGCTTCGTCGACGCCGGTGCGGCGCAGCACGGCCTTGATCCGGGCGACCAGCTCGCGCGGGTTGAAGGGCTTGCCGAGATAGTCGTCGGCGCCAAGCTCCAGCCCGACGATGCGGTCGACATCCTCCTTCAGCGCGGTCAGCAGGATGATGCGCAGCTCGGGGCGGGTTTCATGCAGGTGGCGGCAGATATCCAGCCCCGAGCCGTCGGGCAGCATCACGTCGAGCACGATCAGGTCGGGACGCGAATCCGCCACCCGCGCCTCGCATTCGCGGCGGTCGGCGGCGACCGACACGCGAAAGCCCTGCCCCTCGAGATAGCGGCGCAGAAGGTTGCGGATCTCGGGGTCGTCATCGACGATCAGGATGTGTTTCATCGCCATCACCTTTGCCTCTACCGCCTTTCCTAGCGTTTTTCCGCCGATGGCGCTGGCCAAATTTGTGACGAAACTTTGCTGGATCGGGCCGGGAAACATGCCGTTACAAATTCGCCCCGGCCAGAGACCTTTCGTCACCCGCCGGACCTATTCCCGACATTGCCCGCCGCTAGGTCTGGCCTGACCGCCGCGGCTCCCCCGCGCGCGGCACCCATTCCGAGCAGAAACTTGAGGAAATATCCCATGCGTCGTTTTCTGATGATGACCGCGATTGCGGCGACCACGCTGGGCGCGGCCCAGATCGCCAGCGCCGACAGCCGCCCCGAAGGGCCGCCGCCCGCCTGCCAGCGCGACCGCAAGGATTGCCAGAAGCCCCCGCAGGCCCAGCCGGACCACAAGGCCCCGCGCCAGGGTGACGGCCAGCCGCAGCGCCATGATGAGCCGAAGCGCCACGGCGACAATGGCCATCAGGGCAAGATCTTCCATCCCGGCAAGGGCGGCAAGCTGGCCGAGGCGCCGCGCGGCAAGGAATACCGCGTGATCGGCGACAAGCTGGTCCTCGTGAACAAGCGGACCCACCAGATCGTCCGGGTGATCGGCCCCGCGCCGCGCTGACCCGACCGCGAATGACCAAGGCGGCGGCCGTCCCGAACGGCCGCCGCCTTTTTCGTATCCTCAGCCGGTCGACAGGGCCGTCACCGGATCGAGGCGCGAGGCATTGACCGCCGGCAGATAGCCGAAGACCAGCCCGATGCCGCAGGAACTGGCCATGGCGGCGGCGATCGCACCCATCGAATAGACCGGCTGGAAGCTTGACCCGAAACTGGCGAAGACCTCGCCGAAGCCAAGCGCGGCCAGCACGCCCGCGACGCCGCCGATCAGGCAGACCAGCACCGCCTCGATCAGGAATTGCGCGCGGATGTCCGAACGCCGCGCCCCGACCGCCATGCGCAAGCCGATCTCTCCGATCCGTTCGGTGACCGAGACCAGCATGATGTTCATCACCCCGATGCCGCCCACGACCAGCGAGATCACCGCGATCGCCGCGATCAGGATGGTCATGGTCTGGGTGGTGCTGGTGATGGTCTGGCGGATCTCGTCATTGTTGATGATGAAGAAATCCTTGGTGCCGTGGCGCTGGATCAGGAATTCCGTGACCGCTTGCTGGGCCTGCGCCATGTCGGCGTCATCGGCGACGCGCAGCGTCAGGCCGCTGACGCTGGTTGATCCCAGATAGCGCGCCTGCACCGTCGAATAGGGGGCATAGATGGTCAGGCTGGTGCTGCCGCCTGGGCCGTTCTGGCGTGCAGCGGCGACGCCCACCACCCGCAGCGGCACCTTGCCCGCCATGAAGGTCTGGCCCAGCGGGTCCTGATCGGGGAAAAGGCTCGCGCGGGTGTTCTCGTCGATGACGACATCCTGGCTCATCGCGGCGACATCCGCCGCGTCGAAGGCCCGGCCGGCGGTCAGGGTGATCCCGGCCACGTCGAAATACCGCTCGCCCACGCCGCTGATCTGGGCGCTGGCCTCGGTCGCGCCGTGGCGCAGGGTCTGCGAGGTGCTGACCGTCGGGCTGACCGAGGCGACATAGCTTTGCCGCGCCAGCTGGGTGCCGTCCTCCAAGACCAGCGTCGTGACCTTGCCCGAGCGCGTGTCGCCGAAATTCTGCCCCGGAAACACCTGCAGGGTGTTCGTGCCCAGCCCCGAGATATTGGCCAGCACCTGCTGGCGCGAGCCTTCCCCCAAGGCCACCACCGACACGACCGAGGCGATGCCGATGATGATGCCAAGCATGGTCAGGAAACTGCGCAGCTTATGCGCCCGCATCGCCAGCACGGCCATGCGCAGCGCCTCGGCCAGACGCCCGATGCCGGGCGTGGCGGCGCGGGCGGTGCTGTCGGCGGTCGCGACCACCGCGGCGGGGGCCTCCTGCGAGCGGTCGCTGACGATCCGGCCATCGGCGATCTCGACCACGCGGCGCGCGCGGGCGGCGACCTTGGGGTCATGGGTCACGATGATGACGGTGCGCCCCTCGGCGTTCAGTTCATCGAGGATTGACAGCACCTCCTCGCCGCTCTGGCTGTCGAGCGCGCCGGTCGGCTCGTCCGCCAGAATGACGCGGGCATCGTTGACCAGCGCCCGCGCGATCGAGACGCGCTGCTGCTGGCCGCCGGAAAGCTGGCCGGGCCGGTGATCCAGACGCGCGCCCATGCCCAACCGGCCCAGAAGGGCGGCGGCCTTGTCGCGCCGCTGGGCGGCCGGGATGCCGCGATAGATCGCCGGCACCTCGACATTCCCCAGCGCGGTCATTTCGTTGAGCAGATGATAACGCTGGAACACGAAGCCGAAGAATTCGCGCCGGAGGGCGGCCAGATCGCCGCTGTCCAGTTCCGCGACCTCGCGCCCGTCCAGCAGGTAGCTGCCCGAGCTGGGCTGGTCCAGACAGCCGAGGATGTTCATCAGCGTCGACTTGCCCGAGCCGGAAGCGCCGATGATGGCGACGAACTCGCCCTGCGCGATGGTCAGGTCGATGCCGTGCAGGACCTGCAACTCGCCCTCGCCCGAGGGATAGCTGCGAGTGATGCCGGAGAGGTGGATCAGGGGTGTCATGGCCTAGCCTCCCATCGGGGGCGGGCCCATCATCGACGGCCCGGAGCTGGCAGCGGTTTGCGCGGTCGCGCCCGCCTCGCCGGTGATGACCCGGTCGCCTTCGGAAAGGCCGCCCACCACCTCGGCCATGACCTTGTCGTTCAGCCCAATGCTGACATTGCGGGTTTCGACCTGCCCGGAGGAAGTGAGGAGACGGACCGGGTAAAGCCCTTCGGCGCTGGCGGTTCCCAGCGCGGCCGAGGGGATGGTCAGCGCGTCCCGCGCCTCGCCCAGAATGATGCTGACCTGCGCGGTCATGTAGGTGCGCAGCCTGCCATCGGCGTTCTCGACCGGGATCAGGCCGATGTAATAGACCGCCTCGCTGCTGCTGTCGGAGGTGCTGTCGGCGTCGATGGCGCTGTCATTGACGATGCTTTCGGGGGCCGGGGCGATCTCCTCCAGCGTGGAGTCGTAGCTGCGCGCGCTGTCGCCCAGCAGGCTGAAGCGCACCTTCTGGCCCGGCGCGACGCGGGCGATATCGGCCTCGGAGATCTGGGCATGGACGCTCATCCGGTCAAGCTGGCCAAGGACGACGATGGTGGGCGAGGATTGCACCGCGTTCACCGTCTGCCCGGCCTGATTGACGATGGCCAGCACGGTGCCGTCGCTGGGCGCGGTGATGCGGGTATAGTCCAGATTGGCCTCGGCCGTCTCGATCGCGACCTCGGCGCTGGCGATCTGCGCGTCGAGCGCGTCGATCTGGGCCTTTGCCACCGCCACATCCTGCTGGGCGGTGTCATAATCCGCATGCGCGGTGGTGTTGGATTTCAGCAGCTTCTCCTGCCGGGCGAGGGTCTTTTGCGCCAGATCCAGCACCGCCTGCCGCTCGGCCTTCTGGGCCTGATAATTGGCCAGCGTCGCCTTGGCGGTGCGCAGGGCGTTTTCCTGCGTGACCGAGTCGATCTCGGCAATGAGATCGCCTTTCTTCACCTGCTGGCCCAGAGTGACCGCAAGCGAGGTGATGCGCCCGGAAACCTGCGCGCCCACCGCGACAAGTTGCTGGGGCTTCAACTGCCCCTCGGCCATCACCGTGACCTCGACATTCCCGCGGGAGACGGACGCGGTCATAAAGCTAGGCGTCGCGGCGTGACCGGGAAGGATCCCCGCGCCACGCAGCAGGGCGGCCCCCAAGAGCAGCGCCGTGACAACCAGCGCAAGGATCGCAGTTCTGCGCATCTTTCCCTTCCTCATCTTCGGCGGGTGCCAGGCGGCATGCAGCCGCCGGACCTTTCGAGGCATCAGGTAAGGACGGGCCGTTTCCTGCCTAGGTCCGGTCCGTGACGAAGTGTTTCCCCGCGCGGCGGATTTGTAAGGAACTGTTGCTGCCCCGGTGCGGGTCACACTTCCTTACAAAGCCGCGGGCGTGTCACGGCCATTCCGCCGCGCTTTTCGGGGGGCGTCGACGTTGAGCCGTGAGTGGCGGGGCCGAGCCGGAGTTGTGCCGCGAGCATGGGATCCGCTCGGGCTCGCCTGATTTGCTCGCGGTGTGAACCGCGATACCCGAAGGACACCATGCGGGTCGGGAGTTCAGCGCGGATTCGTCCCCAAGGCGCTGAAGGGGCCACGCAGGGGAGGGATCGCGTTTGCGACCGGACGGCTGCCGGCAATTGGTCCGCCTCCCGCTTGCTCATCCCGTGGCTGATCCGGTTCCGGCCGGGATCGCCGCAAGTCAGGATAAGTCTATGGCCGGCCCGATTGGTCACTGCCGGACGGGGGGGAATGCGGCCCTTCCTCGGGCGTCGCCCATGTCGCTGCCCGACGGAGCCGGACGCGTCATCCCAGACCGCACTTCAAGGCCGCGCCCTCAGCGGGGCGCGCTGCTGCGCGCCTCGACCAGCCGGGCCATCATCGCCGCGCCGATCGGCAGCACGCTGTCATCGAAGACATAGCCGGGATTGTGCAAAGCCGGGCCATCCCCGATCCCCAGCCAGAAATAGGCGCCGGGCACATGGCGCAGCATGTCGGCGAAATCCTCGCTGGCCATGAAGGGCGGGCAATCGGCGCTCACCCGTTCCGCGCCCAGAAGCGCGGTCGCGCAATCGGCCACCGCGCGGGCCGGGCCGGGGCTGTTTTCCAGCACGGTGAAGATGTCGCGGATATCGACCTCCGCCTCGACCTCATGGGCCAGCGCGACGCCTTCGGCGATCCGGCGCAAGCGGTCGCGCATCAGGGCGCGGGTCTCGTCATCCAGCGCGCGGATGGTGCCCCCGCAGGAGGCTTCGCCCGGAATGACGTTATAGGCATCGCCCCCGCGGATGCGGGTGATCGACACCACGCCCGAGCGCAGCGGATCGACATTGCGCCCGACGATTCCCTGCACCGCCTGGATCAGCGCGCCAAGCGCCACCACCGGATCGCGGGTGGTCTGCGGCAGCGCGCCGTGCCCGCCGCGCCCGCGCAGGGTGATGTCGAAGAAATCCGCCCCCGCCATCGCCGCGCCGGGCGACACCGCGACGTGGCCCTTCGGATGGTGCGGCGCGTTATGGAGCGCGTAAATCTCGTCACAGGGAAAGCGTTCGAAAAGACCCTCGGCCAGCATGGCCCGCGACCCGCCAAGACCCTCCTCGGCCGGTTGGAAGATGAAGGTGACGGTGCCCCGGAAGGCGCGGGTTTCGGCCAGCGCCCGCGCCGCGCCGACCAGCATCGCCATATGGCCGTCATGGCCGCAGCCGTGAAAGACGCCCGGCACCTCGGACCGCCAGGGCAGGTTCGAGGCCTCCTCCATCGGCAGGGCGTCCATGTCCGAGCGCAACCCGATCCGGGGCCCCTCGCCATTCCTGAGCACGCCTATGACGCCGGTGCGGCCGACGCCCTCGGTCACCTCGCAGCCCAGCTTGCGCAACTCTCCCGCGATGCGGGCGGCGGTCTTCACCTCGGTGAAGCCCACCTCCGGCTGGCGGTGCAAGTCGCGGCGCAGCGCGGTCAGGTCGGCGGCGAAGCCTTCGGTCAGGTCGAGGGGGATCAGGCTCATCATGCGGCCCTTTCATGGCAGGCGAGAAGCGTGGCGCCGCCCCGCGCGGCGGTGAAGGCGGGGCGGACGGTCTGGCAGCGCGCCACCCGGATCGGGCAGCGGGTGACGAAGGGGCAGCCCTGCGGCGCGGAAAGCGGGCTGGGGATCTCTCCCTCCAGCACGATCCGGTCGCGGGCGCGCTGCGCCACGGGGTCGGGCAGGGGGATCGCGGAAAGCAGCGCCTCGGTATAGGGATGGCGCGGCGCATCGAACAGAGCATCGGTCGCGCCCTGTTCCATCACCTGCCCCAGATACATCACCACCACCTCATCGGCGATATGGCGCACGACCGAGAGATCGTGGCTGATGAACAGGTAGCTCAGCCCCAGCTCTGCCTGCAGGTCCATCAGGATGTTCAGCACCTGCGAGCGGATCGATACATCCAGCGCCGAGACGGGCTCGTCGCAGACGATCAGCTTCGGATCGAGCGCCAGCGCGCGGGCGATCACCACCCTCTGCCGCTGCCCGCCCGAGATCTGGCTGGGCAGGCGCTGTGCCTGAATGGTCGAGAGGCCGACAAGGTCCATGACCCGGCGCAGGCGGCGCTGGATTTCCGCAGATGGCAGGCGGCGGATCCGCATCGGCTCGCATATGCTGTCGGCAATGGTCATCTTGGGGTTCAGCGCGGCGGCGGGATCCTGAAACACGATCTGCATCTCGCGCGAGAGCAGCGCACGACGCTCGGCCTCGGGCAGCGTGCCGATGTCCTGCCCCTCATAGGTCACCCGCCCCGAGGTGATCGGCGCAAGGCCGAGGATGCCGTAGCCGGTGGTGGACTTGCCGCAGCCAGATTCCCCGACCAGCGCCAGCGTGCGCCCGCGCCCGATCTGGAAGGATACGCCATCGACGGCCTTCAGCACGCTCTCGCGGTGGGCGCGGCCCGGAACCGGGAAATGGATGCGCAGGTCCGAGACGGAAAGCAGCGGTTCGGTCATGCCAGTGTCTCCAGCAGGTCGGTGTGCCAGCAGGCCGCCAGATGCCCGCCCATGGCCGCGGCAAGCGGCGGTTGCGTGGCGCAGGCGCCATCCGCCAGCGGGCAGCGGGTGCGAAAGCGGCAGCCCTCGGGCCAGCGGCCAATATCGGGGACGGTGCCGGAAATCGTGCGCAGATGCGTCTTGCGCGCACCGGTCAGCCGCGGGATCGTCGAGAGCAGCAGCGCGGTATAGGGGTGGCGGGGCCGCGCGAACAGTTCATGCACCGGCCCGGTTTCGACGATCCGCCCGGCATACATCACCGCCACCCGGTCGGCCATCTCTGCCACGACGCCCATGTCATGCGTGATCAGCATCATCCCCATGCCGGTCTCCCGGCGCAGCGCCTTCATCAGGTCGAGGATCGAGGCCTGGATGGTGACGTCAAGCGCAGTCGTCGGCTCGTCCGCGATCAGAAGGCGCGGGCGCGCGATCAGCGCGGCGGCGATGGAGATGCGCTGGCACATGCCGCCCGACAGCTCGAACGGATATTGCCCGAAACGCCGCTCGGGGTCCGAGATGCCGACCTTGGCCATGACCTCGACCGCCGCCTGCCGGGCGGTGGCGCGGCCCGCGCCGGTGGCAAGGATCAGCGCCTCGGCCACCTGATCGCCAACCCGCATCAGCGGGTTCAGGGCGGCGATGGGCTCCTGAAAGATCACCGACATGGTCTGGCGCCGCTTTGTCCGGGCCGCCCGTCGCGACAGCGTGGCAAGGGGCGTGCCCTCAAGCGCGATGCTGCCCCCGACCTCGGCCGCGCCGGGTTGCAGGCCGAGGATGGAGAGCGCGGTCATCGACTTGCCGCAGCCGCTTTCGCCGACCAGCGCCAGGATCTCGCCCCGCGCGACCTGCAGGTCCAGCCCGTCGACGATCTGCGCGCCCCCGATAGAGACGGTCAGGCCCTCGACTGAAAGCAGGGGTGCCTCGGCGGTCATGTCCCCTCCACGGCGATGGCGGCGGCCCAGGGCTGGTAGGGATGGGCCTGCCCGACAAAGCCATCCCCCTGCCGCATCACCGCCGACGGAATGGCGAAGCTGACCGGGTAGAGCGTATTCTCCACGATCTGCACCGGCCAGTCGCGGGCGATGGTGGCGGCCACATCCGGGCCGTCGCGCCCGTCCACCAGAATGGTGGGCGAGGAGGCGTCGATGCGGGGATGGTGGAAGGCCTCCTCCAGCGACATGCCGTAATCGGTGACGAAGCTCACCAGTTGCAGCAGCGCGGGAAAGATCTGCCGCCCGCCCGCCGCGCCGATGGCAAGGCAGGGCCGTCCGTCCCGCATCAGGATCAGCGGGCACATGTTCGCCAGCGGCTTCACGCCCGGCGCGATGGAATTCGGCTGACCCGGCCGCGGATCGAACCACATCACGCCGTTGTTGAACAGGAACCCGGTCCGCTCGCCCATCACCCGCGCGCCGAAGCGCGACAGCAGTGTGTTGGTCAGCGAAACCATCGTGCCCGAGGCATCGACGACGCTGACATGGGTTGTGCAATCTGCATTGGGATCGCCCGCATGTCCCAGCGCGCCCAGCCTGTGGCGATAGGCCTCGCGGATGGCGCGGGCAAATGCGCCGGCGTCATTGGCCTCGGGCGCCGTCCCGGTCTTGGGGCGCAGGGCCTGCAAACGGGACAGCGCGTCCAGAAAGCTGGGACCGCCCGAGAGGCCCGGCATGGCGCGAATATCCCATCCGGAATGCGAATGGCCGATGCTGTCCACCCATGTCGCGCGATATTGGGCGAGATCCGCCGAGGACAGGCGGCAGCCGCTGCCTTCCAGATCGGCGAGGATCTGGCCCGCCACCTCTCCCTCGTAGAAGTCGCGCGCACCGGCTTCGGCCAGACGGCGCAGCAGGCGGGCCTTGGCGGGCATCGGGGCGTGGCGCGGGTTGCCGGGACTGCCCGCTTGCGGCACGCGCCCGTCTGGCAGGAACAGCGCCGCCGTGACCGGACAGCGCCAAAGCGACGCCTGTTCATTGGCGATAGCGAAGCAGGCGAACCAGTCAAGCTCCAGCCCGCGCTCGGCCCATTCGATCGCCGGGGCCAGCGCCTCGGCCCAGCTGAGCGTGCCGTGGCGTTCCAATGCCTCGGAAAGTCCGGCGATGGTGCCGGGGGTGCAGATCGAATACCCGCCCTCGATATTGCGATTGTCCCTGACGGCGGGCCAGTTGAACCAGTCGCCGTCATTCTCGCCCACGATGGGGTAGTCGGCGGGGTCGAGGGCATGAGGCGCTTCGACCCCGAAATCCAGCCCTTCCACTGCGCCCGTCCGGCCATCGGCGCGCAGCATGAAGCCGCCGCCGCCGATGCCGGAGAGCCACGGCTCAACCACCGACAGGACCAGAGTGGTGACGACGGCGGCATCCACGGCATTGCCGCCCCGTTCCAGAACCGCCGCGCCCGCCTCGGCGGCATGGCGGTTCTGGGCGGACACCACGCCGCCTTTGCCCTGGACCGAGGGTTTGGTAATCGTCCAGCCTTGCATCATCTCACTTTCCCGCATGGATGCCGCGCGGGAGGGCGGCGTCATATGAAAACCGCCCGGCATTGGCCGAGCCCTCATGCCAGTCGGCAAGCTGGGCCGCGGTCGCGATCCAGGTGCCGGGGCTGTCCGCCACCGTCCGCAGCAGCCCGTCCAGCGCCCGCAGGCGATGGGCGCGCGACGAGACGTAGTCATGCACGGTCAGCATCATCATGCCGCCCAGTTCATGCAGGCCCAGCCATTCCTCGCGCCAGATCTCCAGCACCGCCCCCGGCGCGGCCGGAGGGGCGAGGTCGCCGCCGCCACCAAGGAATTTCCAGTAGATCGCGTCGTCGATGGCCCATTGCACCGGGATCTCGGTCACGCCGCCAAGGTCATAGGGATGGTCGTGACCCGAGAGCGAACTGTCATAGAACCCGAGCCGCTTCACCTCACCCAGCATATGGGCCGTCATCTCCCATGCGGGCGAACGGAAGCCGCGCGGACGCCGCCCGGTCTGCGCCACGAAGAGCTCGACCGAGCGCTCCAGCGCCTCGGTGAACTGTTCGTCGGTGACTTCGGTGACGAGTTCATGGAAATAGCCGTGCAACCCCACCTCATGCCCGCGCGCGATCAGGGTTTCGAGAAGGCGCGGATTGGCCTCGGCGACCGAGCCGGGCACATAGAAGCTGCCCTTGACCGCATGGCGGTCGAGCAGGTCGAGCACGCGCCAGATGCCCTCGCGCAGCCCGAAGCGGCGCTGTTCCAGATGCGAGAGATAGCGGGGGTCGGCCTTGTCGCGGTTGATCCAGAGCCAGGGCGAATCCGCGTCCACATCCATGGAAAAGACGAATGCCGCCTGCTTGCCTTCGGGCCATTTGTAGTTCGGGTGCATTACAATGCCTTCTTCTTGTCCTGATAGATCGTCATCACTCCGGCCGATCCACCGCCGTCGACTGCCAGCGTGGCGCCGGTGATGAAGCGCGCCTCGTCGCTGCACAGAAAGACCAGCGGGTCGATCACGTCCCGCGGCTCGGTCGGGCGGCCCATCGGATTGCCGGTCGAGACGGTGGCGATATGCGCCTCGGTCAGGTGGGTCACCTCCGACCCGGCCGCGAAGCCGGGATAGAGCGTGTTCACCCGGATGCCGTATTCGGCCAGTTCCAGCGCAAAGCCTTCGGACAGCCGGTCCAGCGCGGTTTTCGAGGTGCAATAGGCGACCGCCGTGCGCCGCGCCCGCTTGGCCCCGCCCGAGGAGATGTTGACCACGCTGCCGCCCTTGTCGGCCCCGATCATCAGCTTCGCCAGGTCGCGGGTCAGCAGGAAGGGGGCGCGCAGGTTGATGTCGAACATCAGATCCCAATCCGCGTCGGACGTGTCGAGCAGGAAGGCGCTTGGATAGATGCCCGCATTGTTGACCAGAATATCGGCGGCCCCCCAGCGGTCGGAGACCTGATCGACCAGCCCGCGCACGCCCCGCGGATCGGTCAGGTCGGCGACATGGGTAAAGCCCTGATCCCCCGGTCCCGCATCGCCGAGGGCCTCGACCGCGCGGGCCAGCGCGGGCGCATTGGTGTCGGTCAGGCACAGATCCGCGCCCGCCTCCCGCAGGCCCTGTGCCAGCCAGCGGCCCAGAACGCCGCCGGCGCCGGTCAGGACGGCCTTCCGGCCCGCAAGTTTCCCGTTCATCGTCTACCTCAATCTGGGATCGAAATGGTCGCGCAGCAGATCGCCAAGCAGGTTCATCGCCAGCACGAGAAGGAAAAGGCAAAGCCCCGGAAAGACCGCGATCCACCACGCGGTGGCGACATAGTCGCGCCCGGTGGCCAGCGTCGCGCCCCAGCTCGGCGTGGGTGGCTGGACGCCGAGGCCGAGGAAGGACAGCGACGCCTCGAACAGGACCATCAGGCCGAATTCCAGCGTGGCGATCACGATGAGCGCGCCCATGATGTTCGGCAGCACATGGCGGATCAGGATATGCGGCATCCCCCCGCCCATGAAGCGCGACAGCCGCACATAGGGTGCGTTCGACAAGGCCAGCGTCTGGGCATAGGCGACACGGGCGTAACGCGGCCACCGTGTCAGCGCCAGCACCAGAACCACGTTCATCAGTCCCGGCCCCAGCACCGCCACCGCGATGATCGCCAGCAGGATCGCCGGGATCGACAGGAAGACGTCGGTGACGCGCATGATGATGCGCTCGGCCCAGCCGCGGGCATAGCCGGCATACATCCCCAGCGCGGTTCCCACCACGCCCGAGATGATGACCGAGCCGAAGGCGACCAGCAGCGAAACCCGCGCCCCGAAGATCACCCGCGACAGCAGGTCGCGCCCCAGCTCGTCGCTGCCCAGCAGATAGAGGACGCCCCGCGCCTCGGTCCCCGGCGGCTTCAGCCGGCCCATCAGGTTCTGGCGCAGCGGGTCATGGGGCGCGATCCATGGCGCGAGGATTGCGACCGCGACCAGCACCCCCAGGATCAGCAGAAGCGGCCAGGCGCGGCGCAGGAACTTTGCCCGCCGCGCGCGGGTGGCCAGCTTCAGCGCCCGCAATTCGGCAAGCGCGTCGTCGTCGTGGCTATGCGTCATGGCGGTCATCTGCGCCCCGTCGTCAGGGTGATGCGCGGATCGACGAGGCTGTAGAGGATGTCCGCCAGCACGTTCAGCCCGACGGTCACAAAGGCCCCCAGCAGGACCACGCCCTGCACCACCATGAAATCGCGCGAGACGATGGATTGCATCGTCAACTGCCCCAGTCCCGGCCAGGCGAACACCGTCTCGACCACCACCGCGCCCGCCAGCAGGTTCGAGATTTCCAGCGCCGCCACGGTGATGACGGGGATGGAGGCGTTCCGCGCCAGATGGCGGAAGACGAGCCGCGCCCGCCCGACGCCGCGGGCCCGGGCGGTGCGGACATATTCCTTGGACAGCTCATCCAGCACCGCCGTGCGCGCGACGCGGGCAAAGGTCGCCATGCTGAGCAGCCCCAGCGCGACCGACGGCAGCACAAGATGGCTGAACCCCCCGGCCGAGGATGGCGGCAGCCATCCCAGCCCCACCGCGAAAACCATGATGAGGATGATCCCGCTCCAGAAGGTCGGCAGGCTTTGCGCCGCCACGACAAGACCCGAGAGGAATGTGGCGACAGGCGTGCCGTGCCGCAGCGCCATCAGCACGCCAAGCGGCACCCCGACCACGCAGGCAACCAGAAGCGCCCCCCCGGCCAGCATCAGCGTATAGGGCAGCCGGGCCCCGATCATGTCGACGACTGGCAGGTTCTGGATCACTGATCGCCCAAGGTCGAAATGCGCCAGATCCCACAGGAACGACAGATATTGCACCACCAAAGGCCGGTCGAAGCCAAGCGCGTGGCGCATCGCCTCGATATCCGCCGGGGTCGCGGTCTCGGGCAGCAGCAGGAAGGTCGGATCCCCGGTCAGGCGCTGGATGAAGAAGATCAGCGTCGAGACGCCGAACATCACCACCAGCGCCTCTCCGAGTTTCCGCAGCAGATAGCGGGTCATGGGCGTGTTCCGTTGATGGATGCAGCCCCCGATGCGGAGGGGGCTGCGGTCGTCGCGGCCGTCGCGCCTTGCGAAACGGCTATTGCCTCGGAGGTGCGAGTGTTACTCGGCCCAGCCCATGCGGTTCAGGAACAGGCTTTCGTTCGGGGTCGGGGTCCATTCCAGCGGGCCTGCCGCGCCATAGATGATCGCGGCTTGATAAAGCGGGATCAGATAGTTCTGTTCCTTCAGGATCGCCTGGGCCTTGCCGTATTCCTCCAGCCGCTTGGCCTCGTCCAGCGTGTTGCGCCCGGCCTCCAGCGCCGCCTCGAGTTCCGCGTCCCCGGCGCTCGCCCAGCCCGAGGAGCTGTGCAGCGTCGGGAACAGGATGCCGTCCGCGTCCTGACATGCGCAGGACCAGCGGCTGAAGGCCGAGACCGGAATGCCGGTCGGACCGGCCTGCATGTCCTTGAGCCAGGTCGCCATGTCCGTCATCTCGATCGAGACGTTGAAGCCCGCATCGCCCAGCATCTGCTGGATCGCCTGCACTACGCGCTGGTCATAGACCGGCGAGGTCAAAAGCGGGAACTGCACCTTCGCGGCATCGCCTGCGGCCTCGACCAGTTCGCGCGCCTTGTCGGGGTCGTAGGACGTGCCCTCCAGCCCCTCGATCCAGCCGAAATGGGCCGGGCTCATGAACTGTCCGACCGGCTCGTCATAACCGCCGAGGATCCCCTCGGTGATGCCTTCCTTGTCGATGGCATGGGCGACGGCCAACCGCAGGTTCGGATCGTTCATCGGCGGCTTCTGCGCGTTGAGCGAGAAATAGGCCACACGCTCGGTCAGGACCGAGAGCGGCTTCACGTCGCTGCGCCCCTCCAGTTGCGCGGCCATGTCGGAGTTGATCGTCACGACCAGATCGGCGGTCTTGGCCTGAAGGTTCGCCATGCGCGTCGCGGCATCGGGAACCGCGCGAAACAGCGTTTCCTTGAACACGCCCTTGTCGCCCCAATAGTCGTCGTTCACCGCCAGCTTGACCGAGACACCGCGGTTCCATTCGACGAATTTATAAGGCCCGGACCCCACCGGGGCGAGGTTGAAGGCGTCCTTGCCGACGGTTTCGACCACATGTTTGGGGACGATCGACAGCTTCACAAGCTGCGCCATCAGCGCGGGATAAGCGACATCGGTGGTCAGGACGACCTTGTTAGGCGCAGCCACTTTCGCATCGGTGATGGAGTTGAACTGGCTCAGCTGCGGGCTGGCGAAAGCCGGGTCGGTGATGCGCTTGACGGAAAACACCACATCCTCGGCCGTAAGCGGCGTGCCGTCATGGAACTTCACGCCCTCGCGGATGGTGAACTCGATCTCGGTATCCGACAGATAGGTCCATTCCGTCGCGATCTGCGGGATGATCTTGCCCGCGTTGTCGCGGGTCAGGAGGTTGTCGAAGATATTGCGATAGACGAAATAGCTGTCCGGGTTCCACTGGACATGCGGGTCCAGCGACGAGGGCTCGTTCACCAGATCCACGGTCAGCAAGTCCTTGGCCTGAACCCCGGCGGCGCCAAAGGCGAGGCTGGCGGAGATGAGCAGTGCGGCAAGCGCGGAGTGGCGTTTTTTCATGATTTTCCCTGTTGGTTGCGGCCCGGCCATTCCGGTCCGTGGCTCTTTTTGTGGTTAATGTCGGGCGTCGTGACCGTGCCCGGTCCCAGACCCCTTGCCGGCGCGGTGCCGGTCCGCTCGGGTGTCGGGGTCAGGACCATGTCCTCGGCCCGGATCAGGCATGAGATCAGCCAGTCCCGCAGCTGCAGGCTGATCTGTTCCAGCGCCGCGCTTGCCCCGGCCATATCGCCGGCGGCGAGCCTGTCGGTCACCGGTCCAAGCCGGGGGGCGATCCAGCGCGGGTTGCTGCGTTCGAACCAATGCGTCAGGCGCTGCGTCAGATCGTTGCACCGGCCGATCCAGCCGGCGACAAGGCTGCCCTGACTGGCGGCCAGTTCCGCCATGAAGCTGCGCCACAGCTTGCGCGTCGCCGCCAGCACCTCGATCTCGGTCCGGCCCGCCAGCGCGTCGGCCTGCGAGGCGATATTCGCCAGCGCCCGCACGGTTTCGGGCGGAACCGTCGCCGCGGCAAGACCCCGCGCGAACATCCTCCATGTCGCGACCACATCGCCGACCGAGGAGCCGGTGATCGGCACCACCATCCATCCCGCCCGCGGCGCGACGCTGACGAAACCCTCGGCTTCGAGCCGGGCCAGCGCGGTGCGGACCGCAGCGCGGCCAAGGCCGAAACGCTCTGCGATCTCGGCCTCGGCCGCGGTGCCGCCGGGAAGCAGTTCGCAGGCGACAAAGGCGCGGCGCAGCCGGGCCAGCGCGAAACTGTTCTTGCTTTCGGGGCCCGGAGCGGGGCGAAGGGCGGTATCTGGATCAAGCATGAGATGACAATTGCCATAATTGAGATGTCAGTAAAGATGATTCGACATCTCAATTATGGAAATCAACGTCTGACGCTCGCCGGGCAGGGTGCCGGGGGTGGTTTGGGCGTAGTTCCCGCGGGCGGTATGTCGTGGAAGCGTGAGCGCAGGCGCGATCGGATGAAGGCCATCCGGATGCCGACCGAAGGGTAGGCGGCGCGTCCGATTCACGGCCCCTTGCCGCCTCGATCATGCGGGCGATGGCTCGGATCTTCGATGACGCGGCGGCAGCAATGCAGGGCTTCCCGCTGCGGTGATCATTCCCTGCGGCGGGTCATAATGCGAGCGGGCGGCATATTGCCGCCCGCCCTTGTCCGTTCGGTTTCGCACGCAGCGCGTTACTGCGCGGCCTGCGACAGAAGGTCGGTGACGCGGCGGACCGCGGCGCGGCGGTTTTCGCGGATGTCACCCTCTTGCCGCAGCTTGGGGAACTGCTCGCCATAGCCCTGAACCACCATGTTTTCGGGCGGAACCTCGAAATACTCGCTGAGGGCAAGGGCAACCGACTCGGCCCGGCGGTCCGAGAGGGCGAGGTTCGCGGCGTCCGAACCGACGGTGTCGGTGTGACCCTCGACCAGAAACACCTCGCGCGGGTTTTCGGCCACGGCGCTGCGGATGACATTGCCGAGCGTGGAAAGCTGCTGGGCCTGATCGGGCTGGATCGCGGCCGAGCCGGTCTCGAAGGTGATGGCGTCGATATTCACCGGCGCGGCGAGGGCGCGAACCTGCGCGATGTTCCTGATCTGGGACAGGGTGAACCGGCGGCCGGCGCCGGATTCGCGGAAGAGGGCGGCGCGCAACTCCTCCTCGTTTGCCTGTCCCGGCAGGATCCGGGTGCCGACGGCGGGGGCGGGCAGGCTCGCGATATTCACCGGATCGACCCGCACCGTGTCGTCGATGAGTTGGGTCGTGGTCCCGTCGGCCGAGACGAGGTTGCGGCGCAGGACCCGCAGATCGGCGTCGCGGATGGTGACGATCTTGCTGCCATCCGCGCGGGTGACGATGGTGCGCGACGAGCCGTCGGCGTAATTCTCGGTCGCGACGGTCGATCCCGGCTGGCGCAGCAGCGCCACCTCGTCCTTGATGACCTGCTGGCTGCCGTCATCGCGCGTCACGACCACGCGGTCGGGGGTGCTGAGGGTGACCTGCCGGTTGTTGTTCAGCATCGAGCCGACGGCGACGCCGCCCAGACCGAAGAGCAGCGCCTTGGCCAGATCGCTCTTGTCGTCGTCGTCATCCTCCTCCGCGGTCTGGCGCGGCGTGCCGGTGGCGGCGGTCATCGCGTTGCGCAGGTCGGTCGCGAAATCCTCGGCCGAGGAGCGGCTGTTATCCTCGGTGACCTGTTCCTCGGTCACTTCGCCCTTGCCGCCCTCCTCGCTCAGGGCCGCGACGGGGGCAACCTCCTGTGCCTCGGCGGCTTCCTTCGCGGCTTCGGTCTCCTTCGCGCCCGTTTCGGGGGCGGGGGTGGCCGCTTCGGCGGTGGGCTGGGCGGGTTGACCCGCCTGGGGTGCCGGAACCGGAGCCTCCGGGGTCGCGGCGGTTTCGCCATTCTTCTCGGCCAGAGCCTTGGCCAGCGCGTCCGCGTCGGTCGCGGGATCGCCCGGCGCCGCCCCGGCCTCGCCCTGCGTCACCGGCGCGGCTTCGCCGCCCGCATCGGTCGCAGCCTCCGTGGGTGGCAGGGCCGCTGCCGGGCTGTCCTTGGCCTGATCCGTGGCTGCGGGCTGGGCCTCCCCCGCCTGACCTGCGGGAGCGGGCTGGTTGGTCTTCTCGGCTTCCTTGGCCAGTGCTTCGGCAAGGCCATCCTCGGCCGGGGCGGTCTTGGGGGCATCCGTCGGAACGGGGGTCTCGACGGCTTCCGGTGCCGGGCTTGCCGCAGGTTCTTCCGACGTCAGCGGTTGCTGGTCGGCTTTGGCCGCGGGCGTGGCTGCCTCTGCCGGGGCGGCGTCCATCGTGGCCTCGGCATCGGGGGCAGGGGCATCGGCGGGTTCGGCCAGCGGAGCATCGGCGGGCGTATCGGCCGCAGCGGCGGGGCTGTCTTTCGCGATCGGCGCGGGCTCAGGTTCGGCCTGCGCCTCGGGCGCGGCGACGGGATCGGCCTTCGGTTCGACCGCCTGCTGGCGCGAGGCGGCCGGATCGGTTGCCGGTTCGGCGGGGGCCATCCCCGCGCAAGGCGGGGCCGAGCCGTCGGCGCAGGCCCCGCCTTGCGCTTCAGGCTGCGCTTCAGGCTGCGCTTCAGGCTGCGCTTCAGGCTGCGCTTCAGGCTGCGCTTCAGGCTGCGCTTCAGGCTGCGCTTCAGGCTGCGCTTCAGGCTGCGCTTCAGGCTGC
>Ga0160472_100199_pt1 | contig 75231 bp, 72 predicted proteins | sample HID1973M_E11MG_FD_108267 | JGI IMG/M metagenome (GOLD analysis project Ga0160472, IMG submission 108267) | Enriched mosquito-associated microbial communities from UW Madison campus, WI, USA - HID1973M_E11 MG | ecosystem: Host-associated > Arthropoda: Insects > Digestive system > Unclassified ... | reverse complement strand
TACCTCAAGGCAACCCTCGCAGCCATCGCCAACGGCCACCCGCAAAGCCGCATCGACGACATGCTGCCCTGGAACTTCATGCCGTCAAGCTAAGCTAACCGTGCTGCCCAGAGACCACTTACGATCTTCATCGGCAAGACCCGCAGTTTTTGGCTGGGCATCCTGCCGGCCGCCCTGACGCTGATCGATGTGATCGTGCGGGCCTTCACCGAGGGCGGCAACGAGCCGGTCGCTTCGGCCCTGTCCTCAGTGCTGGGGGCGCTCTTCGGCTGGACGCCGGAACAGATCCACAGCTTCATGATGACCATGGCGCCGGTCTATGCCCTGATCGTGGCGCAGCAACGCGCAGGTCTCGGCGGCGGGATCCCGCGACCCTATACGCTGAACCCGGCGAAGGAGGGGCAGATCGCCCAAGTCGTCGAGAACGGCAAGTCGGCCTTCGACGCGGGGGTGAAGATCGGAGAGGCGCTCAAGCGCACCGCTGGATCATAGCGATATCGGAAACCGGCTGGACGGGGTCGATCCTTGCCGACATCTTGTGACCATGAAAACGATCCTGATCCTGACGGTGCTTACGATTGGCCTCTCGGGCTGCAACGATAGCGGCTGTCACAAATGGTATAGCTTCTGCATCATCCAGTAAGCATGTGCCTTCCGGTTTCGACGCCCCCGCCTCGGTCGCCCCGAGGCGGGGGCCTTTTTGCGCTTCAGACCCAAGATCATGCATCGGGCCATTTAGGCTATGCCCGCCTTGACGACAGTGCGGCCAACCGTCCTCGTGCCGCCGCCTCGGGTGGGACCCCCGTCTCGCTCCTAAGCCGATCGCGGGTGCCGGGGGTAATACGACCGACATCCAAAGCCTTCCGCCATTTCCAGACTGTGCCTCCCGAAACACCCCAGTGGTATTTGACCGCCGCGCTGCTTTCCATCATCACCGCTCGAATCAGGTCGTCGCAGAGGATAAGGGAGTGTCGGCCCTCCCGTTTTCGCCGCGGCCACGGCAGCGGTGCGCATGTCCAACCGCCAACCTCAACTGATCCGTCGATCCAGTCCACTAGCCAACCATCCGATGTATCGGGCGCCAAATAGGGTCCAAAACGCAACGGTGGTCCGTCATAATTATCCAAGTCTCTCATATAAATTTTAGACCTATCATCTAACGCGGGCGTCACCAGAAGACAACGCTACGTAACGGAGACTCTCGGCGAGCCGTTCGCTTTGCTGTTTTGGTAGAACAGGAAGCAGTTGATCGAAGTTCACCTTCTGCTGGCGAACTTTCAATCTAAGCCATCTTACCAGCGGACGAATAGCTGCATCCACATGGACGGCCTGCTGCGGCTCGGTGTTTCCGAAAACCTGAAGCAGCGTAGAGAAAATTCCATCGCCATCGCCCTCGGCTTTGCGGGCGGCCGTCACATTTCTGAGAAGCTCTCGCGAACGGTGCATCCGCTTACCAAATATGCGGGCTTCACCCTCGCTTTCTCGCCAGAATTTGAGGCTCTTGGCACGAACACGTTCACGAAGGATCTGAACGAGCATATCTGCTGCAGACACCTCCTTCTCAACCCGATGCCGATAGGCCGGCAGGTCAAAATCAGCACGGTCTCGCGACAACCATGTACGAAACTTGAGCGCATTATGCTTGTGATTTAGACCGCCACTCTGAGATCTGATGACGAGATCGATCGATGCTACCTTCATCGAAAGCTCTCGCGAGGCTATGCCTTCTGCGATTATCTTATCAGCAATATCGCTCCGGGTGACGACGACGCTGTTTCCCATCCCATCCTTGTTGTACTCTGGAATCCACGCATCTCCCACCGAGATGTCGGCTAGTTCAGTCATAACATCTGTGCAAAAATCGCAAGCCTTGTTCTTGAAAAGACCAGATCCCCACATGTCTCCCAGTTTCCGCATTCTGACCTTGTGCAGTTGCGCTTTTTCGTCAACAGCCGAGAAGAAATAGTCGTTGGCCTCTCCATTCGGGTTCTTTACGCGATACTGTGCAGAATGGTATTCTCCCGATATTCCAGAATTTTGCGCCAGATAATCGGTATAGAACCGACTCTTGAGACCTCCGCATATGATTCCTACCAAGAAGGTAATTCGTTCTCGGAGTTCGGGCCGGTAGTGCTGCTTCAACCGGATCGCCTTTATGAAGCAGGCGACGCCGGACACGCCGATCCGGCCTTCGGCACCATCGACCAGTGAAAACAATTCATCCAATGTGACGGGGAAGTATCTGGTTTTGGATATCCGTCCGATATCCTCACCTTTCCTGAATATCCGATATCGATACCCACTGTCGCGATCGCCGATGACGACGAAAAGACTATCGACATGGTTTCGTTCAAGAAGTTCGTTAAAAACATAGGTCGCGACCCCGCCCGACGACGAGCCGGGACGAAACCTGTTGCTGTAGCCGATATATGAATTCAGGAATCGACCACCTCTCGGATGTAAATTTGGCGCTTCCGGAAAAAATATCGTGCCCAGAGAGTCCTCGTCCTGCACGGCGGCCTCGGGCGCAGGATTGAATGGACATACTCGCTTTGCGATGTCAGCGGATTCCTTGTCGGCGGTATAGGCGGTCAAAAAGCCGTCATTATTCCATTGCATCGCCGCCGCGTCGACTTCAGACACGCACACTCCACATCCCGTGCAAAGAGAGTTGACCATTTCACGGTGCTGCCCCGACGGTCCACGGACATAACCAGGGGTTGGCTTGTTCGTGTCTGCGACCTCTTTCGCGGAAACGGGGGAGTGTATCCCCAGCGCCGTCTTTAGGAAATTGATCGAGTTCAGCCTGTGGTTATCAAGCCGGTCGTTAACATGCTGCCAGTGGATCGGACGCAGCGCGTGTTCGATGCTGATCTGATCGGGATCGAACACAAGCCTATCCTCCAGATCGAACATCCTCAGGATAGAGGTGAAACGCGCCATCCCGCGCTCCGGATTGCCAAAAACTATGAATGGCTTATTGAATATAATCGAGAAAGCGACGCCATGAAACGAGTCTGTGACTACAAAGTTGGAACTCGAAAACGAGGCCAGCCACCCTTCCACGGACCTGTCGCTTCCGCCATGAGGATTCCCACCTGCGGGGCTGATCTCAAGCGAAAGCTCCTCTGCGACTTGCTTCAGGAACCTGCCTTTAGCCTCACTCGGATTCAGTACGTACGACACAAGGTAGTCGTGCCGCAGCGGGTCGGCGCGCTCGCCTAGGACGGCCTTGTACTGTTCGGAATGCAAAAGAAGCGTAGGGTCCAGAACATGCATCGCTTCGCGCCCCAATCTTTCGATGCAAAGGCCTACGGCGCTGTCCTCCCGTACAGATACGGCATCAAAAAGCTGCACCAGATCCATGGCTTTCCGCGTTTGCCGTTCATCAAACTCCCATGCCTCCGAACCGAAGGAAGCCGCATAACTGATGCGCTTAATGTCGCGTTCCGAACTCGAAAGGTAGCCGTGAAAAAAATCGAGCAAAAGACCACGAGCATATTTCGCCCGCCACACCTGATCACTTCCTGACACGACGGCGTCAAGGTCTAGCCCTCCAATATGGCGCCGCAGTTCGCCAGAAGACCGAAACGGGCGCGTGATCGGAATGATATGTTTTTCTATGAAGTCTGTGTTTTCGAATTTCCCCTCTATCTCGATCCTGTTCGTCACAAGAGGGGCAGGGTCGATAGGATGCTTCTGAGGCTCGAAGGTCTTTGCTGCATATCTTCTGTTGATCAGAATGGGTTCACAGCCAATCATCCTCAGTGTCTGCATCAGCGCAAAGGCCTGAAGGTTTCCGCCATAGTTCTTGCCAAGTGGTAGCGTCAGGATGCCGACTTTCGGCTTTCCCGATTTGGCCTGCCATACCTCTGTCAGCGACGCTTCGGATGCTATTGCGCGGCTGCTCGCGTCCTTCTCATGCCGCCGCAGGTCGACGGCTTGCTTGATCATATTGAAACGTGAGATGATTTTTCGAAAGGCCTGATCCAGATTTTCCCCGGTCGCAATAGATTCCTTCTTCTCCTTGTTTGTGGTGATGGAAAAGCCGGAATTTTGCCAACCACGACGAACCAAGTTCACCGAAACGGATGAAGCGTCCTTTCCAATGACGTCGAAAGCAAAGTGCACGCGGCGATAAGTGAAGTCTATGACGGGATGCGTGTCGTCAAAAATCCAGATTTTTTTCACGTGTTTGGCGATATCCGATCGTCGCAGATATTTCTCGACAGCTTGCAGAAGTTGCTTGGCGTCGTGAGAGGTCACCACCGCATTGTTCATATCGGATTCCTGACTCTATTCATAAGGCCTCTTCGATAGGTTGAGGCATCGTCAACAGGCTTAACCGGTCACTCACAATCGAAACGAGGCAGTCGGTAGCTCTACGGCCCAGCCGAACTCCCCGGTGACCTGAAGCGATGGCCGGAACGTCTGTCAAACCTTCAACCCCATCGATATCGGCAAAGACGGTATCGTAATGGCAACGCGATACATGCGCGCATCCGAGGAAATCCCCCCAGCGGTGCAATTGCGTCTGTCTTGTGCCGATCTCGATGACCAGCGCGCCGGGCTTCGCGTAAATCATATTCGCAAGTCCGGCCCCGTGGGGCGCGATCACGATATCAGCCTCGTTCATGGTAGCGATTTGTTCGAGCGGAGATAAATGCTCGAAGACGACCAGCTCGAAGCCAAGCGCGGTCAGCTCCTCAAGTAGAGGTTCGTGGCCGCTGATCCCGCGCGCCCGCGCTTCGCCGCCCTCGTCGCGGCCCATCCACACTAGGCGGGGAGTGGATGTCACTTTTTGAGCTCGAGCCTGGGCGAGTGCAGCGTTGCGCAACATCCGCAGGTTGCTATCGAAGGTCTGCATTGCCGCAAGTTTCGCTCGAGACGGATTGCGCGCAATCCGTTCCCATTTCGAGCTTTCGCCGATATCACGTAGCACATCCTTAACGGCCTTGTCGGAGGTCGTGTAAAGATAGTGGCGATGCGAGTAGACAGATCGGACAGTGTCATAGTTCGTCTTGCTCGAGACAAGTTCGACCCGGTCGGCCAAGGACGGATAGACTGCCTCGATGAACCGCTTTATGAAGCCTTTGACCGGGCTTTTCTTCAAATGAAGCCGAATGGGCCGCTCATGCGGATCGTCCAGGAAATGCGCTATTGATCCGAGAGTTTCGGTCGAAAAGTGGAAATAATTGAATCCGTTTTTGAGTTCGAGCGCAACATCGAGCTTCTCTGCCGCGTCCCGGTCATATCGTGGAAAGGCTTCAGATCCTGTCGCACGGCTTCGGCGAAACGCCCGCGTCAACCGCTGGCGCCGCGATTTCGTTGCATTCTGGGCATCGAATTTGGAGCGCACGCGGTCGCCGGAGGCACCGTTCAGCAGAAAGCGGCCATCGATCGTTACCAATCCGCCCGCGAACTGGGAGTTCTGCAGCACGACCGGTGCAGCGCGAATCTCCAGGACTTCAGAAGGCATCTTGGCGAATTGCCGGTTGATCGATGCCTCTATCTTCTCCCGGAGCTCGTCGGCTTCGCATGCTGCAAACATTCGGATCCTCGCGCCAGCTGTCTCGCGAATGATCCATCCGGGTTCGGAACCTATGTAGGATACGCCGCCGTGCACCGTCGGCATGTGGATCACATCGATAGGTGGGCGCCGCCAGTTGATTGTCACGCTGGGTTCTCCGGTTTCATCCAACGCCAAAGGGGCAGGTATGGGCGGAAAGGTCAACTGGATCCGGGCCGCGATTGAGCTTGCCACCCTTCCATCGCAGCCGGTTTCGTCGGGTGTTCGGCGGTTTCAGGCCGGACGGACGGCGTCCTAACCGGCAATGCCAACTTTCGGTGCATACGAGTCCTGCGCCGACGAACGTGTCATGGCGCCTCAAGCTCGATCGGGAGGGCAGGAAACCCGCCGGCAAGAAGTTGCCACGCCAACTTTGGGTCACCTCAGCCCGTGACTGCAATAGTCGCGAACGGCGTCCGTAAGATCCGGCAGCTGGTCGGCTAGAGTCGCGCTTTTCCAGGATAGGCATCAGGGTGTGCCCGGCACAGGTGCGTCGCAAGGCATAAGAGCAGCGCCTGAACATCAACCATTATCTAAGATCTCCGTCAGCTTAGCAAACGCCGGAAGTTTTTTACCGTTGCTTCGCGAGCGCAAGAAATAGTTGTCTGGCACGGCCTCGGTAGCCCAAAACACATCCCGAGAAGTAACCCGACACGGGTTCCCTGCGGCCGCACAATTATTTGGGACCCTTCCCGCAAGGACACTATAGGATCCGATGATAGATCCTTCACCAATCTGAGCGCCAGCGAGAATTCGGGATCCTTGGCCAAGCCATACCCGGTTTGCAATGCTAATGTTTGCCGATCCCCGCCTGGCGCCGTCAGTGGAATTGTAGACCCCGTGCGCTCCAGAACAGTAGACTATAATATCGCGTGAAACCATGCATCCGTCGCCAATCTCTATATGGGCCTGAGTTGATGCCATAATTGTGGCCCCTCGAACGATATCGCAGCTTCCCATGTTGACCTGCGATCCATCGATACAGGCTACATCTAGTCGCGCAACACCTTTCATGCGACCAAGATGGATGGTGTTGTTTTTCCCCCTAAAGTATATTCGTGTTTTCTTCAATGTAGCAGTATGCGTGGGGCATTCACAGATGACTCGGTTTCCATTTGGGGAGGTGTAATCCAGACCATCTGCAGAACCATGTTGCACCACAAGATCATAAAGGATCGCACTGACGAGAGGAACGTCTCGGAATTCCGATAAGGTTACGCGCTTGAATAGAGGCATCTGATTACCTGCTAAGACCGTTCAATGCTTGGTGCGGAAATTAAGGGTCGCAAGTGAACACGTCTTGCAGATCTCCAGGAATCTTTCTTACGTATCCGAGTTTTTGGAGACTGTCGCAGCAAGCTTCCACCCAAGGCTGATCAGTCGCGAACGGTTGATGAAGATTCTTGATGCACGAAAAAACAAATGCATCTTCAAAAGAAAGTTCTGGATGTATCTTTCTAAGATCTTCGACCTCCCGATCGGCTGGTCTTTCGATTATTGCTTTGCTCTCCCATAGGCAGTTCTTGCAGAAATTCCTTCCAAAACTCCTGCCATCGTTTAGAGAAATATAGGTCAAGTCTTCGCACACCCGGCAACGTGGGCGAGACTTCAAATATCTCTTGATCTTTATTTCGGTGGTGATGGCCTACTCTCCTACAACCCGCGTGATCTGCCTGATAAAGTATGGCTTTCGCATCCGTATGCTATACCAAACACCCGACTTTGCTAGCACTTGCGGAGCCAGTTCGGAAGCCACCTACCGGTGCGTTGCCTCGTTCATCGTCAGGTGCGTTGGAAGCCGGTTTGGACCCCGCGGCTGCTGATTATGGGTGCGTTCGACGAACCTAGCCCAAGTGTGGGGCGAAAGTGTCACGGTTTTCGCATGGTCGTCAGACGAGCCGCGCGCGTTTCAGCATCTACTGCCGGACAGCGCTCTTGCAGCGCTCGCTTCCGGACGGGTCGCTGATTTTGGTCCAGGCCTGATCAGGCTGGACCAGAGGGTCGGATGTTGAGCCCGCCTCGCGGTGACTAGGCGGGCCTGTGCATCGCTTAGTCGCGAATCCCGATCATCACGTCAGTGGCCTTGATGACGGCCGACGCTTTCTCACCGACCTTCAGACCAAGTTCTGCGACGGCTTCATTGGTGATCGAGGCTGTGATGGTGGTTCCTCCGATAGTCAGACGGACATGGCTGGTAACAGCACCTTTGACGATCTCGGTTGCGGTCCCGTCGATAACATTGCGAGCACTCAACTTCATGGCAGTCTCCAAGCTTTTGGCGGCGGATTCATCGTTAAACTTACCGCAACAGGTGAATGCTAAAGCGATAATGATGTTCGATCGTCCGTTCGTTATGTCTATTCGTGCATATTGATCATGCGCACCCTCGACCTATGGGGCCTCCCGGCAGATTTTCGACCACTCTGGTTATTTCGCAATGTCGGAATCCCGAGATCACTAAATACAAACGAGTGATTTTATGAAGAAATATGGAGCGCTGCTGTCAGCCAAAGCGTGGGACAGTCATATGCGTAACCCTTTGAAAAGTCATATGGGGGTTTCGTGGGGCAATGGGACATAAGAATTCAATAAATACAACATGTTCCGATAAATATTATACTCCCTCCGCGCCTACCAGCATCCATCCAGCGATTGCTGACGAGAGTGTCCCGCAAATTCCAACTGCGGGACACCTTGCCGATCCGGCGCACCAAAACCTGTATCCCGAGCAAGTCATGGCGCAAAACATGCCGGAAACGCTCAGGAAAAGCTGCGGCATTCGGAATTTCATTCTCTCCGGCGAGGCGATTTTTAGCCTTCCGCAGATGGGTTTGCGCTGCTAACGTCACGGTGAGCTTTCGAATATCTGCCCAATTGCAATGCAAAGGGAGATGCGCGTGCCTGTCTCACCGGATCAAGTTCAGACCAGACGTTTTTCACCCGGACAACGCATGCGGGAACTGGCGGTGTTTCTGTTTCTGGCATTCGCCATCTGGCCGGTGTTTTCGGTGGCGGTGGTCGGGGGCTATGGCTTCCTCGTCTGGATGTATCAGGTCGTCACCGGCCCACCCGGCCCGCCCTCGTCGGGGCATTGATCCGACATGCCAGCAGCCGCCAGCATCTCCCGCCGCCAGCTTCTGAAGGGTCGCCCCATCCCCCCGCCGTTTGCGCCGCGGCCTCCGGGCGTCACCGAAATCTCCATTGACGCCTGCACCGGCTGTGGCGAATGCCTCGGTGCCTGTCCCGAACGGATCCTTGCCGTTGAGGGCGGGCGAGTGGTTCTGGTGGCCGGGCAGGGCGAATGCATCTTTTGCGGCAAATGCGCCGATGCCTGCCCGGAGCCGGTGTTTGGCGAGGCACGGGTGATGGCCCATCATGCCGAAATCGGCGGTGACTGCCTCGCCGCGCTTGGCGTCACCTGCATGACTTGCCGCGACGTCTGCCCCGAAAGCGCGATCTCGATGCGCCCACGGATCGGGGGGCCGTTCCTGCCCGGTCTGGATGCCGCGGCATGTTCGGGCTGCGGCGCCTGCCTGGGCGCCTGTCCCAGCGCGGCCATCGCCCTTGTCGCGGGCGCGGTCCTTCCTGTGGAGGCAAGCTATGAGGGATGAAATCTGGCACGTCTCCTCGGCGGTGATCATGGTCGTTCCGACCGCGATTCAGGCGGTGCTCGAGGCGCTCTCCCGACACGAAAATGTCGAGGTCCACGGCCATGACAAAAGCCGGATCGTGGTCACGATCGAGGGGCGCAGCACCGGAGAGCTGGGGCAGAAACTGACGGAAATCAATCTGATGGACGGTGTTCTTGGCGCCAACATGGTGTTCGAGCACGCAGAGCGGACGGAGTGAGCGAGATGAGCGTCGACCAGACCAGACGAAACCTCCTGAAGGCCCACGCGGCCGCGCTGGCGGCCTCCGCCGCGGGCATCCCCGCCTCGGTCCTGGCCCAGGCCGTTCCCGGCGGTGTCGAGGCGCTGCAGATCAAATGGTCGAAGGCGCCCTGCCGCTTCTGCGGCACCGGCTGCGGCGTCATGGTCGGGGTCAAGGAGGGCAAGGTCGTCGCCACGCATGGCGACATGCAGGCCGACGTCAATCGCGGCCTGAACTGCGTCAAGGGCTACTTCCTCTCGAAGATCATGTATGGCGCCGATCGCCTGACCACGCCGCTCATGCGCAAGACGAACGGAGTTTTCGACAAGGAGGGCGAGTTCGAACCGGTCACATGGGACGAGGCCTTCGACACCATGGCCGCCAAGGTCAAGGAGGTGCTGAAGGCCAAGGGGCCGGAAGGCATCGGCATGTTCGGCTCCGGCCAATGGACCGTGCTGGAGGGTTATGCCGCGACCAAGCTGATGCGCGTCGGCTTCCGGTCGAACAACCTCGATCCCAATGCGCGGCATTGCATGGCCTCGGCCGCCTATGCCTTCATGCGCACCTTCGGCATGGACGAGCCGATGGGCTGCTATGACGATTTCGAGCATGCGGACGCCTTCGTCCTCTGGGGCTCGAACATGGCCGAGATGCACCCGATCCTGTGGACGCGGCTGGCAGATCGCAGGCTGGGCACGCCGGGGGTGAAATGCGCTGTGCTCTCGACCTTCACCCACCGCTCGATGGACCTTGCCGATATCCCGATCGTGTTCAAGCCGGGCACCGATCTGGCCATCCTCAACTACATCGCCAATTACATCATCCAGAACGGCGCGGTGAACGAGGAGTTCGTCGCCAACCACACCAAGTTCGTGAAAGGGCAGACCGATATCGGCTATGGCCTGCGCCCCGACAATCCGCAGGAAATGAAGGCGACCGGCGCGGCCGATGCGGCGCGGATGGACCCCTCGGATTTCGAGGCCTACAAGGCGCTGGTCTCGGAATACACGCTGGAGCATGTCAGCAAGCTCAGCGGGGTCGAGCCGGGCTTTCTGGAGGAACTGGCGAAGCTTTACGCCGACCCGGACAAGAAGGTCATGTCGCTCTGGACCATGGGGTTCAACCAGCATGTGCGGGGGGTCTGGGCGAACCAGCTTCTCTACAACGTGCATCTGCTGACCGGAAAGATTTCCGAGCCGGGAAACTCTCCCTTCTCGCTGACCGGGCAACCCTCGGCCTGCGGCACCGCGCGCGAGGTCGGCACATTCGCCCATCGCCTGCCCGCCGACATGGCGGTGACGAACCCGGAGCATGTGAAAAAGGCCGAGGAAATCTGGAAGGTTCCGCACGGGCTTCTGAACACCAAGCCCGGCTTCCACGCCGTCCAGCAGGACCGGATGCTGCATGACGGGGTGCTGAATTTCTACTGGATCCAGGTGAACAACAACCTTCAGGCAACCGCGAACAGTTCGGGCGAGGCCTATCCGGGCTATCGCAATCCCGACAACCTGATCGTCGTCTCGGATGCCTACCCGACCGTCACCGCAATGGCGGCCGACATCATTCTGCCCTCGGCGATGTGGGTCGAGAAGGAGGGCGTCTACGGCAATGCCGAGCGGCGCACCCATGCCTGGCACCAGCTTGTCGACGCGCCCGGCGATGCGCGTTCGGACACATGGCAGATGGTCGAGTTCTCGAAGCGCTTCACCACGGATGAGGTCTGGCCGGCTGAGTTGCTGGAGGCCAACCCGGAATACAAGGGCAAGACCATCTACGAGGTGGCCTTCGCCAACGGTCAGGTCGACAAGTTCCCCCTGACCGAGATCCGCGAGGATTACGGCAATCAGGAGGCGCAGGATTTCGGCTTCTACCTCCAGAAGGGCCTGTTCGAGGAATATGCCGCCTTCGGTCGCGGCCACGGGCATGATCTTGCGCCCTATGACACCTACCAGTCCGACGAGGTGCGGGGCCTGCGCTGGCCGGTCGTCGATGGCAAGGAGACGCTCTGGCGCTATCGCGAGGGATATGACCCCTATGTCGAGGCGGGCAGCGGCGTCCAGTTCTATGGCTACCCGGACAAGAAGGCCCTGATCATCGGCGTGCCCTATGAGCCGCCAGCGGAAAGCCCGGATGACGATTACCCGATGTGGCTGGTGACGGGGCGGGTGCTGGAGCATTGGCATTCCGGCTCGATGACCATGCGCGTCCCCGAGCTTTACCGGGCCTTTCCCGGCGCCAAGGTGTTCATGAACGCGATGGACGCGCGCGAGCGTGGCCTCAATCAGGGGATGGAGGTGCGGGTGATCTCGCGCCGGGGCGAGATCCGGTCGCGGGTCGAGACGCGGGGCCGCAACCGCATGCCCGTCGGCGTGGTCTTCGTCCCGTGGTTCGATGCCAGCCAGCTCATCAACAAGGTGACGCTGGATGCCACCGATCCGATCTCGAAACAGACCGACTTCAAGAAATGCGCCGTCAAGATCGAGGCCGTGTGATGAAACCGCTCCGCATCGCCCTTTTCTTCGCGTTCTCCTGCGCGGCAACCCTTGCTTATGGCCAGAGCCCGGCGGATTCCCCGCCCGAGCTGACCGGCCCTCCGGGCAATCCGATGGAGCCGATCCCCGCGGCCCCGCTTGAGCGCTATGTCACCGATGACGTCCGGCAGATGCGCGCCTATCCCGAGCAGCCGCCGATCATCCCGCATTCGATCGAGGGCTATCAGCTTTCGGTCAATGCCAACCGCTGCCTGAGTTGCCACAAGCGCGAGAATTCGCTGGGAACCGGCGCGCCGATGATCTCGATCACGCATTACATGACCCGCGATGCGCAGATGCTGGCCGATGTCTCGCCCCGGCGCTATTTCTGCACCGAATGTCACGTTCCGCAGGCCGATACCCCGCCGCTGATCGCGAATACCTTCACCGACATGACCAGCATGGGTGCCCAGACCGCAGGGGATCAGTGACATGCGCCGGATCTTCAATGCCATCCTCGCGCCGTTCAAGTGGTTCTGGCGGGTGCTGTGGACGCCGGCCGGAACCCTCGGGCTGGGCTTCCTGACACTCGGCGGCTTTGTCGGCGGCGTGCTGTTCTGGGGTGCGTTCAACACCGCGCTGGAGTTGACCAACCGCGAGGAGTTCTGCATCGGCTGTCACGAGATGCGGGCGAATGTCTATGAAGAACTGTCACATACGGTCCATTTCTCGAATCGTTCCGGGGTCCGGGCCGGGTGCCCCGACTGCCATGTTCCGCATGAATGGACCCACAAGATCGCCCGGAAGATGCAGGCCTCGAAAGAGGTCTGGGGCAAGATCTTCGGCACCATCGACACGCGGCAGAAGTTTCTGGACCACCGCCTCGTCATGGCGAAGCGCGAATGGGCGCGGCTGAAGGCGAATGACAGCCTCGAATGCCGCAACTGCCATTCCGCCGTGGCGATGGACCTGTCGAAGCAGGCGCCGCGCGCCGCCGCGATCCATACGGAATACATGCTTTCCGGCCAGCGCACCTGCATCGAATGCCATCAAGGCATCGCGCACCAGCTTCCCGACATGACCGGGATCGAGCCGGGCTGGACCGCTCCGGCAGACCTGCGCGACACGCCGGCGGCGGCGCCCGACGGGCGGGTCGAGCTGGAGGGTTATCTGAAAGGGGCCATGCTGGACGGCTGACGGCCAAGCGGGGATCCGCACCTTCGGCCGTGCCGGGCTGGCGTGGCCCGTTTCGACGTGACGCCCCCCGGCATGGGGTGTATGAGGGCCGCGCCCCTATCCTCCGTCCCGACAGGAGAGCCCTTTGAAATTCCGCTTCCCCATTGTCATCATCGACGAGGATTTCCGTTCGGAAAACTCCTCGGGTCTGGGCATCCGGGCCCTTGCCGACGCCATCGAGGCCGAGGGCTTCGAGGTTCTGGGCGTCACCAGCTTCGGCGACCTGTCGCAATTCGCGCAGCAGCAATCGCGCGCCAGCGCATTCGTCCTCTCGATCGACGACGAGGAATTCAGCCCCGGTCCCGACCTCGACCCGGTGGTGACCAACCTGCGCAGCTTCATCGAGGAGGTGCGCTGGAAGAATGCCGATGTCCCGATCTATCTGCATGGCGAGACCAAGACCTCGCGCCATCTGCCGAACGACATCCTGCGCGAGTTGCACGGCTTCATCCACATGTTCGAGGACACGCCGGAATTCGTCGCGCGCCATATCATCCGCGAGGCCAAGACCTATCTGGAGGGGATCCAGCCGCCCTTCTTCCGCGCGCTTCTGGATTACGCCGAGGACGGCTCATATTCCTGGCATTGCCCCGGCCATTCCGGCGGCGTCGCCTTCCTGAAAAGCCCGATCGGGCAGATGTATCACCAGTTCTACGGCGAGAACATGCTGCGGGCCGATGTCTGCAACGCGGTCGAGGAACTGGGCCAGCTTCTGGATCATAACGGCGCGATCGGCGCTTCGGAGCAGAATGCGGCGCGGATCTTCAATGCCGATCATTGCTATTTCGTGACCAACGGCACCTCGACCTCGAACAAGATGGTCTGGCACCACACGGTTGCGCCGGGCGACGTGGTGGTCGTGGACCGCAACTGCCACAAGTCGATCCTGCACAGCATCATCATGACCGGCGCCGTCCCGGTCTTCCTGAAGCCGACCCGCAACAATTACGGCATCATCGGCCCGATCCCGCATAGCGAATTCGAGATCGAGGCCATCAAGGCCAAGATCCGCGCCAACCCCTTGCTGGAGGGTGTCGATGCCGATGCCGTCAAGCCGCGCATCCTGACGCTGACCCAATCGACCTATGACGGCGTGCTCTACAACACCGAAATCATCAAGAGCATGCTGGACGGCTATATCGAGAACCTGCATTTCGACGAGGCGTGGCTGCCCCATGCCGCGTTCCATCCGTTCTACGGCACCTATCACGCCATGGGACGCAAGCGGCCGCGGACCGAGAAATCGGTGGTCTATGCCACGCAGTCGATCCACAAGCTTCTGGCCGGGATCAGTCAGGCCAGCCACGTTCTGGTGCAGGATTCGAAGGAGACGAAGCTTGACCGGCATCTCTTCAACGAAGCCTATCTGATGCACACCTCGACCAGCCCGCAATATTCGATCATCGCAAGCTGCGATGTCGCGGCGGCGATGATGGAGCCTCCGGGCGGCACGGCGCTGGTCGAGGAAAGCATCGCCGAGGCGCTGGATTTCCGCCGCGCCATGCGCAAGGTCGATGCCGAGTTCGGGGACGAGGACTGGTGGTTCCAGGTCTGGGGCCCGGACGAGCTGGAGGAGGAGGGGATCGGCCGCACCAAGGACTGGGTGCTGCGCCGGACCGATGCCGACGGCGTCCAGCGCGATGGCGAGGATTCCTGGCACGCCTTCGGCGACATGGCGCCGGGCTTCAACATGCTCGACCCGATCAAGGCGACGCTGATCACGCCGGGGCTGAACATCGATGGCCGTTTCGAGGAATGGGGCATCCCGGCCTCCATCGTCACGAAATATCTGGCGGAGCATGGCGTTGTTGTCGAGAAAACAGGGCTTTACAGCTTCTTTGTCATGTTTACCATCGGCATCACCAAGGGCCGCTGGAATACGCTTCTGACCGCGCTCCAGCAGTTCAAGGACGATTACGCCCGCAACCAGCCGATGTGGCGGATCATGCCCGAATTCTGCCAGAAGCAGCCCCGCTACAAGCAGATGGGTCTGCGCGACCTCTGCCAGCACGTCCATGCGCTCTACGCCAAATATGACGTCGCCGTCCTCTCGACCGAGATGTATCTGAGCGACCTGACCCCGGCGATGAAGCCCAGCGACGCCTTCGCCCATATCGCGCGCCGCACGACGGCAAGGGTGCCGATCGACGAGCTGGAGGGCCGGATCACCACCAGCCTCGTCACGCCTTATCCGCCGGGCATCCCGCTTCTGATCCCCGGCGAGGTCTTCAACACCCGGATCGTCGAATACCTGCGCTTCAACCGCGAATTCGCGCGCGAATGCCCGGGATTCGAAACCGACATCCACGGTCTGGTGCAGGAGGAGGACGCCGACGGCACGGTCCATTACTATGCGGATTGCGTGGCCGAATAGGCGGCACTCTCGCACTTTCGGCGGCGTTCCTATATAGGCTTCACGCCCGCTCCGGCTGGCGCCTTCGGGCGCTCGGGGCGGGATGACCTGGATATGGAAGTGGCGGACGGTGTTGATGCGGGCCGAAAGTGTAAATTCAATCGATCTGGAAGCCAGCGCCCGGCTTTCAGTTGCCCCGATGATGGACTGGACAGACCGGAACTGCCGGTTGGTCCATCGCATCCTGTCGCGCCGGGCGCTGCTCTATACCGAGATGGTGACCGCGCAGGCGGTGATCCATGGCGACCGCGCGCGCTTGCTGGATTTCGACGCGGCCGAGCATCCGCTGGCCCTGCAGCTTGGCGGGTCCGAGCCGGAATTGCTGGCCGAGGCGACGCGGATCGCGGCGGATTGGGGTTATGACGAGATCAACCTGAATGTCGGCTGCCCCAGCGACCGCGTGCAATCGGGCTGCTTCGGCGCCGTGTTGATGACCATGCCGCATCTCGTCGCCGATTGCGTCGCGGCGATGATGCGCGCAAGCCCGGTCGAAGTGACGGTGAAATGCCGGATCGGCGTTGACGATCAGGTGCCCGAGGAGGTGCTGCCCGCCTTCATCGCGCTGATGCGCGATACCGGCATCCGCCGCATCGCCATCCATGCGCGCAAGGCGTGGCTTCAGGGCCTCTCGCCGCGCGAGAATCGCGAGATCCCGCCCCTCGACTATCCACTCGTCCATCGCATGAAGGCCGAGTTTCCCGACCTCCACCTCTCGATCAACGGCGGTATCGCCTCGCTCGACGAGGTGCGCGGCCATCTTGAGGTAATGGACGGGGCGATGGTCGGCCGCGCGGCCTATCACCAGCCCTGGGACATTCTGGGCCGGGCCGACGAGCTTTGGGGCGAGGCGCCGAATTTCAACGATCCGCTGGATGCGGCGCGGGCGCTGCGCGAGGTCGTGGACCGGCATCTTGCGCAAGGCGGGCGCCTCCACCAGTTCAGCCGGCACATGTTGGGCCTGTTCCACGGCCGCCCCGGCGCGCGGGGCTGGCGGCGGCTGCTGTCGGAAGGGGCGTCGAAGGCCACGGATCGGGCAGAGGCGCTTGCCGTCTATGACGCGGCGCTGGCCGAGGTCGCAGGCTGAGGTTCAGGCCCGCTCGGCGGCCTTCGCCTCGTTCCAGAGCGCGTCCATCTCGGCCAGATCGCTGTCCTCGGGACGGCGGTTCCGGGCGGCGAGCGCGGCCTCGACCGCGCCGAAGCGACGGGTGAATTTCGCATTGGCCAGCCGCAGCGCCTCCTCGGGGTCGATGTCGAGATGGCGGGCGAGGTTCGCCATGACGAACAGCAGGTCGCCGAATTCCTCGGTCAGATGGGCATGGTCGCCACTGTCGCGCGCCTCGACCAGTTCGGCCGATTCCTCCTGCAACTTGGCCAGCACATCGGCGGGACCGGGCCAGTCGAATCCGACGCGGGCGGCGCGGTTCTGCAGCTTCAGCGCCCGGCTGAGCGCCGGAAGCCCCAGCGCCACGCCGTCCAGCACGCCCTTTTCCGACTTGGCGGCGCGCTCCTTGGCCTTGATCGCCTCCCAGTCCTTCACCTGCTGCTCGGCCGACTTGTCGCGCGACTCATCACCGAAGACATGGGGATGGCGCGAGATGAGCTTTTCGGACACCGCCGCCACCACGTCCGAGAAATCGAACATGCCGTCCTCCTCGGCCATCCGGGCGTGGAAGACCACCTGCAGCAGCAGGTCGCCCAGCTCGCCCGGCAACTCCTCCCATGCCTCGCGGGCGATGGCGTCGGCGACCTCATGGGCCTCCTCGATGGTGTAGGGGGCGATGGTGGCGAAGGTCTGCTCGACATCCCAGGGACAGCCCGTCCTGGGGTCGCGCAGCGCCGCCATGATGGCCAGAAGCTCGGTGATCCCGGTCTCGGGCACCGCCGCGATCCGTTCCGCCAATGCGCCCTGTGCAGCATCCTGTGCCATGGAACACCCCTTTCTGACCTGTTCCGCCCTGACCTGCCACAGTCGGGCCGGCCTGTCCACGCAAAGACCGGTTAGAATGGGGGCGCATCTGGCGCACACGTTATCCGGCAGTTTCTTGCCATCCCGCCGGCACATGGCTACGGTGCGCGCCAATTCCGCCGGGGGACCGCCCGGAGAACGTTGAGAGAAGGACTACCCCATGTTCGCGACCCCCGCCTACGCGCAAGCGGCCGCCGCACCCTCGGGCGCCGCTGGCCTCGCCTCCTTCCTGCCGCTGATCCTGATCTTCGTGATCATGTATTTCCTGATGATCCGCCCGCAGCAGAAGCGCGCGAAAGAGCATCGCGCCATGGTCGAGGCGGTCAAGAAAGGTGATGAGGTCATCACCCAGGGCGGCCTGATCGGCAAGGTCACCGCCGTGCGCGAGAACGAACTCGAGGTCGAGATCGCGCCGGGCGTCAAGTCCCGCGTCGTGCGTTCCTCGATCACCGGCGTGGTGAACCGCACCGCCCCGGCCGCCGCGAACAGCTGAGGCCGCCCGCCCGATGCTTCACATCCCCACCTGGAAACGCGTGCTGATTCTGGGGCTGATCGCCCTGGGTCTGCTCTATGCGATGCCGAACCTGTTCTATGGCAAGGTCGAGCAGCACAATGATGCCATCGCCAACATGGAACGAACGGGTGTCGAGACGCCCGAGGACCTTGCCGCCCGCGCCGGATGGCCGGACTGGCTGCCCTCGGGTCTGGTCAATCTTGGCCTCGACCTGCGCGGGGGTGCGCATCTTCTGGGCGAAGTCCATGTCGCCGACGTCTACAAGACGCGGCTGGACGGTATCTGGCCCGACCTGCGCGACGCCCTTGTCGCGCAGCGTGAAACCGTGGGCGCGGTGCGCCGCATCGCCGGTCCCGACGACCAGTTGATCGTCGAGATCGGCAATGCCGACCAGATCGCCCGCGCGGTCGAGATCGCGAGGGGGCTGGCCACGCCGGTCAGTTCCATCGCCGGGGCCGGGCAGACCGACCTCGACATCAAGGGCGCGGGCAACCGGCTGACCGTGCAGTTCTCCGCCGCCGAGAAATCCGCGACCGACGACCGCACCGTCCAGCAGAGCCTTGAGATCATCCGCCGCCGCATCGACGAGGTCGGCACGCGCGAGCCGACGATCATGCGCCAGGGCGAGGACCGCATCCTGATCCAGGTGCCGGGCATCGGCTCGGCCGAGGAGCTGAAGCAGCTGATCGGGACCACCGCGAAACTGACCTTCAACCCGGTCGTGGGCCGCACCACCGACGCGAATGCGCGGGCCAGCGTCGGCCAGATCGTCCTGCCCTCGATGGACGAGCCGGGCATCTACTACGTACTCGAGGCCAATCCGGTCGTCACCGGCGAGGATCTGACCGACGCGCGGCCCAGCTTCGACCAGAACGGCCAGCCCTCGGTCGATTTCCGCTTCGGCCCCTCGGGCGCCAAGCGCTTCGGGGCCTATACCTCGTCGAATATCGGCCAGCCCTTTGCCATCGTCCTTGACGATCAGGTGATTTCCGCGCCGGTCATCCGGCAGGCGATCACCACCGGCTCGGGCCAGATCTCGGGTTCGATGGATGTCGACGGCTCGACCCGGCTTGCCGTCCTGCTGCGCGCCGGCGCGCTGCCGGCCGAGATGACCTTCCTCGAGGAACGGACCATCGGCCCGGAACTGGGGCAGGATTCGATCGACGCGGGGCGCCTCTCCTCGATCATCGCGACGGCGGCGGTCGTCGCCTACATGGTCGCGAGCTATGGTCTCTTCGGCGTCTTCGCCTCGATCGCCGTCATCATCAACGTCATCCTGATCCTCTCGGTCATGTCGATGATCGGCGCGACGCTGACGCTGCCCGGCATCGCGGGGATCGTGCTGACGGTCGGAACGGCGGTCGATGCCAACGTCATCATCTACGAACGCATCCGCGAGGAACTGCGCCGTGGCAAGCGCGTGGTCAAGGCCATCGACGACGGCTTCGGCGAGGCGATGAGCGCGATCATCGACGCCAACGTCACCTCGTTCATCGCGGCGATGGTGATGTTCTTCCTCGGCTCCGGTCCGGTGAAGGGCTTCGCGGTCACGCTGACCATCGGCCTTGTCACTTCGGTCTTCACGGCGATCTACCTGACGCGCCTGATGATCGTGCTGTGGCTCGAATGGCGCAAACCCAAAGAACTGATCCTGTGAGGGGGGCTGGCATATGGCATTCCGTCTGAAACTGGTCCCGGACGAGACCCATTTCAATTTCTTCCGCTGGCAATGGCTGACCTTCGGGATCTCGGCCTTGGCGATGGTCGCCTCGGTGATCGTCGTTCTGGTGATGGGCTTGAACTTCGGCATCGACTTCAAGGGCGGCACCACCATCCGCACCGAGAGCCCGACCGCCTTCGAGGTCGGCGATTACCGGCAGTCTCTGAACGACCTGAACCTCGGCGACGTGGCGATCACCGAGGTCTTCGACCCGAGCTTCGGCGAGTCGAAGCATGTCGCGATGATCCGCATCGGCACCACGGACGAGACCGGCTCGGTCACGCCCGAGCAGCTGAACGAGGTCGAGGCGGCGCTGAAGACCGTCGATCCGCAGATCCGCTTCGCCGCAGTCGAGTCGGTCGGCCCGAAGGTCTCGGGCGAGCTGATCATGACCGCATTCTACGCGGTTGGCGCGGCCACGCTCGCGATCATGTTCTATATCTGGCTGCGTTTCGAATGGCAGTTCGCGCTTGGCGCCGTGGTCTCGATCCTGCATGACGTGCTGCTGACGGTCGGGATCTTCTCGCTGCTGCAGTTGAAATTCGATCTGACCACCATCGCGGCGCTGCTGACGACGCTGGGCTATTCGGTCAACGACACGGTCGTCGTATTCGACCGGCTGCGCGAGAACCTGATCAAGTTCAAGACCATGCCGCTGATCGACGTGATGAACCTGACCGTGAACGAGACGTTGTCGCGCACGGTGATGACGGCCGTGACCACCGCGCTGGCGCTTGGTGCGATGATGATCTTCGGCGGCGACGTGATCCGCGGCTTCGTCTTCGCGATGCTCTGGGGTGTCTTCGTCGGCGCCTATTCGACCGTCTATGTCGCGAAGAACATCGTCCTGTGGCTGGGCGTGAAGCGCGACTGGTCGAAGCCGGACCCGAAGGAGACCAAGGACGAGGTTCCGGCCGCCTTCCGGGACGCGCCCTGATGCCCGCAACGATGACGCCCACCGATTTCGAGGGTGCCGTGCCGGTCGACGGCTACGGCCCCGGATTCTTCCGCGTGGGCGGCGTCGTTCACCATGGCGCGGTCATCGTGGCCGGGCAGGGCGTCAGGCCTTGGGGCGGCCTTGACGACATCGCCGGGCTGCTGGAACTGGCATCTAGCGTCGATGTGCTTTTCCTCGGGATGGGCAAGGACATCGCCTTTCCGCCGCCGGCGCTGCGCGAGGCGCTGGAGGCCGCGGGGATCATGGCCGAGCCGATGAGCTCGCCCTCGGCGGCGCGCAGCTACAATGTCACGCTGTCCGAAGGCCGGCGCGTGGCCTGCGCGCTTCTGCCCATATGAGCCTGCTCTCGGTCCGCGGTCTCGCCATTGCGCGGGGCGGGTTGCGCGTGATCGAGGGGCTTGATTTTTCACTGGAACCCGGACAGGTGCTGGTCCTGCGCGGCCCGAATGGCGCGGGCAAGACCACGCTTCTACGCACGCTTGCGGGGCTTCAGCCCGCCGTCGCGGGCGAGATCCGGTGTGAGGCGGAATCCTCCGCCTATGCCGGGCATTCGGACGGCCTGAAACCCGCCCTGACGGTCGCCGAGAATCTCGGCTTCTGGAGCGCGGTCTTTGGCGGCCCGGCGATCGGCCCGGCGCTTGCCGCGATGAACCTCACCGAACTGGTCGCGCGGCCCGCGCATCGGCTGTCGGCTGGCCAGAAGCGCCGCCTTGGCCTTGCGCGCCTGATGGTGACCGGCCGCCCGATCTGGCTGCTGGACGAGCCGACGGTATCGCTCGACGCGGCCTCGGTCGCGCTTTTCGCCGCCGTGCTGCGGAACCATCTGCGGGAAGGCGGCGGCGCGCTGGTCGCGACCCATATCGATCTTGGCCTGCCGGAGGCCGCGACCCTCGACCTCGCAGATTTCCGCGCCGGTCCGGGCAGCCGCACCGAGCGGCCCGCAGGCTTCAACGAGGCCTTCGCATGAGGGCGCTGCTTTTGCGCGACATCCGGCTGGCGATGCGGGCGGGCGGCGGCTTCGGCCTTGGCCTCGCCTTCTTCCTGATCCTCTGCACCCTCGTTCCCTTCGGCGTCGGGCCCGAGGGCGGCACGCTGGCGCGGATCGCGCCCGGCATCCTCTGGATCGGGGCGCTGCTCTCGTGCCTGCTGTCGCTGGACCGGATCTATGCGCTCGACTTCGAGGATGGCAGTCTCGACCTGCTGGCCACCGCGCCCCTGCCGCTGGAGGGCGTGGTCGCGGTCAAGGCGCTTGCGCATTGGCTGACGACCGGGCTGCCGCTGGTGATCCTTGCGCCGGTCCTTGGGGTTCTGCTGCATCTGCCGGGTCCGGCGCATCTGTGGCTGGTGGTCTCGCTGCTGATCGGGACGCCCGCGCTCTCGATGCTGGGCGCGTTTGGCGCGGCGGTCACGGTCGGGCTGAGGCGGGGAGGGCTGCTCCTCTCGCTGCTGGTCCTGCCGCTTTATGTGCCCACGCTGATCTTTGGCGCCGAGGCCGTCCTGCGCGGCGCGGCCGGCGCGGATCCCGCGACCCCGCTGGTGTTTCTGGCCGGGATCACCCTTGCCACGCTTGCCGTGATGCCCTTTGCTGCTGCGGCGGCGTTGCGCATCAATCTGCGATAAGCCGGAGGCGGGCGCGGCCCGGAGAGAGGATAAGGGCCATGTCGATCTGGGAATATGCAAATCCCGTCAAGTTCATGCGAAGTTCCGGCGCGATCCTGCCCTGGGTGGTGGCGGGGGCGGCGATCTGCACGGTGTTCGGGCTGGTCTGGGGGTTCCTGACGCCCGTGGATTACCGGCAGGGCGCCACCGTCAAGATCGTCTTCCTGCATGTGCCCGCCGCGCTGATGGCGATCAATGCATGGCTGATGATGCTTGTCGCCTCGCTGATCTGGCTGGTCCGTCGCCACCATGTCAGCGCGCTTGCCGCCAAGGCGGCGGCACCCGTCGGCGCGGTGATGACGCTGATCGCGCTGGTGACGGGGGCGATCTGGGGCCAGCCGATGTGGGGGACGTGGTGGGAATGGGACCCGCGCCTAACCTCGTTCCTCATCCTTTTCCTGTTCTATCTGGGCTATATCGCGCTCTGGGAAGCGGTCGAGGACCCGGACAGCGCCGCCGACCTGACCGGGGTGCTGTGCCTCGTCGGTTCGGTCTTTGCGCTGCTGTCGCGCTATGCGGTGAATTTCTGGAACCAGGGCCTGCATCAGGGCGCGTCGCTCTCGGTCGCGCCGGGAGAGCGGATGTCGGCGGTCTATCGCTATCCGCTCTATCTCTCGATGCTGGGCTTCTTCCTGCTGTTCCTCGCCCTGCTGCTGATCCGCACCCGGACCGAGATCCGCCGCCGCCGTCTGGCCGCGCTGCTGGCAAGGGAGAACCGCGCATGATCGAACTGGGCAAATATGCGGGCACGGTGCTTGCGGCCTATGGGATAAGCCTCGGACTGCTGCTGGCGGTCGTGGTCCAGACGCTGGTCGCCAATCGAAGGGCGCGGCGCGAGTTGGAGGAGCATGAACGCAATGGCTAGGATTTCCCCGCTGGTCATGGTTCCCCCGCTGGTCTTTGCCGGGCTTGCGGGCATGTTCCTCTGGGGCATGACGCGCGACAATCCCGATGAATTGCCCTCTGCCCTCGTCGGGCGCGAGGCGCCCTCGGTCGGGAGCACAACCTTGCCCGGCAAGACGCAATTGACCGACGAGATGCTGCGGCAGCCGGGGATCAAGCTTGTCAATTTCTGGGCGAGCTGGTGTCCGCCCTGCCGGGCCGAGCACCCGACCTTGACCGCGCTGTCGGAGGAACTGCCGGTCTATGGCATCGACCTGAAGGACCCGGAAGCCGCCGCCGCGGGTTTTCTGGCCGAGCATGGCGATCCCTTCGCGGCGCTTGCGACCGATCCGCGCGGGCGCGTCGCGATCGACTGGGGCGTGACCGCGCCGCCCGAGACATTCATCATCGACGGCGAGGGACACATCCTCTATCGCCATGCAGGGCCGCTGGTGCGCGAGGATTACAAGAACCGCTTCCTGCCCCAATTGGAGAAGGCGCGCGCGGCCGAGTAGCCCCGGCCGGAGTCGCGGGTGGCGCCGTTGGCGGGGTATTTGAAAAACGGTGAAACCGGGCGGGGTGGCATGGGATCTTTCCAAGCCCCTTCGGCGCGGTTAAGACGGCCGGGCTTGCAAGAGGCCAGACATGTCGCAGAACCCAACGACCATCGCTCCGCAACCCGGGATCATGGAGATCGCCCTCTATCAAGGCGGCGCTGCCCATGTGGCGGGGATCGAGAACGTCATCAAGCTCTCCTCGAACGAGAACCCGTTCGGTCCCTCGGACAAGGCCCGTGAGGCGGTGGTCCGCGCCGCCCATTCGCTGCATCGCTATCCGAATACCGATCACGCCAGCCTGCGCGCCGCCATCGGCGAGGTCCATGGCCTCGACCCCGATCGGATCATCTGCGGCGTCGGATCGGACGAGATCATCCATTTCCTCTGTCAGGCCTATGCAGGGCCGGGAACCGAGGTGCTGTTCACCGAGCATGGCTTCCTGATGTATCGCATCAGCGCCCATGCCGCCGGGGCGACCCCGGTGCAGGTCGCCGAGCGCGACCGGGTGACGGATATCGACGCGCTGATCGCGGGCGCGAGCGAGCGCACGCGCCTCATCTTCATCGCCAACCCGAACAACCCCACCGGGACCATGATCGGCCTGCCCGAGATCGAGCGGCTGGCCCGCGCCGTCCCGCAAGCGATCGTGGTGGTGGATGCGGCCTATGCGGAATATGTCGAGAATTACGACGGTGGCGCCGAGCTTGCGACGCGGCTGCCGAATGTGGTGATGACGCGGACCTTCTCGAAGATCTATGGCCTCGGCGGCTTGCGGATCGGCTGGGGCTATGGCCCGCGCGAGATCATCGACGTGCTGAACCGGATCCGCGGGCCCTTCAACCTTTCCGTCGCCGCGCTGGATGCCGCCGAGGCTGCCATGCGCGACCGCGACCATGTCGCCCGCTGCCAGGCCGAGAACGCGCGGATGCGGAGCTGGCTGGCCGAGGCGCTGGCCGAGAAGGGCGTGCCCTCGGACACCTCCTGCGCGAATTTCATCCTCGCGCGCTTTGCCGACGAGGCGACCGCGCGCGCCTGCGACGAGGCGCTGAAGGCCGAGGGGCTGATCGTGCGACTGGTCGCGGGATACGGCCTGCCGAACTGCCTGCGCATCACCGTCGGCGACGAGGCGTCCTGCCGGCGCGTCGCCCATGTCATCGGCAAGTTCATGGCCGAGCGGGCAGGGGTGGTCGCATGACCCCGATCTATGAGCGGGTGGCGCTGATCGGCCTTGGCCTGATCGCCGGGTCGATGGCGCTTGCCATGCGCGAGAAGGGCCTGGCCCGCGAGATCGTCGGCCATGCCCGCAGCGCCGATACTCGCGCCGTCGCGCTGGAGATCGGCCTTGTCGATCGCGTCTGCGAGACGGCGGCCGAGGCGGTCGAGGGCGCCGATTTGGTGGTGCTGGCCGTGCCGGTCGGCGCCATGGGCGGGGTCGCGGCCGAGATCGCCCCGCATCTGAAGCCGGGCGCGACCGTCACCGATGTCGGGTCGGTCAAGCAGGCGGTTGTCGATGCCGTCGCCCCGCATATCCCCGAGGGCGTGCATTTCATCCCCGGCCACCCGCTTGCCGGGACCGAGCATTCCGGCCCGCGCTCGGGTTTTGCCTCGCTCTTCCGCAACCGCTGGTGGCTCTTCGCCCCGGCCGGAGGCACCGACGAGGCGGCCATTGCCCGGCTGGAGAGCCTCGTTCAGGCGATGGGAGCCAAGACCGAGCGCATGGACGCGGCGCATCACGACCTCGTCCTTGCCGTCACCAGCCATACGCCGCACCTGATCGCCTATACGATGGTCGGGGTCGCGGATCACCTGAAGCGCGTGACCGAGAGCGAGGTGGTCGAATATTCGGCGGCGGGGTTCCGGGACTTCACCCGGATCGCGGCCTCGGACCCGACCATGTGGCGCGATGTGTTCCTGCAGAACAAGGAGGCGGTGCTGGATATCCTCGGCCGCTTCACCGAGGAGCTGTTCATGCTGCAGCGGGCCATCCGCATGGCCGATGGCGAGCAGCTTTTTGACTATTTCACCCGGACGCGGGCCATTCGCCGCGGGATCATCGAGGCCGGGCAGGATACCGCCGCCCCCGATTTCGGCCGGACGCTCCCCGCTTCGGACCCGGCGACCAAGGGCTAGGGGCGCAGCCGGGGCGCTGGTCCCAACGGGACCGGGCCCAGCGTCGCGCGGCCTTCGGCGAAAGCCAGCGGCAGGCGCAGCTCTCCCTCCGCCGCCTCGGGGAAGGCGAAGGCCGTGGTCCCGGCGACGGGTATGGCGGAGATCCGGCGCAGCATGGCCTGCAGGAGGCCCTGCGCGGCCTTGGGGATCATGCCCGCCTCGGTCGCCGCCGCCAGCATCGCCCCGGCGTCGGCGGTGTAGATCGCAAGCCCGCCGCTTGCCCGGCCGTCGCCATCCGCCTCGAGCCTGCCGATGAAGCGCGACCGTATCGTGCCGAGGTCGATCTCGCTGCGGGTCAATTCCAATCCGGTCAGGGCGGGTGTCGGGATCGCGGCCATGGCTCGCGGTGTCGGAACCGTGTCGAGCCAGAACCGCCCGCCGGCCGCAAGCGAGACAAGATCCTCGGGGCGCAGGGCGCGGCTGAGGCCGGAAAGCCGCGGCACCGCCTCCGGGTCCAGCCCCTCCATCGTCAGGCTGACATCGAAGGCGGCGCGGCTGGCTGGCGGGGCGTCGGGCCCGATGTCGATCGCCCTGCCGCTCAGCGCGGCGGAATGGGCAAGCGGCGTGCCGTCGAGGACGAGGCCGGAGGTGCTGAACATGAACTCGCGCGGGGCAAATCCCGACAGGGGGCCAAAGCGCGCGGTCAGTTCGGGTTCGGCATAGGCAAGCTCGTGCCGGCCGTCCGGCAGGTCCAGCAGGGCCTTTTCCGGCAGGCGGATGCGCGCGGTCGTGGGCGAGAACGGCTCGATCCAGATATCGGCGCTTTCGAAGGTCACGCGGCCCTCGGGAAGGACGGCGACGGGCTGGGTCAGGCGCACGCCGATCTTCGTCATGCCGGGCAGCGGCTCGATCCGGGCGGCGGTGAAGGCCGCGTCCCCGTCCGAGAGGCTGCGCAATTCGCGCACCATCAGCCGCTCGGCCGCGAAGCCCGCCGCGACAAGGAGGAGGGCCGCGAACAGAAGCCCGATCAAGAGTTTGCGCATGTTCCGGCTCCACCGCTTCGGTCGCTTGGATCGCCGGGCATCCTGCCCTAAGTTCAGCGGGAGCGGAAGGGACAGGGAAAGGACTGGCGCGAAGGTGAAGGACCGGCAGGAACATTGGGTATTCGCCTATGGCTCGCTGATGTGGGATCCGGGCTTCCCGGTGGCCGAGGCGGTGGCGGCCCGGCTGGAAGGCTTCGCGCGGCGCTTCTGCCTGCGGTCGGTCGTCTATCGCGGCACCGAGCAGTCGCCGGGGCTGGTGCTTGGCCTCGATGCCGAGCCGGCGGGCAATTGCCGGGGCCTCGCGCTGCGGGTCAGCGCCCCCGACTGGCCCGAGACGCTGGAGGGGCTGCGTCGGCGCGAACTGACGACCAATGCCTATGAGGAGCGTCTTTTGCCCGTCGCGCTGGAGGATGGCCGGCAGGTCGAGGCGATCGCCTATGTGACCCGGCCCGACCATGTGCAATATGCGGGCGGCCTTGCCCTTGACGAACAGGCGCGGATCATCGCCGTCGCGCGGGGCGGGCGCGGGGCCAATGCCGATTACCTCTTCAACACCGCCCTGCATCTCGCCCAGATGGGCGTCGAGGATATCGATCTCGACGCGCTGTCGCAGCAGGTGCGCTGTCTGCTCGGCTCGCAGGACGATGCCGGAGACGGTGCGGAAAACGGCGCGACTCCCGCCGGTTAAGTCTTTCTCGCCAAACCCTTCTGAACCGCTTGCATCGCGCCGCGCCGCCTTTAGACTTGGCGGCGATTGAGCGAGAAGGGGGCGGGGTTGTCCCAGGCAGAGTCCGACGGCAAGAACGACGCGATCCCGCCGCAGGGCGGCGGGCGCAAGGAACGCGCGGCCCGCCTCTCGGCGACGCGACTGGCGCGGGGCGACGGCATCGCGGCCGAGCCGCATTTTTCGCAACCGGTGCGTCAGGTCGTGCTGATGCTGATCGCGCTAGGGCTGGTCGGGGCAGGCACCTGGTTCGCCTATAGCCGGATCCTGCCGGTCTTTGCCGCGAATCCATGGCTCAACGGCGCGATTCTCATCGTCTTTGCGCTTGGCGTGCTGACCTGCTTCTGGCAGGTAGCGCAGCTCATCAATTCGGTCAGCTGGATCGAACGCTTTGCCGCCGGCAAGCTGGGCTATGCGCAGCAGGACCAGCCGGCGGGCTATTCGGCCCCCCGGCTGCTGGCGCCTCTGGCGGCGCTTCTGGGCTCGCGCGGGCCGATCGGGACCACGATCTCGACCGAATCGGCGCGGTCGATCCAGGATTCGGTCGCGACCCGGATCGACGAGGCGCGCGACATCACGCGCTATCTCGGCAACCTGCTGATCTTCCTCGGACTTCTCGGCACATTCTATGGCCTCGCGACGACCGTGCCCGCGATTGTCGAGACCATCCGCACCCTCGCCCCCGAGCAGGGGGAATCCGGGGTCGAGGTCTTTGACAAGCTGATGCATGGGCTGGAAACGCAGCTTGGTGGCATGGCGACCGCATTCTCCAGCTCGCTCCTCGGCCTTGCCGGATCGCTGGTGGTCGGGCTGCTGGATCTTTTCGCGAGCCACGGCCAGAACCGCTTCTACCGCGAGCTTGAGGAATGGCTTTCGACCTTCACGCGGATCGGTTTCGCGGGGGGCGAGCAGGGGCTGGACCAGGCGGCACTGGGCGAGTTTCTGGGCGCGATGGGCGTCCGCATCACCGACCTGCAGGAATATTACGCCGAACGCGATGCCCTGAGGGACGAGGAAGCCTCGCAGGCGGATGCGCGTTCGCTCGCGCTTGCCGCAGGGGTCGAGCGGTTGACGGCGCTGATCCAGTCCGACCGCGACGCGCTTGCGACCGAGCTTGCCGCGGAACGTCAGGCGCAGGTCGAGAGCCAGCACCGCCTCAGCGAAATTCTCGGGCGGTTGGCGGACGGTCAGGCACGCCTGACCGATGCCACCACGGCCGCGGTTTCGGAAGGCCCCCGGCTGGAGGGTCTGGCCGCGGGTCTCGACGAGGCGTTCGGGCGCCTGACGGAGGGGCAGGACCGGCTGATCGCGCTGACGCAGACGGGGACGACGATCCGGCTGCCGGACGAACTCTATGACAGCATGGCGAGGATCGCGGACAGCCAGCAACGCCTTGCTGCGGTCCCGCCTGCGCCTGAGCGTGAGGGGGACGGCCCGCAGATCGCTGCGCTGACCCGCGCGCTTGGCCGGCTGACCGACGGGCAGTCGCGGCTGGTCGAGTTGGCCGAGGCGAAGCCCGCCGCGCAGGACGATCCCGAGGCGCGGATGCGCCTGCGCTCGATCGACGTGCAGCTTGGACGCCTGCTGGAGGAGGCGGCCAGCGGTCGCGACGGGCTGATTGCCGAACTGCGCGAGGACATGGCGGCCCTGACCCGCGCCATCCGCTCGCTGGAGGGACGGGATGGGGCTTAGCCGTCAGGGGCGTGAGCGGTTCTCGGCGACCATCTGGCCGGGATTCGTCGATGCGATGTCCACGCTGCTGCTGGTGCTGATCTTTGCCCTGACGATCTTCATGGTGCTGCAATCGGTGCTGCGCCAGCGGATCACCTCGCAGGACAGCGAGCTGGAGCAATTGGGGGATCGCGTGGCGCTGCTCAGCGATGCGCTGTCCACCTCGCAACAGCAGGGTGCCGCGCTTGACCGCGACCTGGCGGCCGAGCGCGCGCGGCTTCGCTCCTCGGAGCAGGAGGTCACGGCGGCCCGGCAGGAGATCGACGCCCAGAGCGAAGCGGCCCGCCTTGCCGCCGCGCGCCGCGAGGCGCTGGAGGCGTTGCTGGCCGATATCCGCCAGCGTGGCGAGCAGACCGGCGCCGAACTGACCGAAACCCGGCAACAGTTGAGCGAGACCCGGCAGAACCTGACCGACGCCGAGGCCGCGCGCCTTGCCGATGCCGCCGCCGCCAAGGCGTTGCAGGAACGGCTCGACAAGGCGGATGCGGAGCTGATCGCGAATACGCTGGCCCTCGATGCCGCGCGCAAGAAGGCCGAGGAGACCTTGACCCTGCTGGCCGCGGCCGAGGCGGCGAAGAAGGAACTGGGCGAGAAGGCCGAGGCGACCGCGACCGAGGCCGAGCGCCAGACCGGCCTGCTGGCGCTGGCCCAGCAGAAGCTTGCCACGCAGGAGGCGCTTTCGACCGAGGACCAGCGCCGCCTCGCCCTGCTGAACGAGCAGGTCGCGCAGTTGAACGGACAGCTCGGCAATCTGCAATCGGTGCTGCAAAGCGCCGGTGACAGCCAGCGCGAGGCCGATCTGAAGGTCGAGGATCTTGGCAAGCAGCTGAATATCGCGCTGCTTCGCGCCGCGGATGAGGAGCGCAAGCGCCGCGCGCTGGAGGAGGAGGCCCGCAGCAAGGCCGAGGAGGAAGCGCGCGACCTCGCCCGCTATCGCTCGGAATTCTTCGGCCGCCTCTCCCAGATCCTCGAGGGAAGGGAGGGGGTGCGGGTCGTCGGCGACCGCTTCGTCTTCTCCTCCGAGGTGCTGTTCCCCGCGGGCGAAGCCACGCTCTCGCCCGAGGGCGAGGCGCAGATCGCCCGCGTCACCGAGCAGCTCAGCCAGATTTCGGGCCAGATCCCGCCCGAGATCGACTGGATCATCCGGGTCGACGGCCATACCGACAACCAGCCGCTCTCCGGTTTCGGGCGCTATCGCGACAACTGGGAATTGAGCCAGGCCCGCGCGCTTTCGGTCGTGCGCTACATGATCGAGGAGCTGGGCTTTCCGCCCAGCCGGCTGCTGCCTGCAGGCTTTGCCGATACGCGCCCGGTGGCCGAGGGCGACAGCCTCGAGGCGAGGGCCGCGAACCGCCGCATCGAGCTGAAGCTGACCGAGCGCTAGGCGCGCGGTTCGATCAGGGTGTATTGGTCCGGGAAGCGGTTCAGGTAGCGGATCATCGGTCCCGCCGCCCGCCATTGCCGGAACAGCGACGCCCTCAGCGCCGAGGCGTCCGGCCAGTGCCGCCGCGTCCCGCCGCCGACCTGCGGCGCTTGCGGAAAATGCCGGGCCAGCACCCGGCCGAAGGCATCGCGCATCCGCATCGGCACCACCTGCCGCGACGATTCCAGCCACGGCTTGCGGGTGCCGATGAAATGGACGAGGCAGGGATCGACCATGCTGGTCAGATGCGCCGAGGCCGAGGTGAACTGCCAGTTCCAGAGCGGGCTGATCTCGGCCCAGTCGCCCTTGAGGATACCGTTCATCAGCGCCTGATCCCGGCCCAGCCCGGCCAGGTGATCGCGGGCGAATTTCGCGGCCCGCCCGGCCAGATCCTGCGCGGCGAAGGCCTCGGTGTCGATCATCACCACGCCCGCGTTGAAATAGGGATGCGCGGGCTCGCCCAGTTTGCGGAATTCCTGCACCTTGCGGCCGGGGGTCCGCCATTGGCGATTGTCGCGCACGGCCGCCACCGCGCGTCCCAGCATATCGGCCGAAAGAAGCTGTGCCGGATTGCCCCGTTCGTAGAGAATGTCGGCGTCGATCACCAGAATGCGGCGGTAATGACCACGCAGCGCATTGCCGAGGAACAGTTCCATATAGGTCGCCAGCGATCGCCGCGCATCCAGCGGCAGCGCGTCGAGAAGCGCGTCGTCCCGGGCCGCGACGTGATGGATCCCGGCCTCGGTCAGCGCGGGCGGCAGTTCGACCGGTTCCGGCCCGCCGATCAGCACGTCATGCGGATATCCGGCGGCAGCCATGGCAAGGGCAGGGGTCGCGGCATAGGGCAGGTAATTGGCGTCGCAGGCAACGATCACCGCCAGGTCGGATTTCGGCTGGAAGCCGGCTGTGAAAACCGGGGTCAGGGCCATGGTGGGACCGGCGATGTCATGTTGGATCCTTTGCTCCAGACGCTTGATCCCATTCTTAGAACCGGCATCCAGGCTTGTGCAATCCCGTCAGGTCTCTGCGGGGGGCGTCACCTCGCGCGGCGGACGGCCGATGATCTCGCGCAGGGCGTCAAGCTCGATGAAATTATCGGCCTGCCGGCGCAACTCGTCCGCGATCATCGGCGGCTGGCTGCGCATGGTCGAGACGACCGAGACGCGGACGCCCTGGCGTTGCAGCGCCTCGACCAGCGGGCGGAAATCGCCATCGCCCGAGAAAAGGACCGCATGATCGAGGCGGGGCGCGAGTTCCATCGCGTTCACCACCAGTTCCACGTCCATATTGCCCTTGACCTTGCGGCGTCCCAGCGCGTCGGTATATTCGCGGGCCGGTTTCGTCACCATCGAGAAGCCGTTGTAATGCAGCCAGTCGACCAGGGGGCGGATGGGTGAGTAATCTTCGTTCTCAAGCAGGGCCGTATAGTAATAGGCGCGGATCAGCTTGCCGCGGCGCTCGAACTCTTGCCTCAGCAGCTTGTAATCGATGTCGAAACCCAGCGATTTCGCCGCCGCGTAAAGATTCGACCCGTCAATGAACAAAGCTAGCCGATCGTCTTTGTAAAACACGATAACCTCGATATGACACAGAATATATTGCCTGCGCCAAACCTAGCCCTCGTCGCAATCGGCGGAAACCTACCTAGTTCGGCAGGTCCGCCCGTGGCCACGATTCGCGCCGCAATTGCGCAATTGGTCTCTTTGTCCGGGGTATCTCTTTATAGTCTAAGCAGGTTCTGGCAAACACCGGCATTTCCCGCCGGCTCTGGCCCTGATTATGTGAACGCAGCCCTCGCCTTGCAAACGGAATTTTCCGCTGCGTCACTCCTTTCGGCGCTGCATGCGGTCGAGGCGGATTTCGGCCGGCGGCGTGAGGGGGCGCGCTGGCAGGCGCGGGGCATCGACCTCGACCTGATCGGCTATGGCGATCTGGTGCTTCCCGACGACCGGACGCATGACCGCTGGCGTGGCTTGCCGCCCGAGCGTCAGGCCGAAGCCGCGCCGCCCGAACTGGTCCTGCCGCATCCGCGCCTTCAGGACCGCGGCTTCGTTCTGGCCCCGCTGGCCGAGATCGCGCCGGGATGGGTCCATCCACGGCTGGGGCAGAGCGTGTCGCAGCTTCTCGCGGCCTTGCCAGTCGGGGCGATGGCGGGTATACGGCCGCTAACTGCTTGACATTCTCCCGGCGAGACGGCAATTATCCGGCCTCGCCCAAGCATCCCGTATTCAAGCCAAAGGTGACCGATGGCCCGTGTGACAGTCGAAGATTGCGTCGACAAGGTTCCGAACCGTTTTGATCTTGTGATGCTCGCCTCGCATCGCGCGCGTGAGATCGCGGCCGGCAGCCAGTTGACCATCGACCGCGACAACGACAAGAACCCGGTCGTCGCCCTGCGCGAGATCGCCGACGAAACCCAACCCGTCGACGAACTGCGCGAGCGCATGATCGAGGCGACGCAGACCCAGATCGAGGTCGATGAGCCCGAGGAAGACGCGATGGCGCTGCTGCTCGGCGCCGAAGTCGATCGTCCCAAGCCCGCCGACGAAGAGTCGGAAGAGCGCATGCTTCGCATGATGCTGGAAGCTCAGGGCCGCAACTGAGGCTGGGCTGACAACGAGGTCTTCGTCAAAACATGATCGACGTCGAAGACCTCATCGCGCTCGTCCGCAACTACAACCCCCGGACCAATTCGGATCTGGTGCGCGACGCCTATGAATATGGGCGTCGCATGCATGAGGGGCAGTTCCGCCATTCCGGCGAACCCTATTTCACCCATCCCGTCGCTGTCGCCGCCATCCTGACCGAGATGCGGCTGGATGATGCGACGATCATCACCGCGCTTCTGCATGACACGATCGAGGACACGCGCTCCACCTGGGCCGAAGTGGCGCAGATGTTCGGGCGCGAGATCGCCGATCTGGTCGATGGCGTCACCAAGCTGACCAATCTGCAGCTTTCCGGCGCCCATTCCAAGCAGGCCGAGAATTTCCGCAAGCTTTTCATGGCTATGTCTCGGGATCTTCGAGTCATTCTGGTCAAGCTTGCCGACCGTCTGCACAATATGCGGACCATCAAGTCGATGCGGCCCGAGAAGCAGCTCCAGAAGGCGCGCGAGACCATGGACATCTATGCGCCGCTTGCCGGGCGCATGGGTATGCAATGGATGCGCGAGGAGCTTGAGGATCTGGCCTTCAAGGTCATCAATCCCGAGGCGCGCAATTCCATCATCCGCCGCTTCGTCAGCCTGCAGCGCGAATCCGGCGACGTGATCCCAAAGATCACCGCCGATATCCGCTCGGAGCTGGAGCGCGAGGGGATTGAGGCCGATGTCTATGGCCGGGCCAAGAAGCCCTTCAGCATCTGGCGCAAGATGCAGGAAAAGCAGCTTTCCTTCTCGCGCCTCTCGGACATCTACGGCTTCCGCATCATCACCCGGACGGAACCCGATTGCTACCGGACGCTGGGCGTCATCCATCACCGCTGGCGGGCGGTGCCGGGGCGGTTCAAGGACTATATCAGCCAGCCCAAGGCGAACGGCTACCGCTCGATCCACACCACGGTTTCCGGGCGCGACGGCAAGCGGGTCGAGGTGCAGATCCGCACCCGCCAGATGCACGAGGTCGCGGAATCCGGCGTCGCCGCGCATTGGGCCTATCGCGACGGCGCGCGGACCCAGAACCCCTTCGCGGTCGATCCGGGCGAGTGGATTGCCAGCCTGACCGAACGCTTCGGCGAGGAGGACCATGACGAATTCCTCGAGCATGTGAAGCTCGAGATGTATTCGGATCAGGTCTTCTGCTTCTCGCCCAAGGGCGACGTCATCCCGCTGCCGAAAGGCGCGACCCCGATCGACTTCGCCTATGCGATCCATACCCGGCTGGGGAACTCCTGCGTTGGCGCCAAGGTCGACGGCATCCGCGTGCCGCTGTGGACCCGGCTCAAGAACGGCCAGTCGGTCGAGATCATCGCCGCCTCGGGCCAGCGCCCGCAGCCGACATGGCTGGATATCGTCGTCACCGGTCGGGCCAAGGCCGCGATCCGCCGCAGCCTGCGGCAGGAGGATCGCTCGCGCTTCATCCGCCTCGGCTCGGAGCTGATCCGCGTGGCGTTCGAGCATGTCGGCCGCCGCGTCACCGACAAGGCGCTGCGCACCGCCGCCCGGACCATGGCCCTGCCGGATACGGATGAGTTGCTGGCCCGGATCGGCAGCGCCGAAATTTCGGCGCATGAGGTCCTGTCCGTGCTCTATCCCGAACTCGCCGCCAAGCGCAGCGAGATCGACGCCAAGCGCGCGGTCGCCGGGCTTGAGGCCGATCAGGAATTCACCCGCGCGCCCTGCTGCAATCCGCTGCCGGGCGAACGGATCGTGGGCATCACCTATCGCGGCAAGGGGGTCGTCATCCATGCGATCGACTGCCCCGTCCTTGCCGAGTTCGAGGACAGCCCCGAACGCTGGGTCGACCTGCATTGGCGCGAAGGTCAGCACCCGCCCGCCTATTCCACCAACCTCTCGCTGACGATCCGCCACGACGCGGGCGTTCTGGGCCGGATCTGCACGCTGATCGGCGCGCAGGGGGCGAATATCTCGGATCTGGTCTTTATCGACCGCAAGCCCGATTTCTACCGCCTGCGGGTCGAGGTCGAACTGCGCGACAGCGAGCATCTGCATGCGCTGCTGACGGCGCTCGAGGCCGAAAGCGATGTCGCGCAGGTGGCGCGCATCCGCGACGTGCTCGCCCATATCGAGTGAGATAGCGCTGGGGTCAGATCCCCAGCCTGTCCCGCAGGGAATACCACGACATGCCCGCGACCAGCAGCGGCCAGCGCAGCATGGTGCCGCCGGGAAACTCGGGGCTGGGCAGCGCTGCCATGGCGTCAAAACCCTCGGACTGCCCCTCGACCGCCTGTGCCATCAGCTTTCCGGCAAGCGTCGCCAACGCCAGCCCGTGCCCTGAATAGCCGCTCGCCGACAGGCAGTTCGGCGCGGGGCGCATGAAGCAGGGCATCCGGTTCATGGTGATCGCCAGCGTCCCGCCCCAGGCATATTCCAGCCTGACATCGGCAAGAGACGGATAGATCTTCAGCAAGGGTTTCATGACCTTGGCGGCAATATCTGAGGGAAAGTGATAGCTGACATTCTCGCCCCCACCAAAGATCAGCCGCCCCTCGGGGTCGAGCCGCCAATAGTTCACGACGAATTTGGTGTCATGGACGCCGATATTGCGCGTCAGAACCTCCGCCCGGCGCTCGCCCAAGGGTTCGGTCGCGACGATGAAGTTGTTGATCGGCATGACCCGCGCCGCGACGCCGGGCTCGATCCCCCCGAGATAGCCATTGGCCGCAAGGATCAGGTGATCGCAACTGACCTTGCCGCCAGCCGTCGTGACGAGAGTCTTGTCACCCGGCCGCCGGGCATGGGCAATGCCCGTCACTTCCGACCGCTCATGGATGACCGCCCCGGCGGCGGCAGCCAGCCGCGCCATCCCCAGCGCGAGGTTCAGCGGATGCAGATGCCCTGCGCCATGGTCCAACTCCCCGGCAATATAGGCCTGCGAGGGCAGGATCTCGCGGAAGGCATCGCGGTCAAGCGACTCGATCCTGTCATAGCCATAGTCCCGTGCAAGGCGGTCGATCATCGACCTCGCATGGTCGAACTCGGCAGGCTTGCGAAAGGCATGGGCGATCCCGTCCGCAACCGGCACCCCCGCGCGCCCGGCAAGGTCGCGCGTCAGGCGCTTGGCCTCCTCGGCCATGTCCCAAAGCCGGCGCGCCGCCTCCTTGCCGGCCATCGCCTCCAGCTCATCCACCTCCAGCCGCTGGCCCGAGCCGAGTTGCCCGCCATTCCGCCCCGAGGCGCCGAAGCCGACGCGATGCGCCTCCAACAGCAGGACGCGGCGCCCGGCTTCCGCCAGATGCAATGCCGCGGAAAGGCCGGTATAGCCCCCGCCGATCACCACGACATCCGCCCTTTCCTCGCCCACGAGGGGCGAAAAATCGGGCAGGGTGTCGCGGGTCGCGGCATAAAGGCTGGGCGGATAGCTGCCCGGCCGATCATTGGAATGCAGCAGATTCATGCTTCGGCTTTCACCGTTTCTCAAATACCCACCCGAACCGCCCGCAAACCTCCCGAGGGTGACGGATTCACACGTTCAGCAGCAGGTGTTCCCGCTCCCACGGACTGATGACCTGAAGGAACTCCTTGTATTCATTCCGCTTCACCGCCTGATAGACCGCAAAGAACTCGGCCCCCAGCACCTCGCGCATCGGCTCGCTCTCGTCCATCAGGTCCACCGCATCGCCCAGATTATAGGGCAACTCGTCCTGCGACATGTAAGCGTCGCCAAGGCATTCCGCGCGCGGGTTCTCCCGCTCCAGCAGACCGAGATAGCCGCAGGCGAGGCTGGCGGCGAGGCCCAGATAGGGGTTGCAGTCCATCCCGGCCAGACGGTTCTCGATCCGCCGCGCCTCGGGCCCGGAGATCGGCACGCGAAGCCCGGTGGTCCGGTTGTCGCGACCCCATTCAAGGTTGATAGGCGCCGCGAAATCAGGGACATAGCGGCGATAGCTGTTGACGTATGGAGCCAGCAGCGCAATCGCCGCGGGCAGGTGCCGCTGCATCCCGCCGATGAAATGCATGAAGGCGGGCGTCTCGCGGCCCTGTTCGTCGGAGAAGATGTTCCGCTCGGTCCGGGTGCTGACCACCGAATGGTGGATATGCATGGCGCTGCCCGGTTCGCCTTCGATGGGCTTTGCCATGAAGGTCGCGAAGCAGTCATGGCGCAGCGCCGCCTCGCGGATCAGGCGCTTGAAGTAGAAGATCTGGTCGGCCAGATGCACGGGATCGCCATGGTTCAGGTTGATCTCGACCTGTCCGGCGCCGCCTTCCTGCAGGATGCCGTCGATCTCGAAGCCCTGCGCCTCGGCGAAATCATAGATGTCGTCGATGACCTTGCCGTATTCGTCCACGGCGCTCATCGAATAGGCCTGCTTCGCCGCGGCGCGCCGCCCCGAGCGTCCCATCGGCGGCATGATCGGCTGGTTCGGGTCGATATTGCGCGCGACGAGGAAGAATTCCATCTCGGGCGCGACGATCGGCTGCCAGCCCTTCTGCCGGTAAAGCTCGACCACGCGCTTCAGCACGTTGCGCGGCGCCGTCGGCACCGGATCGCCCGATTGCGTCGAGACGTCGTGGATCACCTGCAAGGTCACGTCATTCGTCCATGGCGCGGCGGTCGCGGTCGAGAAATCCGGCGTCAGGATCATGTCGGGCTCGGTGAAGGCGCCCGTGGGGTTGTCGGCCCAATCCCCGGTGATCGTCTGCAGGAAGATCGAGTTCGGCAGGTAGAACCGCTCCTGATGCGCGAATTTCGAGGCCGGCATCGCCTTGCCCCGCGCCACACCGGCAATGTCGGCGACGATGCATTCGACCTCGTCCAGCCGCCTTCCGGCCACGAAATCCTGCGCGGCCTGCGGTGTCTCCTCGATCCAGCGGGGTCTCATGCGGCACCCTGGCTGCGCATCGCGGCGCGGGGATGCTTGAAGAAGCTCTCGATCCGGTCGGCGATGCTGCCGGACTGGCGCTGCCCGCCCATGCGGGCGCGGGCCTGATCCAGCAGGTGATCGGGAACCACGCCCTTGGCGCGCGCGTCGATCAGGCCCTGCACGAAACGATCGGAAAACTCGGGATGGGCCTGAACGGTAAAGGCGCGATCGTCATAGACGAGGGCCGCGTTCTCGCAGAAAGCGTTCGAGGCCGCGACGGTGGCATTCGCGGGCCGCTCGACCACCTGATCCTGATGCCAGGCGTTCAGGGTCATGGCCACGCCGTCGAAATCATAGTCCTGTGCGCCGACCGACCAGCCGGCGGGATGCTTGACGACCTTGCCGCCAAGGGCCTGCGCGATGATCTGGTGGCCAAAGCAGATCCCGACCATCGGCACATGGGCCGCATAGGCGTCGCGGATGAACCGCTCCAGCGGCGGGATGAAGGCGTGATCCTCATAGACGCCGTGGCGCGAGCCGGTCAGCAGCCAGCCATCCGCGTCGTGGACCGAGGCGGGGAACTCCATCGTCTCGACATGATAGCTGGTGAAGTCGAACCCGCGACCGTCCAGCAGTCGTTCGAACATGGTGTCGTAGTCGCCCAGCTCGCCGCGAATGACTTCGGGCGACTGGCCGCATTTCAGGATGCCGATGCGCATGATTGGCCTGTTGATTGTTCAGCGCCAAAGGTAATCGCCAGAGCCGGAGGCGGCAAGGCCCCTCCCTCCTTGGTGGGGCTGGTCCTGCGCCGTGGCAGCGGATAGGCTCCGGCCAAACCGCTCGCAGGAAAGGAAATCCCCATGCCCGGACTTCGCCCCGATGTCGATCCCGACGGCCTGCAGGAATTTTCGGTCGTCTTCACCGATCGTTCCCTGAACCACATGTCGCAGAAATATCAGCGGGTCATGCGCGAGGTCTCCTCGACGCTGCGCGAGGTCTACAAGGCCGAGGCCGTGGCGATCGTCCCCGGCGGCGGCACCTGCGCGATGGAGGCGGTCGCCCGCCAGTTCGGCCGCGACGCCCATGCCCTGATCATCCGCAACGGCTTCTTCAGCTTCCGTTGGAGCCAGATCTTCGAGATGGGCGGCTTCGCGCGCGAGACGACGGTGATGATGGCGCGCCCCGCCGGGAACGAGCCGCGCGCCCCCTTCGCCCCGGCCCCGGTCGAGGAGGTGGTGGCCAAGATCCGCGACACCCGCCCCGATGCCGTCTTCGCCCCCCATGTCGAGACGGCGGCCGGGATGATCCTGTCCGATGACTACATCAAGGCCATCGCCGATGCGGCCCATGAGGTCGGGGCCTTGATGGTCCTCGACTGCATCGCCTCGGGCGCGATCTGGGTCGATATGGAGGCCACCGGGGTCGATGTGCTGATCTCCGCCCCGCAAAAGGGCTGGTCGGCCTCGCCCTCGGCCGGGATGGTGATGCTGTCGGCCCGCGCGGCCGAGCGGCTGGAGGCCACGACCTCGAACAGCTTCGCCCTCGACCTGAAGAAATGGCGGGCGATCATGAAGGCCTATGAGGATGGCGGGCATGCCTATCACGCCACCATGCCGACCGACGCCATCCTTGGCCTGCGCGACGCCATGGACGAGACGCGCGAACTGGGCTTCGAGGCGGCGCGCGACGCACAATGGCAGCTTGGCAATGCCGTCCGGGACGAGCTTGCGCGGCGCGGCCTGCGCTCGGTCGCGGCGGAGGGCTTTGCTGCGCCGGGCGTGGTGGTCTGCTATACCGACGACCCCGATATCCAGAACGGCAGGAAATTCCTTGCCGAAGGCTTCCAGATCGCCGCCGGCGTGCCCTTGCAGGTGGGCGAGGGCGAGGGCTTCCGCAGCTTCCGCATCGGGCTTTTCGGCCTCGACAAACTGAAGGACGTGGATGGCACGCTGGCGCGTCTGTTCCCGGCCTTCGACGCGGTGCTCTGATCGTGAGTTCGGGGCCGTCGCTTCGGGAATCCCCGGTGCGACGGCCATTCGCTGAAACAGGCGCGCCCCGTCAGCGGGCAGGCGGCCCGGCGGAATAGCCAGAGAGCTGGTTCAACTCGCTACGCAGGCGTTCGGGGTCGGGCAGGGCGCCTTCGATCTCGGCGTGAAGCCCGCGCCAGATCGGCAGCGCCAAGGCCAGCGTGGCATGGCCCGATGCCGTAAGGCGCGGCAACTTCGTGCGGCGGTCCTCGGGGTCGGGCGCCGTCTCGACCAGTCCCCGGCGCTCCAGCGGCTTGAGGTTCGCGGTCAGGGTCGTGCGGTCCATCGCCAGCACCGCCGCAAGCTGGCCGAGATTGGGCGGTTCGGGCCGGTTCAGCGCCATCAGCAGCGAGAACTGCCCGCTGGTGATGCCCGCAGGCTTCAGCGCGATGTCGAACCGGCGGGCAAGCGTCCGCGCCGCCCTTTGCGCGTGAAGACAAAGGCAACTGTCCCGCACCAGCAGGGTGGTCTTGAAACTGGGTTCGTTCGGCGCGTCCATCTGCATGCTTGACAGCGAGGGGTCAATTACGTTGATATCAACCTTGCTGGAGGAGCGTCAATCCGTGTCGATGACCGGATGCCTGAATGCCCGCATCGCGGGCCACCGACAGTCCACCTCCGCCCGGAATGCATCGAAACCGATCAGAAGGAGACGAGCATGAAGATCGTGACCAGCCTCAGCTTTCAGGGCCAGTGCCGCGAGGCCTTTGAGTTCTACGCGAGGATCCTCGGCGGCAGGATCACCGCCGCGATTCCCTATTCCGATGCGCCCCCCGGCATGCCGGTCAGTGGCGAGGAATATCGCGACTGGCTGCTGCATTGCTGGCTTGAGGTCGGCGATCAGGCCCTGATGGGCGCCGACATGGACAAGGCATGGGCGGCGAATATCGACAAGCCCAAGAACGGCTTCGACGTCACCCTGCATACCGATGACATTGCGCAGGGACGGCAATGGTTCGACGGCCTCTCCGACGGCGGGCGGCAGGTGATGCCTTTTGCCGAGACCTTCTGGTCGCCGGGTTTCGGCTCGTTGATCGACCGTTTCGGGGTGCCGTGGATGATCAACACCATTCCCTCGGCTGATTGGACCCCGGCGCAGGGCTGAACCCCACCGCGCCCTGTTCGGGAGAATGTCATGGAGCAATCCTATCGCTGGGTGATCGTTGCCGCCGGCGGGCTTCTCGGATGCGTGGCCATGGGGGCGATGTTCTCGCTGCCGGTCCTTCTGCGGCCGATGGCCGAGGCGACCGGCTGGTCGGTCACCGGCATCTCGATGGCGATGACTTTCGGCTTTCTGGCCATGGGCGGGGCCAGCATGGTCTGGGGCGGGCTTTCCGACCGGTTCGGGCCGCGCCCCGTGGTCCTTGCCGGATCGGCCCTGCTGTCGGCAAGCCTCGCCATCGCCAGCCGGGCGCAGAGCCTCGTCGAGTTCCAGCTTGTCTTCGGCCTGCTGGTCGGCGTTGCCGCCGCCGCGATCATGGCACCCATGATGGCCTGCGTGACCGGCTGGTTCGAGACGCGGCGCGGTCTGGCGGTCTCGCTGGTCTCGGCCGGGATGGGAATGGCACCGATGACGATGGCGCCGCTTGCCGCATGGCTGGTGACTGTCCATGACTGGCGGGCGACCATGCTGATCATCGCCGCGGTCGCCGCCTTACTGATGATCCCGACCGCCTGCCTCGTCCGCCGCCCGCCGGCGCTGGCGCGTGGGGGCGCCGAGGTGGCGGATGCGGGCCCGCAGGCCGGAATGACCGTCGGTCAGGCGGTCCGCACCCCGCAATTCGCCACGCTGATGCTCGCGAATTTCTTCTGCTGCGCCACGCATTCGGGGCCGATCTTCCACACTGTCAGCTACGCGGTCACCTGCGGCATCCCGATGATCGCCGCCGTCTCGATCTATAGCGTCGAGGGGCTGGCGGGGATGTTCGGCAGGCTCGGCTTCGGCGTCGCTGGCGACCGCTTCGGCGCGCAGCGGGTGCTGGTGATCGGATTGCTGGCGCAGGCGCTCGGCGTCTCGGCCTATGTGCTGGCCGGTGGCCTCGGCAGCTTCTATGCGGTGGCGGCGGTGGTGGGGTTCATTTATGCGGGCACCATGCCGCTTTACGCGGTGATCATCCGCGAGAATTTTCCGCTGCGGATGATGGGCGCGATCATCGGCGGGACGGCGATGGCGGGCAGCCTTGGCATGTCCACCGGCCCGCTCTTGGGCGGCATGATCTATGACCGCTTCGGAACCTACCTGCCGATGTATATCTGCGCGAGCGCGCTGGGGATCGCGTCCATGCTGATCCTGATGACCTTCCGCCCGTTTCCGGAACGGCAGGAGGGTGCCATGGCACCTGCCTGACGGTCGCAGCGACCCCGCGCGGGACGATGGCCCGCGCGGGGTCAGGCAATGTCAGAACGAGCGCGAGAGCGTCAGCGTGACCTCGCGGCCCTCGCCCTTGGCGCAGCCATAGCCGGCGGCGCTGCAGGTCGAGTAATATTCCTCGTCAAAGAGGTTGGTGACGTTCAGCGCGGCGGTATATTCGTCCCAGCTGTAACGCGCCGCCATGTCGGCTACGACATAGGAATCGACGCGGCGGCTGTTCGCGTTGTCGGCCCAGGTCTTGCCGATATAGCGCACCCCGCCGCCAAGGCTCAGCCCCTCGGCCGCGCCGGTGAAGTCGTATTCGCCCCAGAGCATCGCGGTGTGCTTCGGCACCATCGCCGGCTCATTGCCCTCGTCCCCGTCCTCGGAGCTGAGGACCTCGGCGTCGATATAGCTGTAGCCCGCGATCAGCGACAGCTGCTCGGTCAGTTCGCCGCGCGCCTCAAGCTCCAGCCCGCGATGGCGCACCTCTCCGGTCTGGACCGAGAAGCCGGGATTGACCGGGTCCGAGGTCAGCACATTGGTCTTCTCGATATTGTAGAGCGCGGCGGCCAGCTGCATCTGGCTGCCCGGCGGCAGGTAGCGCAGCCCCATCTCGAACTGCTTGCCCCGCGTCGGCTCGTATTGCTCGCCGTCGAAGGTCTGGCCGATATTCACGTTGAAGCTTTCGCCATAGCTCGCATAGGGGACGAAGCCATTGCCCAGATCCCAGGTCGCGCCCAGCATCCCGGTGGTGTCATTGTCCTTCTGGTCGGAATCCATGCCATAAAGGCGGTCCTCGGTCTCGTTATCGACCCAGGAGCGGCGCAGGCCGGCGGTGACGGTCACGCCGTTGCCGAAGCGGATATGGTCCTGCGCGTAGATGCCCTTCTCCAGCACCTCGGTCCTGCTGTCGTCGAAGGGTCCGGGCTGGGCGACGGGCTGGTCGAAGTTCAGGTCGGACAGCGGGATGTTGTAATCCATCGCATAGCCCATCTTGCCGTCACGGACCTGCTTGGAGACGTCGACGCCAAGGGTCAGCACATGCTCGGCCCCGCCGAAATTGCCCTTGTATTCAAGCTGGTTGTCCAGCGCCCAGTAGCGCGCCTTCTCGTCCACGGTGAAGGCGGTGTAGTTCAGGGTCTCGGGCAGCGGCATTCCCGCGACCAGCCCGCTGGAATAGAGGTGGCGGTAATCGGTGGATTGCCGGGCATAGCGGAAATTCTGCCGGACCTTCAGGCTGTCGTTGAAGGCGTGCTCGGCCTGCCAGCCGATGCTGGCCTGCTCGGTCTCGAACTTGTTCCAGGGCGACTGGGTGTTCAGGAAATCCCAGGGCAGGGTGCCGTTCGAGGTGTCGTAATCCTCGCCCGCCACAGGGGTCATGCTGTTCGGCATCATCCTGTCCTTCTGCCAATGGGCGAGGAAGGTGATCGAGGTCGCGTCGGTCGGCGCCCAGGTGGTGCTGAAGGCCAGCAGGTTGCGGTCGTCCTGCGAATTCTCGATCTCGTTCGCGCCGTCGCGGACCAGCCCGGTCAGGCGCCAGGAGAGGGTCTTGTCGGCATTCGCGTCGCCCCAGTCCACCGCCATCTCCGCCGTGTCATGCGAGCCATAGGACAGCCGCGCCTCGCCCAGATGGCCGAAGGTCGGGCGCTTGGTGATCATGTTCACCAGCCCCGCCGCGTCATTCTGGCCATAGAGGACCGAAGCCGGCCCCTTCAGCACGTCGATGCGCTGCAGCATGTAGGGATCGACCTTGAAGCCGGTGAAGCTTTGCGCCTTGTTGATCAGCCCGTCGCGGAACAGGCCGTAGACGCCGACGTCGAAGCCGCGGATGGTGAACTGGTCGAAGCGGTCGTCCATCCCCCAGGTCGAGGCGACGACGCCGGGGATATAGGCCAGCGCATCCTCGACCTGCACCGGATCGCGGTCCACCAACTCCTGCTGGGTGACGGTATTCACGGTCATGGGGATCTCGGTGATCGGCGCGCCGGATTTCAGGCCGGTCGCGGTGGCCCGCGCGACATAGCCGGTCCCGCCCGCGATCGGCGAGGCCTCGCCCTGCAGCACCACGGTCTCCAGCACAACGGAATCCTGCGCGATGGCGGGCAGCGCGGTCAGGGCAGTGGCGGTCATCAGCAGCGCCAGAAGGGGCCGCCGGGCGGGGGTTGCGAACAGGGAAATAGGCATGTCGATCCGGTCGTTCAGCCGCACCCCTCCGGTGACGAAGGGGTATTCGCGGTCTTGTGTCATCGGGACGGGGGTTGGCCCGCTGGTTGTCGCCGGGGTCGCGCGCGAAGCGTTGCCTAGGTGGTCACGCTTGTGTGACCCGCGCGCGGGCAAGTCAAGGTGTCTGTTCGGTGGGGGTGGCCGGATCGCCGTCGGATGCGGCAGCCAGCAGGCGGGTCAGCGGCTCCAATGCCCATTCCACCGACAGGGGGGACTGGAAACTCATCGCGCCCATCATGCCCGGGCTTGCCCAGATCGCGCGCCCCTCGCGCGCGGCGCGGGTGTTGCGCCACGCCGGCAGCGCCTCGATCGCGGCGCGGGTAGGGGCCTCGACCAGCCACAGGATCACGTCGAGATCGAAGAGGTCGAAGCGCTCGGGGCTGATCTGGAACCGGTCCGAGCCGCCGACCATCTCGTCGAATACGGCAGGGGTCTCGACGCCAAATTTCGCGAGCAGCCGGTTCGCGCCGTCCATGCTGCGATAGCCGACGATCTGGCCGTTCTGGAAATAGGCGGCCGTGCCGGAAAGCCCCTTGAAGCCGGGATGGGCGGCGACGGCGGCATCGACTTTGGCGCCGATGCGGTCGATCACGGCCGCCGCCTCGGCCTCGCGGCCCGTGGCCCGGCCGATCAGTTCCAGTTCCGCCTCCCACGGGCCACCCCAGAGCGGATATTCCGCGGGCGGGCCGAGGACGGGCGCGATTTCGGAAAGCTGGGCGTAAAGCGGCGCATCCATAGGCGCGAAGGTGGCAAGGATCAGGTCGGGCTCCATGCTCCAGACCCATTCGACGTCGATCTCGAAGCCCTTCTGCACCTCGGGCTCGGCCCCGACCGCCTGCCGCGCCGCCTCGGCCCAGGGACCGGTCGCATAGGGATGCTCGCCGAACCAGTCATGCACGCCGACCGGAGCAAGCCCCAGCGCATAGAGAAAATCCTGCTCGTGATAGCCGACCGAGACGATGCGCGTGATCTTCTCGGGGTCGATCCGCGTCTCGCCAAAGCCGTGGCCCAGCGTGATCTCCTCGGCACCGGCGGGCAGGGCGAGGGCGAAAAGGCAGGCGAGAAGGGGCAGGGTGCGCGGCATGTCCGTGTCCGTCGGTTTCGGGTTCTGCCTTGCGTCACCACGCTGGGTCCGCCCTCGGCTAGCCGCTGCGGCCCGATGGGTCAAGCCGCTTGACCCCGCCGGCCACGCGCTGCAATCAGTCGCGGCAAGGCCAGCCTGTCGCCAGCCCCTCCGAAAACCCCGTGCGGAGCCTGCCTTGGGCCTTTTGCCTCGCCTTGTCCTCTTGTGGATCGCCGTTCTTGTATCGGTGGTCGCGGCCCTGTGCCTCGGGGCGCAGGACTATTCGCCCGGCCTGCTCTGGTCGGCGCTGACGGGCTACGACCCGGCCGATCCGGCGCAGGCGATCATCATCGAGATGCGGTTGCCGCGGGTCATCGCCGCGCTGGTGATCGGCGCGGCGCTGGCGGTGTCGGGGGTCGTCATGCAGGCGATGGTGCGCAACCCGCTGGCCGATCCGGGCCTGACCGGAGTGAATGCCGGCGCGGCGCTGGCGGTGGTGCTTGGCCTTTTCTGGCTGGGCGTGCTGCCGCAGCTTGCCATCGCGGCGTTTGCCCTGCTGGGCGCGGCGCTGGCCGCGATCCTCGTGCGGCTGTTGGCGGGGGGCGGGGACAATACCCTGCGCCTGCCGCTTGCGGGCGCGGCGCTGGCCAGCCTTTTCATGGCGCTGGTGGCGCTGATCGTTCTGATCAACCCCGAGACGCGGCATATCTATCGCTTCTGGATGGTCGGCTCGCTTGCGGTGGCTCAGGCTCCGGCGCTTGGCGTCCTGGCTCCGGTTGCGATCGCCGGCATCCTGATCGCCGTGATGGCCGCCCGGCAGGTCGAGGCGCTGATGCTGGGGGCCGAGATGGGCCGCGCGCTAGGGCTGAATGTCGGGCGCGTCCTTGGCCTTGCGCTGGCGGCGGTGGCGCTGACGGCGGGGGCCAGCGTCGCCATCGCGGGACCGGTGGGCTTTGTCGGCCTGATCGCGCCACATATGGCCCGCCGCATGCTCAGCGGGGCGAGCCTGACCCAGCAGGTGGCGCTGGCCTGCCCGGTCGGCGGCGGGCTGGCGCTGCTGGCCGATCTGGCGGGACGCTGGCTGGTGCGACCGGCGGAATTGCAGCTTGGCCTTGTCCTTGCCATGTTCGGCGCCCCGGCCTTCATGGTCCTCGTCCGCCGCATGCTGCGCGAGGCCGCATGAGACTGGCCGGCCTCATCCTCCTGCTTCTGCTGCTGGCGCTGCTGTCGCTTTCGGCCGGGCGCACATGGCTTGCGCCCCCGGCGCTGGTCGATGCCCTCATGGATCCCGAAGGCGCGGGCCGGATGATCTGGCGCTTGCGGATGCCGCGCCTGCTGGTCGGGCTGGCGGCGGGCGCGGCCTTCGGGCTTTCCGGGCTGGTGTTCCAGACCTTGCTGCGCAATCCGCTGGCCTCGCCCGACGTGATCGGGGTGACGCAATCGGCGGCCTTCGGCGCCGTGGCGGCCCTGCTGCTGGGCGGGCCAGTGGTCCTCGGCGCGTGGTCGGGCGGGCTGGCGGCGATCGCCATTCTGGGCTGGCTCGCCGCGCATCCGCGTCTGGGGGTGGAGCCGCGGGCCGTGGTCCTGCAGGGTCTGGCGCTGGCAATCTTTGCCGGGGCCGGGACCGAGGCGCTGATCCTGCAGATGACGGACAGCAGCGCCGGGATGGCGATGACATGGCTCAGCGGCACGCTGAACGGCGCGGGCTGGCCCGAGGTCGTCCGCAGCCTCTGGCTCGCGCCCATGTTGCTGCCGCTGTTGCTGGCCGGTCGGGCGCTTGACCGGTTGGAACTGGGCGATGACCTTGTCCGCGCGCTGGGGGTGCGGGTCGGGCTGCTGCGCGCCGGGCTAGGGCTACTGGCGGCGCTGACGGCCGCCGGAGCGGTGTCGCTTTGCGGCCCCATGGGCTTTGTCGCCCTGGCGGCCGGGCCCGTCGCCCGCGTGATCGCGCGGGGCCGTCCCGCGCCGGTCGCGGCCATGCTGACGGGCGCGGCGTTCGTCACGCTCGCCGACATCCTCGCCCGCGCGATTGCCCCGGCGGCTTTGCTGCCGACCGGCCTCTATACCGCCTTGATCGGCGCCCCGGTCCTGATCCTGCCCGTGCGCCGCATGGCGCGAAGCTGAACGGAAAGGAAGGCCATGCTTTTCGATATTCGCAACCTCGCGATCCGGCTGGGCGATACGCCGGTGCTGCACGGGCTGAACTTCAGCCTGCCCTCGGGGGGCATCACCGGCATCATCGGGGCGAATGGCTCGGGCAAGACCACGCTTTTGCGCGCGCTGGCCGGGTTGCTTGCCCCCGAGACCGGGGAGGTGCTGCATGAAGGGCTGCATGTCACGCGCATGGCCGCGCGCGACCGCGCCCGCCGCATCGCCATGCTGCCGCAAAGCGCGCTGGCGCCACCCGGCCTGACCGTGCGCCAGCTTGTCGCGCGCGGGCGGACGCCGTGGCTGCGCCCCTTCCTTCCGATGACGCCCACCGATCGCGCCGCGGTCGAGCGCGCGCTGGAGGCGGTGGGCCTGACCGAACTGGCGGGCCGCGCGGTCGAGAGCCTCTCGGGGGGGCAGCGGCAAAGGGCATGGATCGCCCTTGTCCTCGCGCAGGAAAGCGGCACCATCCTGCTGGACGAGCCGCTGAACTTCCTCGACCTGCCGCATCAGGCGGAGCTGGTGGCGCTGCTGAAGCGGCTGGGGGAAAAGCGCAGCGTCGTAATGATCCTGCACGACCTGACCATCGCGGCGCGGGTCTGCGATCAGGTCCTGTCGCTGAACGAGGGGCGGCTCGTGGCCTTCGGCCCGCCCGAGGCAGTGCTGGCCCCCGAACCGCTGCGCCGGACCTTCGGCATCGGCTTCGACTGCATCACGCTGCCGGATGGCAGGCCGGTGGTGCTGCCCGCCGGGCTATGAGGCAAGGCCAAAGGTGCAATGCAGCGCCCGGTTCACCGCCACGGGCAGCACGGACATATGCGTCTCGGCCGGATAGGTCTCATAACTCGCGGTGACGCCGGGCAGGCGGTCGAGATAGGCGGCCATTTCACGCGCGGCATCAAGGGTGCGCTCCTCGGCCTTGGCCGCAAGCCGCCTTGCCGCATCCTCGGCATCGCGCTGGAAGGGGGCAAGTTCCGTCCCTTCCCATTCCCCGGCGGACAGATGCACGATCAGGCGGCGTCCTTCGGGATCGAAGGCGTCACGATGCGCCAGCAGGAAGCTCTCCTCCCATGTGATCGAGGGGCTGGCGGCGATCCAGTGGGTGAAGGCATCGGGCCGCGTGAACATGAGCCACAGCGCAAAGAGCCCGCCGAAGGAATGGCCGAACAATCCCTGCCTCGCCGGATCGAGCCGGGTCAGGGTCGCGAGGAAGGCCGTGACATCCTCGAGGATGAAGCGCGCCATTTCGGCGCCGCCACCGGTCCTCACCTCGGGCGTGTCGGGCCAGAAGGGCGGATAGGTCGCGCCGGGCGGCGGCCGCAGATCCCAACTGCGGCGAAACGGATCATAGGCGTCCTCGGTCGGATAACCGATGGCGACAAGCGCGCCGCGACCAACGTCGGTGCCCGAAGGGTAGGGCGCCTGCGCCCGCATTGCGTCGATCGCCGTCGCGATCACCGCATTGCCGTCGGTCATGAAAAGCGCGGGCCAGCCCGCCTCGGGCATCTCGCCCGGCGGCAGCCAGAGGAACACGCGCCGCACTGCGCCGGTCACGCTGTCGCTGAGGTCAAACCAGCGCAAGCCGCCATGCCCGCCGCCTTCGGCAAGCATGATCGGCATGGTCGCGGCGGCAGCGTCGGTGGTCATCTTGCGGTTCCTGCAGATTGTCGGCCGGATCCCGATACCCTGACCGCCGCCGCGAAGACAGCCCCATCCGCGACCTTCCCGCTTTTCACCTGTTCAGGCCGACGCGGCGGCTGCCTCGACGCGGGCGATGTCGATCTTCTGCATGGTCATCATGGCTTCCATCGCCCGTCTGGCCACCTCGTGATCGGGACTGGTCGTCAGTTCCATCAGCCGCCTTGGCGTGATCTGCCAGGAATGGCCCCAGCGATCCTTGCACCAGCCGCAATCGCTTTCCTTGCCGCCGTTCTGGACGATGGCGTTCCAGTAGTGGTCGGTTTCCTCCTGGCTTTCGGTCATCACCATGAAGCTGACGGCCTCGTTCGGGGTGAAATAGGGCCCGCCATTCAGGCCCAGGAAGGATTGGCCGAGCAGCGTGAACTCGACGGTAAGCTCATTGCCTTCCTTGCCGCCGGGATAGTCGGTCGGGGCAAGGTTGACCCGGTCGACATGGCTGTCGGGAAAAGTCTCGGCATAGAAGGCGGCCGCCTTTCCGGCTTCGCCATGGTCGAACCACATGCAGGTGACGAGCGGGGTCATGTCGTTTCTCCTCCAGTCGGTTTTCGGATCTTCGCCATCGAGGGCGGATGCGAGGGCCGGCCCCGGATCGCGGGTTTCGGCCCGTCCGCCATGTCGGATCTGCGGCCCGCGACAACATGCGCGGCCCGACCCGGATCGTAGAGCCTGCGCCGCGCCGCGTCGATGCCTTCGTTCGCGCGAGTCCGGCCTCCCACCGGGAAATGTCGGTGAGAATGCCGAATTATTGGTTCAAAATCAAGAAGATGCGGGGCAGGCTTCCGCGCGGAGGCAGGCAGAAACCCGCCCATCCTCCGGCCGTTTCGGGATATGAGGCAGCGCGCATCTGCGCAGGGGATGAGCCTGCCGGGCGCGACCCTCAGCCCTAGCCATCCGCCGGGGCGCGGTCGCGTGGGCGCGCCCAGAGTTCCGCCGTTGGATCGGCGGCCATCGCGATGCCTGCGGACAAAAGCGCCGCGACAGTCGCCGGATCATAGCCCAGATCGCCGAGGATCGCGGGACTGTCATCGCCCAGCAGGGGCGGGGCCGCGTCCAGCCCGTCCCGGCGCAGCAGCGCGGGCAGGGGGAAATCCGGCGAACGGAAGTCGTATCCGCTGAAGCCGAAATCCGAGGTCTTGCCCGGCACCTGCGCCTGCGGGGCCGAGAGGACGCGGTCGGTCGAGAGGATCTCGGTAAAGCCCACGCCATGCGCGGCAAGGCGCTGGGACAGCGCCTCATAGTCAAGCTCCGCGACGGCATCGGAGACGAGGCGCTCGACCCTTGGGCGTTCGCGGCGGCGGTCGCGCAGGCTGGCCAGCGCCGGATCGGGGGCGACATCCGCAGCCTTGCAGAAGCGCCGCCAATGCTCGTCATTCAGCATGACCAGATAGACCCAGCGCCCGTCGCAAGTCTCATAGGCGCCATAGCCCGGAATGCTGAACTCGGCCGAGGGTTCGGTCTCGGGCCGGCCCAGCAGCTGGGATTTCAACTGGACGCCCAGAATATCGCGGGCGGCGATGTGCAAGCCGGTCTCGTAAAGGCCAAGCTCGATGTTCCGGGCGGCGGGGTCTTTTGACAGCAGCGCGCCCAGGACCGAGATCACCGCATAGCAGCCCGCGAACTGGTCATGATAGGACGGGCCAAGCCGCGACGGCCGGCCATCGACGCGATTGGAATGCATCACCCCGGTCGCGGCCTCGGCAATCGGGTTCGAGGCGACCTCCTCGGCCAGCGGCCCGTCGGCATAGCCCTTGATATGGCAAAAGACGATCTCGGGATTGAGGGCGGCGCAAGCCTCATAGGTCACGCCCATCTTGCGCGCGGCCGAGGGCGAGAGGTTCTGGACCAGAATGTCGGCGCCCTTGACCAGCCGGCGAAAGACAGCCTGCCCCTCGTCGGTCTGCATGTCGAGGCAGAGGCTTTTCTTGCCGCGATTGAAGGCGAGGTAGCTGCCACTCGGTCCGCCGCGGACCAGCTTTCGGGTGGTTTCGCCCGCCGGAGGCTCGATCTTGATCACGGTCGCGCCAAGCTGATGCAGGACATGCGTCGCGAAAGGGGCGGCGATCATGCTGCCCAGTTCGACGACCACCCGACCGGCCAGAATGCCATTCCCCATCCCTTAACTCCCTTTCGCTGAAAGCCCCGCGCCAGGCGCCGGGATGGAATCATCAGTGTCAGAGGAGGGCCTTAGCCGCAAGAGTAAAATGCATTATATTGCGGATGTATTCAGCAAATTTCCCCGACACCGCATGAGGTCATATCTTTAATGATATAAATTACAGGAAGTTGACGATCTCACGCCGTTGGCCGGCCGTGGAATTTTGAAATATGATGCATTTTGCATTGACGCTTGGCGGCCTGCTTGCGTAACGTCGTGAAAAGGGTCGAGACATGCATGGGAGGAGTGCAGATGTTTTCGAGACTGAAGGGAGTGGCCGCCGGGGCCGCGCTTGGCGCTGCCTTATGCGCGCCGGTCGCGGGTCTCGCGGCGGAGGTGGGAATTGACGAAGCGAACAAGGTTGTCACCATCGGGGCCTTTACCCCGGTCACGGGGCCGGTTCCCTTCTATGCGATCCTGACCCATGCCGCCGAGGCCTATTATCGCAACCTGAATGAAAATGGCGGCATCGACGGCTGGACGGTCAAATATGTGACCAAGGATGACGGCTATGATCCGGCCCGTTCGGTCGCCGTCACCCGCCAGCTGGTCGAGGATGACGGCATCTTTGCCCTGTCGGCCCCGATCGGCACCGCGACCAATGTGGCGGTATTGCCCTATGCCCGCGAGGTGGGACTGCCGGTGATCGGGCCGATCGGTGGCGCCAGCGCCTTCTTTGTCGAGCCGACGGTGTTTCCGATCCTGCCGGATTACGGCTGGTCGGCGGCCTCGAACCTCGATTATGCGGTCAAGACGCTGGGGCTGAAAAAGATCGCCTTGCTCTGGGAGAATGATGAGCTGGGCAAGTCCGCGAAACGCGGCTTTGACGAGTACATGGCCGAACTGGGGCTTGAACCAGCCGAGTCGGTGCCCTTTGACGTCAAGACCACCAGCTTCAGCCCCCATATCCGCCGCGTCGCGAATTCCGGGGCCGAGGCGGTGATCCTTTTCGGCTCGAACGCGAACCTTGCCGCCGCGCTCAAGGCCGCGGACCTGCAAGGGGTGAAGGCAGAATGGTTCGCGCCCTTCTTCACTGCCGATCCCTCGACGCTGAAGCTTGCGGGCAACCTGCTTGACGGGGTCCATTTCTCGTCCTGGCTGCTGCCGCTTTCCAGCACCGAGCCTGAGATCGCCGCCTATCGCGAGGCGGTCGGCAAATATTACCCCGAGGATCCGGTCGGCGTCTTCGGCCTGAACGGCTGGAGCAACGCCGCCATCTTCCACAAGGGGTTCGAGGCGCTTCTCGCATCGGGCAAGGAACTGACGCGCGAAAACCTTATCGCATCGCTGGAAACGCTGGATGGCGCGGCCGTCGGCGGCGCGCGGGGCGTGACCTTCATCAAGGGCGACCATCGCGGAACCCGGCAGGAAGGCATCATCCAGGCCAAGGGCGACAGCTTCGAACTGGTGCAGGATTTCCGGCCTTACCCCCCGATCGTCTTCGAGGCGAAGACCAACTGATCATCCGGGCGCGACCGAAATGGCCGCGCCCTTTTCTGATTGAATCGATGAATGCGGGAGACAGGGATGACCCTGATACCAGTCAGCGCACCGGCGCGAATGGATGACAAGATTGCAATCGTGACCGGCGCAGCGGGCGGTATCGGGCGGGCGACGACCCTTGCTTTGGCCGAGGCGGGCGCGACGGTGATCGCCACCGACCTCGCCGAGAGTGCCGAATTTGATAGCAACGCGATCATCTATCGCCGCTATGACGTGACCAGCCGCGAGGCGACCGATGCCTTGGTGGCCGACGTCCTCTCCGAATATGGCCGCATCGACGCGCTGATCCTCTGCGCCGGCTCGATCTCGCACCGGCCGCTGGACGAAAGCACGGACGAGGAATGGCGCTCGATCCTCGACGTGAACCTGATGGGGGTGGTGAACCCGGTGCGGGCGATCTTTCCGGTCATGGCCGGGCAGGGCATGGGCAAGATGGTCGCGCTCGGCTCCATCGCGGCCAAGATCGGCGGCGTCGCCTCCGGCCCGTCCTATGTCGCCGCGAAATCGGCGGTGCATGGCCTGATGAAATGGGTCGCGAAGGCCGGGGCCCCGAAAGGGGTCTATGCCAGCATCATCGCGCCGGGTCCGGTCGAAACCCCGATGTGGGAGACCGTGACCCAACGCTCCGCGCCCTCGGCCAATGGCAGCGTCCCCCTCGGGCGTTTCGGCCAGCCCGAGGACATCGCGCAGGCGATCCTGTTCCTCTGTTCGCCCGCTTCCAACTGGATCACCGGAACCGTTCTCGACGTGAACGGCGGCATGTTGATGGATTGAGACCATGACCAAGAACGAGACGATCGGATTTGTCGGACTGGGCGTCATGGGTGGCCCTATGTGCCGCAACATGGCGACGAAGCATCCGGGCCGCGTCCTGGCCTTCGACCTCTCGGAGGAGGCATTGGCGGCGGTCGAGGAAGCGGGCGCGATCCGGGTGCCCTCGCTCGATGCGCTGGCGGCCGAGGCCGATGTCATCTTCCTCTCCCTGCCGGGCGGCCCGCAGGTCGAGAAGGTGAGCGCCGCCATCGCGGCCGCCGGCGGGCGCTGCTCGCTGGTGGTCGATCTTTCGACGACGCCGGTTGCCGTGGCGCGCAAGGTCGCCGAAAGCCTCGGCCAACTGGGCATCGGCTATGCCGACGCGCCTGTCGCCCGGACCCGCGAGGCGGCGCAGAAAGGTGCCCTCGCCATCATGGTCGGGGCATCGGCCGCGGTCTTTGCCCGGATCCGGCCGATGCTCGACTATATCGCGACCGACATCTCCCATGGCGGGGATGTGGGCTCCGGGCAGGTGCTGAAGCTGGTCAACAACATGCTGGTCTTTGCCAATACCGTGGCGCTGGCCGAGATGATGGTGCTTGGCGAAAAGGCGGGCGTCGCGCCCGAGGTGCTGCTCGACGCCGTCTCCAAGGGGTCGGGCGACAGTTTCGTGCTGCGCAATCACGGCATGAAGGCGATGCTGCCCCGGAATTTCCCCGAAAGGGCCTTTTCGCCGGAATATGTCCTCAAGGACATTTCCTATGTCTTCGAACTGGCGCAGCAGACCGGAACAGCGCTGCCCGCCGCCGATACCGCCCGCGCTTATTACGAGGCCGCGGCGGGCAGCCATCTTGCCGGGCGCTATTTTCCCGGCGTGATCGAATTGGTCGAAAGCGGCGCCATGGCCGACCCCGACAAGAAGGGTGAGGCGGCATGAGTGATTTCCTGCGCGACCTTTTCCCGCTGCTCTGGTCCGGGCTGATCACCGGCTGCCTCTACGCGCTTGGCGCGTTGGGGCTGGTGATGATCTTCAAGTCGTCCCGCGTGGTGAATTTCAGCCATGGCAATGTCGCCGGTTTCGCGGCCTTCCTGATCTATGGCTTCTCCAGCGGTCTGCTGCTGGAACTGAGCTGGGGCGCGGCGGTGATGCTGGCCATTCTGGCCGTCGTCGCGATCGCCTTCCTGACCTATGCGGTGATCTCGCCGCTGATCTTCGAATCCGACCTGACGGCGACCATTGCCACGCTGGGCATCGGGCTGATCGCGCAGGGCGCGACGCTGCTGATCTTCGGCGCCGATATCGTCAGCCTCGACCTGCCGATACCGCGCTTTGGCGCCTCAGTGCTGGGCCTTTTCGTCACCGGTTATGACCTGACGGTGCTTGGGGTCGCGGTCGTGACCATCATCCTGTTGTTCTTCGTCATCGACCATACCAAGCTGGGGGTGGCGTTCCGCGCCATCTCGGAGAACCCTTTCGCGGCCGAGGTCTGCGGACTGAACCTGCGCCGGATCCACCTATTCTCGTGGGTGGTCGCGGCTATCCTGGGCGTGGTCGGGGCCTTGCTGATCGTGCCCACGACCTTCCTCAGCGTCACGACCGTCGCGGCCTTCATGCTGCAAGCCTTCGCGGCGGCAGTGATCGGAGGGTTTGCCAGCCTGCCGGGCAGCCTGCTGGGCGGGATCCTGATCGGGGTGCTGATGAACCTCTTCTCGTTCTACGTCTCGCCCGAGTTCTCCAGCACGTTCCTGCTGGCGGTGATCCTGCTGGCGCTGAACATGTTCCCGAATGGCATCCTTGCCCGTGTGGGAGGGTCCCGTGTCTGATCACCCGATCACCCTGAACAAGTCGGAAAGCCTGCTGCAACGCATCCGGTTCGGCGCGCCCGACCTGCCGGTCTTCGCGCTGGTCGCGGCGCTGGCGGTCCTGCCGCTGCTGGTCGGAGGCTCATGGCTCTTCGCCCTTGGCGTCTGCTTTGCCAATGCCATCGGCGTGCTGTCGGTCAGCGTGCTGGTGCGCTATGGCGGCGAGGTCTCGATCGGGCACAGCTTCTTTGCCGCGATCGGGGCCTATGCCGTCGCGGTGCTGGACACGCGCTATGGCCTGTCGCTGCTGGTCAGCCTGCCGGTCGCGCTTGCACTGGGCATCATCAGCGGCATCCTGTTCGCCTGGCCCTCGCGCAGGCTGTCGGGGATTTACCTTGCGGTCTCGACCATGGCGCTTGCGCTGGCGGTGCCCGAGATCATCAACAACATGGACTGGCTGACCGGCGGCTATGAAGGGCTTTACGTCTCGCAGCACGTCGTGCCGGGCGTTCCCATGTCCCTGCAGCGCTATTACGCGGCGCTGATCGTGCTGGCGGCGGTGGTCTATGCGCTGGCGCGGTTGCGCAATTCGCGCCAAGGGTTGCAGCTTCTGCTGGCCAAGGCGCATCCCGCCGCCGCCGATGCCTTCGGCACCCCGCGTGTCTGGGCACGGATCGCGGTCATGGGGATCAGCGGCGGGCTGGCCGCGCTTTGCGGCGCGATGCTGGGCTTCGCCGGCTCGACCGTCAGCCCCAGCGGCTTCACGCTCTGGTCGTCGATCTTCCTGTTGGTCGGCTCGGTGGTCAGCTTCTATGGGCTGACCCTGCCGCGCGCGCTGCTCGGCGGGGCGTTCCTGACGCTGATCCCGCAGCTTCTCTCGGCCTCGGGGGCGTGGATTCCCGTGCTTTACGGCTTTGCCCTGCTGGGCGTGATCCTGATCGGGCATTACCTGCCCCGACTTCAGGCGCGGAAAGGAAAGGCGTGATGGATATGCCGACCAATGCCCTGACGGGCGAGGGCGTGGCCCTGTCCTTCGGCGGGATCAAGGTGCTGAAGGGGCTGGATGTCGCCTTCCGCGCGGGCGAGATCACCGGCCTGATCGGCCCGAACGGGGCGGGCAAGACCAGCCTCTTCAACTGCCTGACCGGGGCCTATCGCCCGCAGAAGGGCGTGATCAGCTATGGCGGCCAGCGCCTTGACGGGTTGTCGCCCGCCGCCCGCGCCAGCCGCGGCATCGTCCGCAGCTTTCAGCATGTGGCGCTGAGCCCGGACCTGACGGTGCAGGAAAACGTGATGATCGGCGTGGCGCGCAACCATCATGCGGGCTGGATCCATGCCGTCCTGCCGACGCGGCGCGGCCGGGATGAGCTGGCGGAGATGCGCGAGGCCGCGCGCGGCGCGCTGAGCAGCCTTGGCCTTGCTCAGGTCGCGGCGAAGCTGCCGGCGGAACTGCCGCCCGGCACGCTCCGCCTGGTCGAGATCGCGCGCGCCATCGTTGGCCGTCCCTCGGTCCTGCTGCTGGACGAACCTGCTGCGGGGCTCAACAATTCCGAGACGCGCGACCTGATGCGCAGCCTGCGCGAACTGGCCTCGCCCGATCTGGTCATGGTGGTGGTCGAGCATGACATGGATCTGGTCATGTCGATCTGCGATCGCATCTATGTGCTGAATTTCGGCGCTCTCGTGGCCTGCGGCAGCCCTGCCGAAATCCGGGCGAACGATGATGTCGTGCGCATCTATCTGGGAAGCGATGATGAGTGATCTGCTGAGCGTGACCGGCCTTTCGGTCTTTTACGGCGCGAACGCGCAGGCGGCCGAGGACGTGACCTTCACTGTTCCGGACGGCAGGGTCGTCGCGCTTCTGGGCGCGAACGGGGCGGGCAAGACCTCGATCATGAAAGCGGTGGCGGGGCTGATCCCCGCTCGCGGCCGGATCATGTTCGACGGCGCCGACGTGACCGCATTGCCCGCGCGCGAACGGGTCCGGCGCGGCATCGTCTATGTCCCCGAGGGGCGAGAGATCGTCGGCCAGATGACCGTGCGCGAGAACCTGACGCTGGGCGGCTATCACCTCGGCACGCGCGAACGCAAAGAGCGCGCCGCGATGGTGCTCGACCTCTTCCCCGAGATCGCCGGCAAGGCCGACCGGCAGGCATGGCGGCTGTCGGGGGGCGAGCAGCAGATGCTGGCGATCGGGCGCGGGCTGATGGCCGGGCCGAGGCTTCTGCTGCTGGACGAGCCGTCTCTGGGTCTGGCGCCGATGCTGGTGCGGCGCGTCTTCGACCGGCTGAGCGCCATCCGCAACGAAACCGGCCTTTCCATCGTGCTGGTCGAGCAGAACCTCGCCATGACCATGCGCATCTGCGATGAGCTGCATTTTCTGCGCGGGGGTCGTCTGGTCGGCCATCGCAGCGCCGAGGCCCTGCGCGACAGCGCGGCGCGGCAAGAAGCGATCGACGCCTATCTGGGCGCGGCAACGGCGGCGTGAGGGCAGGGCGATGACGGAAACGATCTGGCGCATCTACGGCATTCGCCATGCCGAGAATCCGGGGCGCAAGCGCGGGCATAACTTCATTCTCGAAGCCGATCCCGAGGCGATCCAGCCGATGGATTTCTACTCCTGGCTGCTGGTGTCGGAGGACCGCGCCATCGTGGTCGATACCGGCATGGACCCGGTCAAGGGCGCGCGGCATGGCCATACCCATCTGCTGAGCCCGGTCGACGCGCTGGCCACGCTGGGTGTCGATGCGGCCGAGGTCGGGACGGTGATCCTGACCCATGCCCATTACGACCATCTGGGTTTTCTGGACGCATTCCCACGCGCGCATTTTCACATGCAGGCCGAGGAAATGGCCTATGTCACCGGGCCATGGATGGAAAAGCCCTGGTTCCGCCGCGCCTATGAATCCGACGAAATCGCGCGGCTGGTGCATCTGCTGCATCAGGGCCGCCTGTCTCTGCATGGACGCGAGGCCCGGATCGCCGATGGCGTCACCGTCCATTGGGTCGGCGGGCATTGCGCGGGACAGGAGGTCGTGCGCGTGCGGACGGCGCGGGGCTGGGTCGTCCTCGCCTCGGACGCGCTGCACTATTACGAGGAATATGCCCGCGGCGTGCCCTTTTCAGTGGTCTTCAGCTCGGCCGAGATGATCGCCTCGCATGACCTGATCCGCGCCCTTGCCGAGAGCGATGATCACGTCCTGCCCGCGCACGATCCCGCGCTGGTCGCGATCTATCCGCAACATGAGGGCGGGAAGAACATCCTGCGCCTCGATGTCGCGCCGAATGGCCGGTGCTATCCGTGAAATATTGCATTATCCTGAAGCAGGAATGGTGTAGAGCCACGCAGGAAGTCACGGAAGGTCAGGAAGTTGAAGCATCAGACCAAGGAAGAGCGGGTTGCGGACTATCTGCGGGAAGGCATTATCTCGGGGAAGTTTCCGCGCGGGTCGAAGCTGAAACAGGCCGAACTGGCCGAGATGATCGGGACCAGCATCACCCCCGTGCGCGAGGCGATCAAGCTTCTGGAGGCGGAGGGCTTCATCATCGGCACCTCGCATCGGGGCGCGACCGTGGCACCCTTCGACATCGACGCGACCGAGGAGATCGTCGACCTGCGGGTGACGCTGGAATGCAAGCTGGCCCTGCGCGGCATGGACCGGCTGACGCCCGAGCAGGTGCAGGAATTGCGCGACCTGCAGGCCGAACTGGAGCGCGCGTCGGAACAGGGCGACCGCGACGCGGTGCGCAGCATCAACTATCGTTTCCACGAGGTGCTGTATCTGGCGGCCGACCTGCCGCAGACCCTGCGCTTTGTCCGCGCGCTTTGGGCGCGCTATCCCTTCGACCTGATCAACAAGCTGGACGACCGGATCGGACGCACCTCGCGCGAGCATCGCGAGATCATCAGCGCGGTCCTGTCGCGGGACGAGGGGGCGATGCTCACCTCGCTGCGCATGCATATCCGCGCAGGCTGGGACGAATTCAGGGCAAGCTATACCGGCTAGGGCGTCCTTCTGCCCGGTCGGCGGGGCTTGCCCGCGACGGATCAACGCAGAAAGGAAACCTCAATGCCATCGGATAGCATCCTGCTGGTCATGGACATGCTCAACGACCTTGTCCATCCCGACGGAATGGGCGCCAAGACCTATGTTCCGCTATGCCGCGAACGCGGGGTCTACGAGAACACCCGGCTGGCGATCCGCCGCGCGCGCGAGGCGGGGATGATCGTGGGCTATGTCCGGGTCGGATTCTCGCCCGATTATGTCGAATGCCCGCCCGGTTCCCCCGTTTTCAGCAAGGCGCGCGAGAATGGCGTCTTCAAGCTGGGCGGCTGGGGGACCGAGGTGCTGGAGGAGTTCGCCCCGCAGGAGGGCGACCCGGACATCATCAAGCACCGGGTCAGCCCGTTCTATGGCACCAAGTTGGAGCCGCTGCTGCGCGCGCAGGGGATCAGGCGGCTGATCCTCGCCGGCGTCTCGACCAATGGCGTCGTCTCGGCCGCGGTGCGCGAGGGGCATGACCGCGACTATGCCTGCGTCGTCCTTGAGGATTGCTGCGCCGGGGCGACCCGCGAGGAACATGATTTTGCCCTGACTGGCCTGCGGCGCTATGCGCAGGTCACCACGGCGGCGGCAGTCGATCTGTAGAATCGTAAATGCATTATTATGTGGGAATGGCAGGCTCGTCCTGCCATTTTTCATTTCTGTTTGCTGGATTTCTCGCCGAAACCGTCCATTAAAATGCATTATCCGGTCCCATCGCCGTTGACACGATAAAATAAAATGCATTAACTCGACTCAACGACACCAGCCAGGCTGGTGCGGCCGGGCCGCCCGGGAGGAAAGGGCGCCAGAACGTCAATCCAGAGAGGAGACGAGAATCGTGACCATGGCGGAAATCAAGGAACGCGATGCAGGTGCAGTGGGCGGGGCCCCGGCAGAGGGGCTGATCACGGACGAGGCGGTCGCCGCCGCCCGCAACATGATCGGGCTGCAACTGCGCCCCGAGGGGCCATATCTGCAGGACGCCACCACCGACACCCTGCGCAACTGGTGCAACGGCATCGGAGACCTGAACCCGCTTTATCGTGAGCTGGAATACGGCCGGAACTCGCGCTTCGGCGGGCAGCTGGCGCATCCGATGTTCCCGATGGCCTTCGGCTGGGTCGGGCGCACGCGCTGGGGTCTGCCGGGTGTCCACGGCTTCTATGCCGGCAACGACTGGGAGCTGTTCCGCCATATCCGCCCCGGCGACCGCATCAGCGCCATCGAGCGCGTGGTGGGGGTCGAAGAAAAGGAGAGCAAGTTCTCGGGCCGATTGGTCTTGCAATATGTCGAGGCGACCTATTCGAACCAGCATGGCCAGATCGTCGCCCGCGCCCTTGGCACCTGCACCCGGCACGAACGCAAGGCGGCGCGCGATGCCGGAAAATACAAGGACATCAAGACCCACGAATACACGCCCGAGGAATATGAGGCGCTGGACGAGGCGATCCTGCGCGAACCCGAGCGCATCCGCGGCAGCAATGTCCGCTACTGGGAGGATGTGAAGGAGGGCGAGAGCCTCGATCCGATCGTGCGCGGCCCGCTGTCCTTGATGGACACGATGGGCTTCCTCGTCGGCTGCGGACGCGGCCATACGCATGGCGTTGTCTTCCAGGCGGCGATGAAGCATCCCGGCCATTTCTTCCGCAACCCCGAGGCGGGCGGCGGCATCGAATATACCGGCATCGGCCACCATCGCGAAAGCACCGCCAAGGAAGTTGGCGTGCCGGGCGTCTATGACTACGGCCCGCAGCGTTCGTCGTGGATGGCAACGCTGGTCACCAACTGGATGGGCGACGCGGCCTTCCTGAAGCGGGTGCGGACCGAGATGCGGCGCTTCAACACCATGGGCGACAGCACCTGGTGCAAGGGCAAGGTCGCGCGGAAATACGTCAAGGACGGCCATGCGCTGGTCGATCTGGAAATCTGGGGGGAGAACCAGCGCGGCGAGATCACCACGCCCGGCCTTGCCACCGTCGTCCTGCCCAGCCGCGACCCGAACCTGAAAGTGTTCTTCGACGGCGCGGCGCTGGATCTGGAACTGCCGGTCGTCCGCTGATCCGGGCCGAACAGAGGGGGAGGGCAGTCGCATATGCAGCAGGATTACCCATTGAGCGGCATCCGCGTCGTGGAACATGCCGCTGGCGTGGCCGGAGCATGGGCCGGCCGCCTTCTCGCTGCGATGGGGGCGGAGGTCATCATGATCGAGCCTCCCTCGCTCTCGGCCCTGCGGCGCGAGGGGCCGATGCTTCCCGATGGCAGCAGCGCGCTTTTCGCCTATGTCGCGGCGGGCAAGCGCAGCGTGGTCTGCGACCTCGCCTCGACCGAGGGGCGGGGCGCGTTGGCCGAGCTTCTGGACGACGCGCTGATCCTGATCGACGACACTCCGCTGGCCGAGCGGGGCGCGTTGGGGCTGGATCAGGCAAGGATCGCGGATGATCACCCGGATCTGGTCCATCTCTCGGTCCTGCCCTTCGGGGCGGCGGGGCCGAAAGCGGGCTGGAAAGCCACCGAAATCAACCTGATCCATGCCGGGGGCGAGGGTTATCTTCTGCCGAACGGTCTGTCGGCCGATCTTTTTCCCGAACGCCCGCCCCTGAAGATCGCCGGGCATTTCGCCGAGATGCAGGGCGGGGTCGCTGCGGCCCTTTCGGCGCTGGCCGCGCTCTGGTCGGGGCAGGGGCAATATGTCGATGCCTCGGTCCAGGACGCCAATGTCGCCGTCGGGGCCTTTGCCCTGCAACGCCATGGCGACGGCTCGGTCGAGCATCGCCACACCCGCTCCTTCCGCTATGGCGGCGTCATCGAATGCCGGGACGGGCATGTCGAGCTGCTGACGCTGGAGGAACGGCAATGGCAGGGCCTCGTGCGCCTGCTGGGCAGCCCCGACTGGGCCAGTGACGCGGCGCTGGCCGATCCCGCCGAGCGCAGCGCACGGGGCACGGAGTTGAACCGCGCCATCCGCGACTGGGCGCGCGGGCAGGAGGTCGAGGCGCTGGTGGCGCGGGCGCAGGAGCTGGGCGTGCCCATGGCACGCTACAACACGCCCGAGCAGGTGATCGCCGGGGCGCATGAAACCGCGCGGGGCATTTTCCAACCTGTCCGCCAGAGCCTCGGCACGGCGATGATGATCCAGACCGCGCCGTTCCGCTTTGGTCCCGACGCCCCCCGGATCGCCCGCGCCGCACCTGAACCCGGCACGGATCAGGAATTGGTCACCGCCTGCCAGCCTGCAAGAAGGGTCATCGCATGAAGCCGCTTTCGGGCATCCGCATCGCCGATTTCACCGTCCACGCGGCGGGGCCGTTCTGCACCCATATGCTGTCCCAGCTTGGGGCGGAATGCATCAAGATCGAAAGCGCCCAGCGGCCGGACATCTTCCGCAAGCCTCATGCCGTCTATGGCCGGGCGGGGCCGGCCTCCTTCGATCAGGTCGCCTCGAACAAGCTGTCGGTGCGCCTGAACCTGAAGCATCCGCAGGGCATCGCCTTGGCGCGGCGCATCGCCGCCCTCTCGGATGTCGCGGCGGAAAGCTTTCGCGCCGGGGTGATGTCGCGCCTCGGGCTGGGCTACGACGCGCTTCGCGCGGCAAGGCCGGATATCGTGATGGTGTCGATCTCCTCCTCGGGCCAGTCCGGGCCGGACAGCCATTTCGCGGGTTACGCGCCGCTTTTCGGGGCATGGGGGGGCTTGGGCTACCTGACCGGATATGGGGACGGCCCCCCGGTCGAGATGCGCCATGTCATGGACCATTCCGTCGGCATGAATGCGGCGCTGGCCACGGTCGCGGCACTGCACCAAAGGCGCCGGACCGGGCGGGGCTGCCATGTCGACGTGGCCGCGCGCGAGGTTGCATCCTCGATCGCCGGGGATGCGCTGGCCGCCGCCTCGGCCGGGGTCCGGCTCAAACGGATGGGTAATGCCGACCCGCAGCGCAGCCCCCACGGCGTCTTTGCGACGCGGGAGGCGGATCGCTGGCTCAGCCTCTCGGTGTCGGACGACCGGGAATGGGCGGCGCTGGCCGAAGTGATGGGGCGTCCCGGCCTTGCCCACGATCCCCGTTATGCGCGGGCCGATGCAAGGCTTGCCGCACGCGACGCCGTCGAGGCGCTGGTCGCGGGCTGGTCCGCGCAGGTCGAGGCCGAGGAGGCCGCGCGCAAGCTGCAGGCGGCGGGGGTCGCCGCGCATGTGTCCTGGCGCGCCGCCGATATCGCCGATGATCCGCATATGCAGGCCCGCCGCGCCGTGGTCGACGTGACAGAAGGCGACGGTCGCCGCCGCAAGGCAGTCGGCTTTCCGGCAATATTCTCGCATGGTGACGCGCCCGCGATCGAGCGCGGGACACCCGGTCTCGGCGAGCATGAGGATTATGTCTATGGCGAGCTTCTGGGCCTCGGGCAGGCCGAGCGCGCGCGCCTTGTCGATGACCGGGTCATCTACTGATCCGAAGGGGAGAATGACCTTGACCACCCAGACCGCGACCCGCGAAAGCGATCCCTCCGATGCCATTGGCCGCACCGAAACCCGCCATGAGTCGATCGTTCCCGACCGTGTCGCGGCGCTGGCCGCAACGCTTGACATGGCCGGGCCGCCCTTGCCGGGTGCGCCGCTGCCGCCGGGCTGGCACTGGCTGTTCTTCAACCCGTTCCTGCGCCGGTCGGAACTCGGGGGCGATGGCCATCCGCGACGCGGTGGCTTCCTGCCCGAGACCGGCCTGCCGCGCCGGATGTGGGCAGGGGGCCGGGTGCGCTATCACGCGGCCCTGCCGGTCGGCGCGCCGGCGCGGAAGGAAAGCGAGATCCGCGACGTCGCCGCCAAGTCCGGGCGGGCGGGCCGGCTCGTCTTCGTCACCCTGCGGCACCGGATCTTTACCGGCGCGACCCTGTGCATCGAGGAAGAGCAGGACATCGTCTATCGCGAGGCTCCGGCCCCCGACGCGCCCAAGCCCGCGCCCGCCCCGGCCCCCGAGGGCGCGCATTGGTCGCAGGAGGTTGCGCCCGATCCGGTGCTGCTTTTCCGCTATTCGGCCCTGACCTCGAACGGGCACCGCATCCATTACGACCACCCCTATGCCACGACCGAGGAAGGCTATCCCGGCCTTGTCGTGCATGGCCCGCTGATCGCCACGATTCTACAGGGCTTCGCGCTGCAATGCCGGCCGGGTCGGCAGATCGCGGAATTCTCGTTCCGGGGCATGGCGCCGCTTTTCGTCGACCGCGCCTTCCGGCTGGAGGCGATGCCGGGCGAGACGGCGGAGAGCCTCTCGCTCTGGGCGAGGGGGCCTGATGGGGAACTGGCCATGAAGGCCGATGCGATCCTGAGGGGTTGAGGGGAATGGCCGAGCCGCGCAGCTATCTTTTCGTTCCCGGCCACCGGCCCGACCGCTTCGCCAAGGCGGCAGCGGCGGGGGCAGGGGCCGTCATCCTCGATCTCGAGGACGCGGTTGGTCCCGACCTGAAGGCCGAGGCGCGCGCCCATGTCGCCGCTTTCCTGAAGAGCGGCGGTCAGGCGATCGTTCGGATCAACGCGCCCGACACGCCATGGTATGCCGAGGATCTGATCGCGCTTTCCGGCCATGACTGCACGATCATGGTGCCAAAGGCCGAGCCGGGCGCGCTGGCCGCCGTGGCGAAGCGCCTTCCGGGCCGGCCGCTGATCGCGCTGGTCGAGACGGTGGCCGGACTGGCCGCGCTGCGCGACGCGGTGCGGCTGAAATCGGTGGCGCGGCTTGCCTTCGGCAATCTCGATTTCGGGGCCGATGCCCGCATTCCCGAGGGTGGCGCGGTCCTCGACCCGGCCCGGTTCGAGATCGTTATCGCTTCGCGGCTTGGCAACCTGCCGCCGCCGATCGATGGGGTCACGACCGCGCTTTCCGACCCCGAGGCCATCGCGGCGGATGTCAGGCGTGCCCGCGCCATCGGCTTCGGAGCCAAGCTTTGCATCCATCCCTCGCAGGTCGGCCCCGTCAATCGCGGCTTCGGCCCGACGCCGGACGAGATCGACTGGGCAAGGCGGGTGCAGACCGCGCTTGAAGCGGCGGCGGGCTCGGCCGTCCAGATGGACGGCAAGATGGTGGATCGCCCGCTGATCGACAGGGCCCGCCATATCCTCGACGGTATCGACATGGCCATGCCGTAGCGGCAGGCCGCCGCCCTAGACGGCCGGGCGATCAGGCGGGGTCAGGACTTGCCCCAGCCTCCGGGCCGCTTCCATGACGGCGCGGCTCGTCGGCTGGGGGTCGAGCTTCTGCAGCGCCACGACCCCGATCGCGAATTCAAGCCCGGCATGCAGGTCCGGCCCCACCCTGACCGGCGCGGCGATCCCCTCGGCATTCGACTGCAATTCGCCCTGCGACCAGGCAAAGCCGTCCGCACGGGCGCGCTTCACCGCTTCCGGGTCATCGTCGCGCGGTGGGCGCAGCGACATCAGCGCCAATCCCGGCGCGGCCCGCCCGATCGGGTAGCGCAGGCCCATACGATACTGGATGTTCAGCGGCATATCAGGCGGGTCGGCCGTTCCGATCGCGACATAGTCGTCCCCCTGCCGCATCGAGATGAAGGCCGAGGCGCGGGTAGCAAGCGCAAGATCCTCAAGGATCGGTTGCGCTGCAGCGCGGATGCTGCCCTCGCTCCGCGAGGCCAGCACGATTGCCGCGCCGCCCATCACCACCCGGCCACTCGGCAACCGCTGCACCATGCCATGTTCGGCGAGCGTTCCGACGATTCTGTAGGCGATGGCGCGGTTGACCCCCAGACGCGTAGCGATGTCGCCGGTCGTGATCCCGCCCTCGGTCTGCGCCACGAGGAACAGTGCCTCCAAGCCCCGATCAAGCGTCTGAAGTTTCGCCGCGACCATCCTAATCCCTTATCCTGCTGGCGTTTTTTCTGCGCGATGACCGGCCGGAAGGCAAGCCGACAAGATCGCGCCCCAGATTTATTGACATTGCAACGATCAGAGTGTCTATATACGACACACTATGTTCGATATTGTAGACTGGAGGAGCGCAATGGGAACAATGGAGGGGAAATCCGCTTTTGGAGACGCCGCATCCGGCTGTCCATTTCATGCGCCCCCGCATTCCACCGCCGGCGCCTGTCCCGTCGCCGATTTCGACCCCTTCGGCCCGGCCTATCAAAAGGACCCGGCCGAGGCGCTGCGCTGGTCGCGCGACCAGCTTCCGGTCTTCTACAGCCCCGCGATCGGCTACTGGATCGTCTCGCGCTATGAGGACATCAAGACGGTCTTCCGCGACGGCATCCTCTTCTCACCCCGCAATGTGCTGGAAAAGATCGTCCCGGCGACGCCTGCGGCGATGGATGTGCTGAAAAGCTACGACTACGCCATGAACCGCACCATGGTGAACGAGGACGAGCCCGCCCATATGGAGCGCCGCCGCCTACTGCTCGATCATTTCCAGCCGGCCCGGCTGGAGGACCAGCAGGAGATGGTTCGCCGCCTGACCCGCGAAAAGATCGACGCCTTCATCGACAGCGGCCGGGCCGAACTGGTCGACGCGATGCTTTACGAAGTGCCGCTGAACGTCGCGCTGCATTTCCTTGGCGTCCCCGAGGACGAGATCGCGGTCCTGCGCACCTTCTCGGTCGCGCATTCGGTCAATACCTGGGGCAAGCCCACGGATGCCGAGCAGATCCACATCGCCCATGATGTCGGCCGCTTCTGGCAATATGCCGGCACGATCATCGAGAAGATGAAGCAGGAGCCCGAGGGCAAGGGCTGGATGCATCACACCATCCGCATGAACCAGCTTCACCCGGATATCGTCCCCGACAGCTATGTCCATTCGATGATGATGGCGATCATCGTCGCCGCGCATGAGACGACCTCGCTCGCTTCGGCCAACATGTTCAAGACGCTGCTGCGCAACCGCGACGCCTGGGAGGATATCTGCGCCGATCCGGGCCTGATCCCGAACGCGGTCGAGGAATGCCTGCGCTATGCGGGCTCGATCGTCGCATGGCGGCGGCAGGCGACCGCGCCCACCACAGTCGGCGGGGTGGAGATACCCGAGGGCGCAAAGCTCTTGATCGTGCAGGCTTCAGGGAACCGCGACGAGGCGCATTTCGAGGATGGCGACCGGTTCGACATCTATCGCGCCGATGCCGTCGATCACCTGACCTTCGGCTATGGCAGCCATCAATGCATGGGCAAGAATATCGGTCGGATGGAGATGCGGATTTTCCTTGAGGAGATGACGCGCCGCCTACCGCATCTGCGGCTGGCCGAGCAGGAGTTCAGCTATCTGCCCAGCACGTCCTTCCGCGGCCCGGACCATCTGTGGGTGGAATGGGATCCGGCACTGAACCCCGAACGCCGGGAGCCGGGCCTTCGCGAGAGCTTCCGGCACTTCCCGGTCGGCGCGCCCTCGCGCCGGTCGATCGCCCGCAGTGTTCGCGTCGTCGGGCTGCGTCACGAGGCCGAGGGCGTCCTTGGCCTGACGCTGGCCGATGCCAGCGGACGTCCGCTGCCGAAATGGAATGCCGGCGCGCATGTCGAGCTTTGCGTCGGCCCCTATGAGCGGAAATATTCGCTGTGCGGCCCCGCCGATGACGGCAGCTATCAGGTCGCGATCCTGCGCGACGATCAGGGTCGCGGCGGCTCGCGCCATATTCACGAGACGCTGACCGAGGGGACGGAGCTTCGCTTGCGCGGCCCTTCCAACCTGTTCCGGCTGGACGAGGATGCGGCGCATCACGTTCTGATCGCGGGCGGGATCGGCATCACCCCGATCCTTGCCATGGCCGACCGGCTGAAGGCGCTGGGGCGCGGCTATGAGATCCATTATTGCGGCCGCTCGCGCGCCGGAATGGCGTTTCTTGAGCGTCTGCAGCGGGATCACGGCGCACGGCTTTTCCTCCATGTCTCGGAGGAGGGGGGCCGCGTGGCCCTGTCCGAGCTGGTGGGGGCGCTGCCCGAGGGCGGCCAGATCTATTGCTGCGGGCCGGACCGGATGATCTCGGAACTGGAGGCGCTGACCGGCCATCTGCCGGAGGGCAGCTTCCGCTTCGAGCATTTCACCGGCGGCTCGGCCGGTCTCGACCCGGCGGTGGAAACCGCGTTCGAGGTCGAGCTGGTCGATTCCGGCCTGACTCTGACTGTCGCGAATGATCAGACCATGCTGGACGCGATCCTTGCGGCGGGGGTCGATGTGGCCAGCGATTGCTGCGAGGGCCTGTGCGGAAGCTGCGAGGTCGGCGTCCTCTCGGGCGAAATCGATCACCGTGACAAGGTGATGACCCGCGCCGAGCGCGCCGAGAATACCCGCGTCATGACCTGCTGCTCGCGCGCGAAAGGCGGCGGCAAGGTCCGGCTCGCGCTGTAGGCGCGGCCCCGAATTCCAAACAACTGCGACCCGGGCAGGAGGCGTGCCGGTCGCGACGTGTCGGGCATCTGGGCTGCCCGGCAGCCATCCATGGGAGGAAAGCTGTTGAAACGTCTTAACCTGATGATCGCGAGCACGGTCGGAACCACGCTGGAGTGGTACGACTTCTTCGTCTTCGCGACCTGCGCCGTGCTTGTCTTCGACAAGAAGTTCTTTCCCGTCGATGACCCCTTCGTCGCGACGCTGCTTTCCCTTGGCACCTTCTCGGTCGGGTTTCTGGCGCGTCCGCTGGGCGGCGTGATCTTCGGCATCGCCGGCGACCGCTTCGGGCGCAAGAACATGCTGGTGATCAGCCTGCTGATGATGGGGCTGGGCACGTTCCTAATCGGCCTGCTGCCCACCTATGAGACCATCGGCATCATGGCGCCGGTCCTGCTGATCGTGCTGCGCATCCTGCAAGGCATCGCCGTCGGCGGCGAGGCCAGCGGCGCGATCCTGATCATCGCCGAATCCATGCCCGCGAACCGGCGCGTATTCTGGACCAGCTTCACCATGTTCGCGGGTCCGCTGGCGAATGTGCTGACCGCACTGGTCATCGCGGCGATCCAGGGCATCTATGGAAACGAGGCCTTCGTGGAATGGGCCTGGCGGATTCCGTTCTTCATCTCGGTCCTCCTGATCGCCGTCGGCTTCTGGACGCGCCGCCGGGTCGAGGAATCGCCCGCCTTCATCGAAATCTCGCGCCGTCAGGAAAAGGTCGAGCATGCCCCGCTGGCCGAGGCGTTCCGCAACAATCTGCCCGAGATGTTCCGCGCCTTCTTCGTCAAGGCATCCGAGAACACCTATCTCTACCTGTTCAGCACCTTCGTCCTGCTGCTGGCGACGACCCATTTGGGCTTCCCGCGTCAGGCGGTCCTGAAGTCGCTGCTCTGGGCATCGGCGCTGGAAATCGTCGTGGTGCTGGTCGCGGCCTATGTGTCGGACCTCATCGGCCGCAGGCCGGTGCTGTTCGTGGGCTTCGCGGCTTCGGTCCTGACCAGCTACGGGCTTTTCACCCTGTCGCCCGGCGCATCGCAGGCGCATCTGCAGATCGCGATCACGCTTTGCCTCGCCAGCCACGGCATCATCCTTGGCGCCATGGCCGCCTTCATGGCCGAGCTTTTCCCGACCCGCGTGCGCTATACCGCGCTGTCCTCCAGCTATCAGCTTGCATCCGTCGCGGGCGGCTCGATCGCGCCTCTTGTCGGGACGATCCTGCTGCATGAGACGGGAACCCCGGTCTCGGTCGCGATCTATGCGATGCTTGTCAGCATTCCCGCGCTGATCAGCGTCGGATTGGCCAAGGAAACCGTCGGGGCAGGGATCATCGGGGAAAATTCCGCCCCTGAGGCAGAGGGTAACGCCACCCCGTTGCCAAGCCGCGCCGGCTGAACGGGATCGCCGGGCCGATCGGCCCGGCAATTTCCTCACGCGGCGGGTCAGCCGAAATCGTGGTCCAGCGCATCGAACCGCGCCAGATCGATCAGGTCGGCGAACTCGGCATAGGAGCACATCGCATCCGCGCGACCTGCGGGGGTGCCATCGGCCTTCAGCGCCTCGAGGGTCTGCGCCATCGCCCGGACCGCCGTAAACAGCGCCGACAGCGCGTAGAAGGCGACCGAGAAGCCCATCTCCTGCAGGTCCGAGGCTTTCAGCGCCACCGTCTCGTTTCCGTCCACGATGCTGACGACCTTTGGGCCGGGAACGGCGCGGGCGACAGCCTCGACCTCGGCGATCTTCTTGATGCCATCGACAAAGACCAGATCCGCGCCCGCGTCCCGATAGCGGTCGGCGCGGGCAATGGCCTCGTCGACGCCAAGGGCGGGCAGGGCGTCGGTACGGGCGATCAGCAGCATCGGATGCGCGCCCCGAGTCTTGACTGCGGCCTGAAGGCGCCGGGCATTCTCCTCGGCATCGATCACGCGCACGCCGCTGCGTTGGCCGCAGCGCTTGGGCATCTGCTGATCCTCGAGATGGATCGCGGCGACGCCCGAGCCGGCATATTCCTCGACCGTGCGGGCGAGGTTCGCGAGGCCGCCATAACCGGTATCGGCATCCGCGATCACCGGGATCGAGGTGGCGCGGACCATGTTGCGGGCATGATCCGTCATCTCGGTCTGGCTCATCAGCCCGATATCGGGCATCCCGAGGCGTGCGGCAGTCGCGCCAAAACCCGTCATGTAAACCGCGCCGAAACCGGCGCGCTGGACCAGCCGCGCGGTCAGGGGATCGGCGGCGCCGGGGGCCTGAACCAATCCCTGCGATATGGCCTGCCGCAGGATGTTTGCCTGATCCGCCATGTTACCGCCCCCCCGAGACATCAATCGAAATTCCGGTGATATAAGCCGAGGCGTCCGAGAAAAGCCACGCGGCGCAATCCGCCACCTCATCCGCGGTGCCGAGGCGCTTCATCGGGATCACATCCGCCATCGCCGCGATCTTCGAGACGTCGGTGAAGACGTCCTTCTGGATCTCGGTATCGATGATGCCGGGGGCCATGGCGTTCACCCGGACATGGGGGGCGAGTTCCTTCGCCAGCGCCGTGGTGAAGGAATGGACCGCCCCCTTGGTCGTGGCATAGGCGATCGATCCGACCATGCCGCCGGTGCGCTGCGCGATCGAGGAGAGGTTGACGATCGCGCGCCCCTCGCGGCCCGAGGGCGCCGAGAGGAAGGCGTTCGAGACGATGAAAACGCTTTTCAGGTTCACCGCCAGCACGCGGTCGAGCTCCGCCTCGTCAAACTCGGTGACGGACATGTGCCGGCCGATGATGCCGGCATTGTTCAGAAGATAGTCGAAACCGCCAAAGCGGGCGCTTGCGATCCCGGCCGCCGTCCGGACGGCGGCCCCGTCCGAGACATCGATCACCGCGACCTCGATCCGGCCGGGGGCAAGCAGGCGCAGTTCCTCGAGCCGGGTGGCGTTGATGTCCCAGACGACCAGGTTCGCGCCCTGGTCGAGCAGCTTTTCCGCGACCGCGCGGCCGATGCCGGATGCGCCGCCGGTGATCAGGGCGGTGCGGCCCTTGAAGCAGGGATAGGTGTTCATGCGTGTCCTCCGGCAAGAAATGTCGTGGGATAAAGCATCACACTCGTATCGGCGTCAACTAGGGCACTAGATAAAAATGGTAGTTGCTAAATCCGCCGGAGACGCTATGCATCTTCCCGATTGTCCGGGCCCCGCATCCCGGCAGCAGGAGGAGATTTCAGACATGGCACTAACGGAACCCGCGTCGATCGCGCGGGAGGATAACCTGCGCGACCGCACGATCGGCAAGCTGAACCGGCGCATCGTGCTTTTCGCGTTCATCTGCTTCATCGTGAACTATCTGGACCGCGTGAATATCGGTTTCGCGGCGCTGCACATGAACGAGGATATCGGCCTGACGCCCTATATCTTCGGGATCGGCGCGGGGATCTTCTTCGTCGGCTACCTTGCCTTCGAGATCCCGTCCAACATGATGCTGCACCGCTTCGGCCCGCGCGTCTGGATCGCGCGGATCATGGTGACATGGGGCATCGTCTCCTGCGGGATGGCCTTCGTGCAGGGACCGACCTCGTTCTACATCATGCGCTTCCTGCTGGGCGTGGCCGAGGCGGGCTTTGCGCCCGGCATCCTGCTTTACCTGACCTACTGGTTCCCCGCGCGCGAGCGTGGCCGCGCCACCGCGACCTTCATGACGGCGACGGTGCTGTCGATCGTCTTCGGCGCGCCGCTTTCAAGCTGGCTGATCGACGCGGGCGAGGGGCTGTGGGGCCTGCGCGGCTGGCAGGCGATGTTCGTGCTGGAAGGCATTCCCGCCATTCTGCTCGGGGTCATGGCCTTCTTCTACCTCGTGGACAGCCCCGAGAAGGACCGCCACTGGCTGGCCCCGGACGAACGCGCATGGCTGATCGGCCAGCTTGAGGCCGAGCGTCGTGCCGCGCCCGCCGACACCCGCCACAACCTTGCCGAGATCTTCCGTGATTGGCGCGTCTGGCTTCTGACCATCGTCTACATGTTCAACGGGATCGCGGTTTACGGAGTGATCATGTGGCTGCCGCAGATCGTGAAGTCGATGGGCAACCTGACCACACTGCAAACCGGTTTCGTCTCGGCCATTCCCTTCATCTTTGCCGGGGCGGGGCTGGTGCTGGTGTCGCGCAGTTCCGACCGCACGGGCGAGCGTAAGTTCCACACCGCCATGGGCGGGCTCGTCGGCGGCATCTTCCTGGCGGCATCGGCCATGGCGGGTTCGCCGCTGCTGGGGCTGGTGCTGCTTTGCGTCTGCGCCTTCTTCCTCTGGTCCTATATGGGCGTCTTCTGGACCCTGCCGCCGCAATTCCTGCAAGGCGCGGCGGCGGCGGGCGGGATCGCTGCGATCAACGGCTTTGCCCAGATCGGCGGCTTTACCGGCCCCTATATCGTGGGCTACGTGAAATCCGTGACCGACAGCTTCCAGCTCTCATTGCTTGCCCTTGCGATCTTCCCCGTCATAGGATCGCTGCTCTGCATGACGCTGAAGGCCAAGCGCGACTGACCCGACCACATCGCGCGCCCCTGACCGGGGCGCGCATCCCGAAGCAGAGACGTGACCCGTGACAGCCAGCAAAAGCAAAAGCCCCAGCCCCCGGCAACTTCTCTCGCAGCAGATCGCCGACCGCATCCGGCAGGCGATCATCAATGCCGATTTCGAATTCGGCGAAAGCCTGTCCGAGGAAATCCTCGCGCAGGCTTTCGAGGTCTCGCGGACGCCCGTGCGCGAGGCGCTGAACCTTCTTCAGGTCGAGGGGCTGGTGGTCATCGTCCCGAAGTCCGGCACCTTCGTCTATTCCCCGTCCGAGGAGGGGATCGCCGATCTCGTGACCTTCCGGGGAGTGCTGGAAACCAGCGCGCTGCGCCTGCTGCCCGCCGGGCAGTTGGCGGGCCTGTCCGAACGCCTGCAAGTCGCCTGCGCCACGATGGAGCATGCGATGGCCGAAGGTGACATGCGCCGCTACGGCCAGGCCGATACCGACTTTCATCTGGAGATCGTGCAGACCGCGGGCAACCAGCACCTGATCGAGGCCTATCGCATGATCCTCGGCCGCGTGGCGTCGCTGCGTACCCATCTGGCGATCAAGGCCGAAGGGGAGCCGGACCGCTCGTTCCGCGACCATTGCGATCTTGCCACCGGCATCCGCGACGCCGATGGTCCGCGCCGCGAGGAGCTTGCGCTGCTGCTGGAACGCCACATCCACCGCACCCGCGAGAACTACCTGAACACCTTCCGCGAGACCAACCTGCCTCCCGGCAAGCGCATGCGTTCGCGGCTGAGGCTGGCCTGATGGGAGATTGGGTGCCCATGGTTGTGGCGGGCTGACTACAAAAGGGCTGCGACCGACAGAAAGACCTCATTGGATGATCACATGGGCGAGTTTGTCAGCACCGAAGGCGGAGGGGGCGTGGCGCAATCTACGGGCTGTTGCGGAGCGCGCGGGGGCTGTCGGCGGCGTTGGTGTTGCGCTGGCTCAACAGCTCGCTTCAGCTTCCCGAGTAGGCAAGGGTAGGGACCCACCCAGAGCCTTGCGCCGCAACCGCGGCGACAGCACGCATCGCAACGGCTCTACGCCACGATGCACCAATAGCCGCTGAGTTTCGGGATCTCGCTGTCGTGGAAATGGTTGCGCTTGAGTTCACGGAAGATCGTCGAGCGATGCCGGCCGAGCCGACGGGCCATCTCGTCGGGGCTCAGCTTCGCATGCCGCCAGCGCTCGATCTTGCGCCGG